>JAAHTG010001694.1_pt2 | contig 12976 bp, 12 predicted proteins | sample 6116081 | NCBI WGS metagenome assembly JAAHTG01 (sample SAMN13939989, study PRJNA603662) | sponge metagenome | isolation source: marine sponge | host: Mycale hentscheli | place: New Zealand | collected 2005 | reverse complement strand
TCAGTTAAAAATACATAAATATTATTAGTTACACCATCAGTAAAAGTACCTATAGTTTGTAGGTTTGTAGAAACACCACTTAAAACTTTAAAATCTACAAGCTGTTGATTACCTAAAACATTTTCTAACGCTCCTACGTCGGCACCTTCTGATTTACTTACTTGTATATTAAATCCTTCACGATATTCACCATTTGGTAACAACCTGGCATCCAGGTCTTTATTCATTTTAGATTTTATAAAAGCATTTTTAACTTCTGCCATTTAATTTTAGTTTTTAAGCCATTTAGATTTACCTCTCATTATTTGAATAAATTCATTAGACTTAATATTTGACAATCTTATTTTTGCATTTCTTAATTTAGCACTTTTTTCTCTACGTAGTCTTTGAATAACATACTCAGGTTGATTTATTCTTGATGCTAATACAGCGTGCATTACATATGAATAAACAGCTTCTTCAGCCATCTTTGGTACTTTCATATCTTGATCGTAAGATAAACCATCAGATATATATTCTAATATTATTATTTTATCTTTTAAATCACTAGAAAAAGATATTTTACCCTCTCTATGATTAATAGTAAACCAACCATTCATTTGAGCGGTCTCAGGTTGCAATCCATATTGTTGACCATAACCATAAAGACCATAACCATAATACCACAAACCGTCAGATATCAATCTACCATTTATATCATTTCTAATTTCTTGTAAAATTTCTGTATTTTGTGATGCCCATCTTTCTTCAGTTATAGATGAACCTGTTATATTAACACCCTCGTTAGATTGAGTTGGAACTCCTTGAGCATCTTGTATTGGTTTAGTGTAAGGATTACTAGTGAGTGTTGTAGGGTAAATAATATGCTTAACTCCACCTTCGTCGATCCAAGATAAGTTAACATAATTAACATAATTTTGAGGTATAGGTACACTTAAGCTATGTGGTATGGTAAGTTCTTGAGAGTGAACACTACGCAATGTATCATAACTAAACTCTTGTAAAGCTCTTTTTGTATGGAAAATTACATCTGTTTTTTTAACACTTGATATTAATTTACCCGCACCTACATAAGCTACTAAAAAATTATTAACTAAATCCTCTACTTTAATATAAGCATAGTTATTGTAATTATCCTCTACTACAGTTCCAAAAGCATCTTTGTTTCCAAACTCACCTCCGCTTATACTTAGTAATTGAATAACAACATATGAGCCAGCAGCAACACCAGCTCCAAACGTTATGATGTTATTAGATACTGTATATGCGCTAGTATACTCAGTAAAAGTACCAGTAGCGCCAGTTGTGCTAGTATAAAGTCTAAAATTATTATCGTTATAGTTTGGATTAGTAGGATCATTACTACCAAAAGTAAGATCAGTATCGAATGTTGCAGTAAATATTGTCTGCGCTACACCATTTACGTCTTCTGCTATTATTACTTGTGTACCAGTATAATACTGAGCGTTAGTTTGTGTTATTAATCCTCCATTTGGTGTCGCCATAATTTATTAACTTTTTTGATTTACTTCATTAGCAGCAACTTCTTGGGCTGCAGCTTGAATTATTTGTGGATCTCTTATTACTATTCCAGTATATACTAAAATTTTTAAAATTAAATCTGTTTGCTCAGACTCGTGTATTTCAAAATTAACAGATCCTGTTGGATTATTTGTTGACAAATCATTAGAATTATATATATATTGACCTAATGAGCCCACGTTAAATCCCCATATTGGAGGTTTAGGTTTTTTAATAAAATCTACTTGTATTTCTCCAGCTGTATTTATAGTTGTAGGTTTAACAAACAACTTTTCATTTTCATATAAATAAACGGGATAAGTTTTAGTTGGTTTCGTAAGTAAAGATTTGTCAATATGATAATAATCTGAACGATCTACTCTTTGTAGTTCTACTTCATTGTTGTATAAAACAGTACCTAATCTATAAAAAGGTGTTTCAGAAGAGCTAGAAACATCATTACCATATATATCTACTGTGGGTAAAACCCAATAAGTATTTAATCCATCAGCTGTTGAGGCAGGCACAGCATTACCTGTAGTTTTAAATATAGATACTTTTTCATCTAAATTAGCAAATCTATCCGCATAATCAGTATCAGTCTGTGGCACACGTATTTGTTGATTTAAATCTTCAAAATATTTTTCAAATATTTCAAGTTGTACTTGATTACCAATATTATTAAACTCAGTTGGTGTTAAATAACCTCTTTGTTCTTTATTTAATATTAATAAAACTGTTTGATATACAGTGTTTACGTTTATTGCCATTTGTTGTTTTTATTATAATAAAGGAGGCTTTTACACCTCCCTTATTAGTATTACATGTTAAGAGAGTTTTTTCTCTATAGATTTAAAGACATCTAAACCTTCATCTGTTTTGAAGAACGCAGCCATAGCAGCATATGGATGTTCATCAAATGGAACAGTCATTAATTTCTTACCGTTTGATTTCCATTTAAATGTTCTTTGATCATCAGCTAAAATAATTATACCAGCTTCAGTTGCTTTTATAGCAAAATTTCTAAGTTGTACATTATCATCTTTAGCTAAATCTATGAATAGTTTTGCATCTTGTTTAGCAAATATAAGAATATCTCTTTTTATTTCCTTAGAACTCATCTCTGATACCTTAGATCCCATTTCAACTCTTAATATAGCCTCTGCTTGATCAATACCTATAGATCTTGCTATGTTTAAAGCATCTATTTCTAATTCTAAGTCTATTAAATCATCTTTAGCATTTTCTATTATATCAAGCTCTCTATATTTAATTTTATTTAAAGGGTGATATAGAGATAATACTTTTTGTAATGCTTGATTAGTTTTTTTAACAGTTAAAGCACCATCCTTAAATATAATATGACCAAGAGTTGCTTCACCTTTTTGTTCATCTTTAAATGGTGAATTTTGATTAGTTGCATATCTAATCTCTCTTTGTTCATTTTTTATTTCATCATACCAAAGTAAAGGTTGTCTTTGTGTATGTTTTGATGGTATTCTATATGTTAAAGGACTTTGGTTATTCATTAATAAATAAGTTCTGTCTTTTATTTCCCAACCGTCAGGTTGAGTTATTTTTTTTGTTTTCATAATATGATATAATTAAATAGTTAAAAATAGTAAAGCTGGGGCAAATTAATGCCCCATAACTTTACAAAATACTTATTAAATTCCTTGGAATAAAACAAAGTTGTTAGCAGCTTGTACAACTAAACATCTTTCAGATAGGAAGTTAACCTCCATAGCATCAAGATTTGAAGTGAAAGCACCACCAGCAGAACCAGTTAACCAAGACTTCATACGTCTGTCTTCTGTTTGAGAAGCTCTATAACGTACATGTAAGAATGGTCGTCTGATGTTTGTTCCTAAGATTTGATCGTAAACTGTTGAAGTTCCAGCAGGAATTAAAACACCTTCGATTGAAGAAATACCAGTCATAGCACCACGTGTAGAAGCGTCATTTAAGTATTTCCAGTCAGTCTTATAGAAGTCATATGAACCTCTTCTGAAACCACTGAATCCAAGATTCAATGCCATTTCTTCAGAGTTTTCAAATAATCCATAAGCAGTACCTCCTTGTGCTCCAGAAGAAACAAGTGAAAGCATATTGTCAAAATCTAATGAAACTCCTCTTTGTAGGAATAACATATTTTCTTCAATAGCACCTTGAGTATCAAGATTTTTAAGGATTTCATCAAAGTCATCTAAACCTCCACCAGCATCAAAGCCAACCTCTACGTTACCTCTTGCATTTATAGCAGAGAATAAACCTTGAGTACCTTTAAAACCAGCATTAGCAGCAGAACCAGCACCAGCAGCGCTAGCAAGTTCACCTTCAACACATACCATTTCTAAGTAGTCTTCGAAACGTAATCTTGTTTCAGATTCAGCTTTTAAGTACCATAAGTAACCAGTAGTTCCGTCTTCTGTAGCAACTTCAACCCAACCGATTTGAGCCATATCTGATCCGTTTATTGTGTAAACGTTTCTGATTATAACTGGTGAGTTAGAAAATTGTGTAAAAGCAGGATTAATAGTAACCTGTGGCTGTAAAGCATTGTTCTGAGTTAAAGCACCAGCAGCCGCATTAGCAGTAGCCGCACCTTTAACAAATTCAGAACCATATACAAATATTTTAACAGTAACACCTAAACCACTAAGATCTGTAGTTAAATATGGAGCAACAGCTAAAACACCTGTAGTAGTGTTAGATGCAGTTACAACACATTTAGCTTCATTACCAGCGTTATCCATAACTACAATAGTTTGACCAGGACTTATAACATTTCTTGTTACACCTGGAGCTGTTGGAGCAGGAATTGTGATACCATTAGTTTGATCACTTGTACAGCCATCATATGCTATATGTAATCTGTTTTGTTCTGACCAAATAACTTGATCTGAAGTCATAGGCATTTCTGCCCCTACCATACGTAAAAAACCAGATAACGTTCTGTTTCCATAACGCTCTACTTCTTGTTCATATATTTCTGGTAAATACTGTTGTGCAAAATCATTTCCTGCAGCAGTATTAAATTGCAAATAATTATTGGCTAATAGTTGCTGGTTAGGAGCAGGAACTATCGCACCAAATTGTGGAAAAATCGACATAATTTATTTTTGTTTTTAGTTAAATGTTTTTCTTTTTACTTTTAGTTTTGAAGAATCAAGTCCACTTACTGCTTTTACTTTTAAACCTTGTATAAATACATCGCCAGTATTTGTTTTTCTAGACTCTGTACTTATATTTTTAGACTTAGCTAACTGATCCTTTATAGCATCAGTTTTACCTTGTTCATAAAAATGTTGGGCCATAGCATCAGCATTTTGTGCTGTATATAAAGCTTTATGATATTCTTTGTGTTTAACTATTTCACCTTCTTTATTAAGAAACTTTCCTATAAAATTTGAAATATCACTTTGATTATCAGCAACACTAGAAGGATCTTTAATACTATATCTAAATTTTTTATCTCCTACATTAAAATCAAAACCTTTGAAATCGTTGTTTAAAAGTTCTTTAGATCTGTTTTTAAAGTCTTCTCGTCTTTTATTATATACTTCTTGTTCTTCGTTGTGTCGGTTGAAAAAATCCATAGCTTTTTGTTGCTCTTGGGTTACGCCGGGCCTCAACTTGATTTCCTCGTAATATTTACCTTTTAAGCTTTCCAAATAGTTTTTGGCTTTTGCAACTTCTTCTTTGTACGCAAGTTTTTTCTTTCGAACGTCCCTTGCTTCATCTAATTCCTCGTCAAATGAAAAAGAATCTTCTATAATAAAAGATCTTTCTTCACTATCTAAATGAGGTTTAGCTGCTTTGTAATATTCATGTAATAGAGCATCGTTACTTATATTACTATAATCACGATTCAAACGAGCATAGTCATCAACTGTGCCGCCTGTTTCCTCCATAAACTGAACTAATTTTTCTATGTTCTCTGGTAGTTTTTGTGTTTCAACTTCCTGAGGTATTTCTTTTTGTTCTTGTGAGGCAGTGGTAGTTTCATTGCTTCCTGCCACTCTGCTCTCGTCAATGTCACTGTCTTCATCTTTTATTTCTTGTATTGGTGAATCTATTGTTTGTTTTTCAACATCATTTTTATCGGACTCGACCCGTACTTCTTTGTCCACTTTTTCGCTAGACTGGGTAGGTTCGCCCACATCCACTTTCTTTGTTTCTCCGATTTGAATGGCATCTTTTGATTCTGTTTTAGTTTCTTCTTTTTTACTTAAATCTACTTTTATAGGCTTCATTTCATCTTTTTCACCTAATGATTTCATTTTTTTAGCAGACTTTACTTTAAATTCGCCTTCAGTTTTTACTGGCGTAGTATCACTAACTTTTACTTCTTCTTTTATTTCTTTTTCTTTTGTTGACATAATATGATAATATAAAATTAATAACTATTGTTAAGGACTAAATTGTTCTAAACCAAATCCTCCTAATGAATCATTTTCTGATTCAAAATCTGTAGGTAAAAGATCTTTTTGTCTTTGTTCGATCATTTTACTTTGCTGTGTAGCTTGTATCCGTGTTCTTTTATCTTTACGATCTTCAATTTCAGCCTCTCTAGTTGTTTCACGACCTGCTTCCATTTGTGCTAATTGTAATTTATATTGAAACTCTTCAGCCATTAATTGTTTTTTAATGTTAGCTTCCTGTTCCATTCTTTCAATTTCAAATTGAGACTTAGCTTGCTCTATTTGTATTTTTGTTTCAGCAACAGCTTGTTCTTTCTGTACATCAGCTAAAGCAGCTGCTTCAGATGACTTTTGATTTGCTTCACCCTGTGCTTGTATATTTTCTAATTGTGCAGCTCTATCTTTATCTTGTTTTCTTTTCTGCTTAATTTTAAGCATTTGATTAGCAAGTTTTATATTAGATATCTCTCTTAAATCTATTGCATCTTCTAATCCAATATTACCTGCTTGTAAAGCTATTTGTATACTTTTTTCTAATTGAGCTTGTTCTTCTTCATCAGGTTCTAGTTCTAAAAATATACCAAAATCATGCATGTGTAATTTTTCTACTTCTTCTAGAGTTGATGTGTTAAAATTATTTAAGCTTTTAATTAATGAATCTTTAGTAAGAGGAAAATTTAACATATCTGAAACTCTTAAACTAACATTTTCACATGTTCTTACTGTCATATACATTAATGATTGTAATATATGTCTTGTAGCTGTATTAGAGTTAGCAGCTGCTAATTTTTGTAAACCAACTAAAGCATCTTTATCTGGAGTACTTCCGTCTCTTGCTTCATTTAATCCTGTTACGTCTCTTATCATTTGTAAATAATATTGATAAGTTTGTATCATTGATTGTATTTTAGATATACCAGAAGAACTTTGTAGTTCTTGTATAGGTATTTTACCTCTATTAGGATCACCATCTTGAGTTAATGATCTACCTACAACGCTACCAGTTTGAAAGTACATGTTTAGTGCTTCTGCAGGATTATAATTTGTTCCATTACCTAAATCCACTTCAGATAATCCATCAGCATCAACATATACACCATCAGGAACTATTCTAGCAAGTACTTGTTGTAACTTCAAATGAGTTAATTGAATCATATCTGCAAAACCTATAGTTTTACTTACAATAGATTCTATTCTACCTTGATACATTCTAGGTGCTGATAGTATATAATTCATATTAACTTTAGTAGTATCAGCTATAGGTCTTGTCATGTTTTCAGCTAACCTCCAATCAAGCATTGTATCTCCTAAACCTAAAACTTTAGCCCCAGTATATAAAACTTCAATTGCTCTTGACGCCCTTTTAAAGTTATCACTTTCTGGTGGTTTCCAAAAATCTGGTTTTTCTAATGTTTTTTCTAAACCTTGCTCTGTTTGTTTTATTTTAAATACTTGATCGTGATATGTTTTATATTCAAAAAATAATACTTGAACCATGTCTTGTTGGTTTTGACCCCAATAACTATTATTAAAAGAGTTTCTACCTGGATACTTTTGTATTTCTTCTAAATCTGCATTTGTTAAGTTAGGAAATTGTTTTTTTACTTCAGATAATGATAAATTTTTTACTTCTCCTACATAATATAAGTCTTCAAAGTTAGGATCTTCGGTGTATGACCAAACCATATTAGCTGGATTTACATACTCTGTAGTTATTCCTTCTGATAAATTAAAGTTAGTTTTACAAGCACCTATACCTAAAACTGTTAAATCATAAGCTATTTGTTTTTTAATTTGATCAAACTTATTATAACTTAATACTTTATCTATAATTTCTTCTTCAGCAATTTCAATACTTTGTTTGTAAGATAATTGCATATATAAATCTAATTCTTCTGGGTCATCTGGTAAAGCTTGAGGATTAGTAGACGCATAATAATTTCTACCAGTTTGCTGAGTTAAATTAGCTATACTTTGTTTTTGTGATATATCTCTTAATGCTGCCTCAGCATAGTTTGTTCTTGTTTTTATACCATAAGGATCAACAGCAAAAGATTTTATTTCATAACCTCTTTCTGTCATACCATTAACTACTATATCTACAAATTTAGATAAAACCGGTATTGGCTTCCAATCTAAATTAAGATAAGATAAATCACCATTTATAGCTAATTCATCTTTATATTTTTGAACTGGTTGTTCACCTCTTGCATATAATCTTAGTCTGTTAAAGTTTTGAAAATTATCAATAAATCTATTTTGTCCACTGTTATTTCTAAACCATTCATGCTCAATAGCTTGAGCTACTTTTAAACCATATTCAAAAGAATTTTTCTCTTCTTCAGGTACAACCTGATCTGGAAAACTACTGTTATAGTTAATGTTAATCATTTATTTTGATTATTTTTGAATTTACTCCTTTATTGTTATATTTCTTAAAACCTAAAGGTATTTTAGATATAGTTCTTTTCATGCTTGGAGAATATCTATTTTTATTACAAGCCATTATTGCAAGTCCTGAACTAATAGATGCATCGTGTTGTGTTCTATTGTTTATATTAAAACGAGCCCAGTCTTCTAATGTTTTTTGAAAATACATATCACCATAACCTTCACGTGTTATACCAATAAAGTTTTCTATATAATCTTCAATAGCAGCAGCATGAGCTTGCTTAATATCCTCACTGCTATTTGGTATACCACCTATTTCTCTTTCAGTTACAGATAATTTGTTATAAAGTTTATCTGGCCTATTTATAGAATATCCCCTGTATCCTCTTCTTTTTAAGTAATATAATAATCTAGGTTTATTATTTTCAGCAAGTATTGGCATACCATAAAAAACTATAGCCATTAAAACATCTTCAAAAAATATTTCAGCGGTTTGTGGTCTAGCTACATATTCTAAAAAAAAACTATTAGGAGGAACATCCTCCATTGAAAATTTAGTTAAACCGTGTAAAGCTCCTTTAGAACCTCTACCATCTACTGTTCCAGAAATATCATAACTATCACAACCAAATGCGCCACAGTGATCATTTCCGGGGTATCTTATACCATTTTTTAATAAATATTTATTTTGTAATTGAGCTGATGGCACCCAAGAAACAAGAAATCTTCCATTTTTATTAGGAAAAAATATAACTCTTGTGTCTTTAATACCGTTTTCCCATTGAAAACTACCTTGTGTTACTACATTTGTATTTCTTAAATCTTCATTATAATCTATTTGTTCATAAATCTTAGTTAGATTAAATAAAGATTGTTTTGCTTCATCTCTAAAAGCATGTTTTTCTGTTCTTGGAAACTGACGATAAAATTCATTTAAACCGTCTTGATCATCTTTTAAACCTTCTACTTCATTTTCCCAGTGTGAGATAACTCCGATTTGTATTTTTCCGCCATCAATCCCTTGAACCGCTTTTTTCGGAGTGTCGAATACAGGAAATCCATGAGTATCAATGTATCCTTCGTAGTTCCATTCCATAGGTATGAACAAACTATATAATCCTGAATTAGTCTGTCCATTTCTGTTTCTTTTTGTAACATCTGATGCGTCATATAATTTTTTAAAATTATTACCTCCTTTATCTAAAGCGTTTGATGTTGATCCCATCATACACCTACCTATTACTCTACTACCTAACCTTAACGTTGTTTTCGTGACACGCCAGTTGTTGAGGATATTGTCCGGACGCTCCCATTTCCCTGATTCGTCGTGGGCAAGGAGCTTAAGTTTCTCCCCATCGTACGAGTTGTCTCCCGTGTTTTTCCAGTCGATCGTGGTGTCAAGCCCGACAAGGTCCTCGGGACGTTCGTTCTGATCAATTTTACGCCTGGTAAGCTTCGAGGCAGGGACTCTATAGGCGAGTTCGGTCTTGGGTCTGTCCATACCGTCCTGGATGGGTTTGAAAAAGAACGGGTAATTAACTGAGATGGGTACCACTTTATCGGTAAACATCTTCTTTGCATCAGCTCCAGTCTTCGATAATATTCCATATCTGGAATCCGAAGAGATGGTTGCTTGGTGTACAAGTTCTGAAGATGCCATGAATGAAAAGCCAGAACGTCTGTTCTTAAGGTAACACAATCCGTAACATCTGGCGTCCAATTTACATGCCTCCCAGAATATGAAAAAGATCCTATTGGATTCACGGAAGTCTGGGTGCCCCACGTCAATTTTAGTCCACTGCAAGTACATGTAATGAGAACCAGTAACATAACTAGGATTACCTTTGTTATAGAACCAAAAACCTTCATCACGCCTTTTAAACTCTTCATCAATATAATCATACCACTTTTCTTTAAAATTAGCAGGATAATTATTCCAGTCAAAAACAGTTTTAATTCTTTCTAACTCTTTTGGATATTCATCAACCTCCCAATATTGCTCTTCTTTTTTTCCAGATCTTTTATATACGTTTTCTTCTAACGGAAGCGCAACTTTAAGACCTTGTATTTCATATATCTCACCAATTTTACCAGTTTTACTAATAATAATAACATCATGTTCTTCATTATAACCTGTCTCCCATTTTTTATATCTATTATTTCTTTTTAATATTTTAGGTTTTATGTGATTATGTATTACTTTATAAAGATTTTGTACGTACATTATTTAGATCTCCCTTCTGCAAAACCTTTAAAGCTTGCGCCTTTATCTTTTTTTGAACTTTCTTTTAACATACTTTCTTCTTCTTCTATACGTGTTAGTATTTCAAAAGCATCGAAGATAGCTAGTTTTTTAGTTGCGGCTGCATTTTTTAATCTATCAGCCGATATATCATCATCAGAATCTACTATAGCTTCTTTGGCTACTTTAATTAATTCTTCAACTGCTTTTTGCCCAGCTTGGATTATATTCAGTTTTGTTTCTTTCGTGTTCATATTTAATTACAATATCATTAGATTCCATACAATATAAAAGTTCACCATCTATAATAAACTGAAACTCTCTGTTAGGTTTAAACCCTACAACATCCCCTGGGGTTATTTCTAGCGCCTCTAAGGAGCTATTGTCATATTTTACTATACCAGTATTCTTTTTTAGTTTAGACTTCTTAAAAGGAGTTTTTTCTAAAACAGGTTTTATGAAGCAATAGTCATTTGTAGTGTGCCATTTACCATTACTATTATAAAGATAAACTTGACTTACTTCAGCAAAGTACATATTATTTTTAAAGAACTTAGAACCATTAACAGATTTACCTTTTAAATTATAGTATCTTCTAAATAAATTATGATGAACTATAACTTTATCACCTTTTTTAATAGGTGTATTTAAAGCTTTAGGTACTTCTATTACTTTAGCCGTTCTATTAATAAATTTATGATCTGAAATGCTAGAATTAATTATTAATTCTTTTTTATCAACTTTTATTTTATTATTATAACGTTCACCTATAGGTTCTATAATAAATTGATAAAGACTTTGCATTAGTATTCCAAATCATATTCAACCGATATAGCCATATTAGAATTAAACTTTTTCCAAGGCAATACCTCGTTTTCTTTTTTTATGAATATATTGTAAGAAAACTCTTCTTCATCAAATAATATATGAGATATAATATGACCACCATACACTTGCTGACCAACAGCGTAGTGCATGGCATCATTTTTGTAATCAGCACCTATGCTGATTTTTCTTATAACGTTACTCACTTTTTTCTTCTATTGGAGTACACGTGCCGTCTTCAAGACTAATATTTACTGCACCGTATTCTTTTTCTAACTTTGTTTTAAAGTCTTCTATATCTTGAACAACACCAGCATATTTATGATTTAAACCATGTTTTTGCGCGTCAAGAAAACCTATATCTTTTAATAATTGAGCTAAATCTTCTTGTTGTTTTTTAATAGTTTTTAATTCTTCTGGTGTAATTTGTACTTTAGCCTCTTCGACTTTTGATTCTACTTTTTTCATTTGATTTAATTTAATTAATTTAATTTACTCTAATATAATGCTAGTATTTCACTAGCTGTAGTAGCAGTGTTTCCTACTAAAATTTTTCTAGCTAATAAAGGAAGTACTGTACCCGCAGGTATACTTTTTATAGTAACCGTTTGATTTGCTGGTGCACTGATTAATTCAAGTACAATATCTCCAGTAGTTCCTACATATAATCCAAAAGAACCAGCTATTTCTTGATCTGCTTCGTAAACTTCATTAGTAGCCGTGCTATATCCACTAGTTGGTTTTTGAAAATCACCAGCAGCTAAAGCAATACTTAAACTACCAGTAATATTTGTTTGACCAAAAGCTTTATTTAATGAAGCTGCATCAAAAACAATAGTTTGTGTAGCTGCACCTAAATTAGGTCCTGCTCCGGGATTTACTGGAGCTGTTGCAGCACCATCACGTCTTGTTTGTACTACTCTTACATTTGTAATTGCTCCAAGTGCACTTGTTTCTATTTCATATGAAGCCCCAGTCCTTATCATTTGTGGCGCTGTATCTGCTAATGAAGGCGCACCACCAGTACCTCTTGTACTAGGTATAGCAGAACCTAAAAAAGTTCCACCTGAAGCATAAGCAGTAACTTTTTGTGCTGTAGCTGCTATATTTGCTGTGGAATCTGTAAATTGCCCAGACGGTATACCTGCAGCTGAAGCACCAGGTGCTCTTAATGTGGCTGATGATTCAATATCTACTGCGTGAGTAAAAACATCACTTAAATTTTGTTGATACATATTTTTTTATTTTACTTTGTCTTTAATTTTTTCATAAGTTCTTAAACCACCTAATCCTAGCATACCTAACAATACGGTCATTAAATGATCCATTTGTAAAGCGGGTGGAGCTTCGGTAGTTTGTGTTATCCAGATAAATAAATCTCTAATAACAAAATTATATGCTAATGCTACTCCACATATCCAACCAATAAATGGTCTCCACCCAGCAACGAATAATGTACGATGCTGAGCTTCAACTGCATTGATTTTTGTTTGTAATTCTATTAATTTTTCAGGATCTAACTCCTTACCTTTTATTGCTTCTCTTATATCCCAAGCCAAGTTTCCAGCAACAG
>JAAHTG010000885.1_pt1 | contig 13011 bp, 16 predicted proteins | sample 6116081 | NCBI WGS metagenome assembly JAAHTG01 (sample SAMN13939989, study PRJNA603662) | sponge metagenome | isolation source: marine sponge | host: Mycale hentscheli | place: New Zealand | collected 2005 | reverse complement strand
TAATTCTGTTACAGCTAATGAGATAGCAGTTAATTCTGTTACAGCTAATGAGATAGCAGTTAATTCTGTTACAGCTAATGAGATAGCGGTTAATTCTATTACAGCTAATGAAATAGCGGTTAATTCTATTACAGCTAATGAAATAACATCAGAAACTATAACAACTGATCAACTAGCAGCTAATGCTATTACAGCTGTCAAAATTTCTAATGGTTCTATAGCGTCGGAATCTATGATTGCATCTAATATAATTACGGCGCAATCAATATCATCTAACGCTATAATTACAGGATCTATACAGAGTAAAAACTTCGACGGTAGTTATGATTCCGTTACTGGTTTAATTGATGCAGGTAATAATGGGTTTTATTTAGAAGGTCATACTGGTACAATCATAGCGAATACATTAGTAGCTAGAGATGATATTATAACTGGTGATATGATTAAATTCTCTGACGGTAAAGCATTACAATCTAACTCTGAAACAGGTGAATTAGAGGTCGTTGTTGATAATGATACTTTATCTATTCAAGATGGTAAATTAGCTATTAAAAGTATACCATCAACGGCTGTTGTTTTAGCTACTGGTGATATTGTGTATTCTGGTGGTGTTATTGAAAAAAATCTTGGGACCTATTATAGAGGACTTTCTGAACCCGTATATTCTTCAATGATACGATCTGGCGACTCACTAACTACATTTGCAAAACATGATCCAACTGAGACTACACGAGGCCCATCATCATTGTTCGTAATAGATCTTCTAGACCATTTCGATTCAGTTGATAATATCAATAGTATAACATTATATAATTTAACCATTTCTGTAGATTATACAAACATGAGTAATCTAGCTGGTCTTGATGGTTTATGTTTTTTATCTGTCATCGTAACACCTTCGGATAGTTTAACATCTTTTACAAATGTTTCACAGAGAAGGACGAACAGATTTTTCCAAATAACTAACCCCGTCTTTCCCCTTGCTGAAGTTGATTATACTCTTAATTCTGTGTCGTTAAAACCGACATTTGTTTCAAGTAATAGATATTTACATGTTTATATGAATTTTTGGTATAGTACAGGACCAGAATATGTACAACTAGACCCTACTGATCATATTAAGGTTAAACTTAAATCGACTTCCGATAGTAGGTTAGTGATGAACGGTACGGGTACCCTTAGAAACTCAATTAGGAGTACACAAGACCTTTTTAATACAACAGCTGATGATAATTATTGGGAATATAACGGCGAAGGTACAGGTTTTGATTACAATGATACTGTATTTAATTAATTTAAAAATATGCCTTTTAAAAATAAACAACACACCGAATGGGAGTCATTATCATCAGATTTTGACAACTTACCATATTATGCAAAAAGAGAATTACATTATCTCGAAGCATCTGATGCAGACTTAGGACACATATATGATATTTTAACAACTATAGTTGATACATTATCGTCACAATATGATATCGATATTGATTTAGGTGGAGATGCTTTTAAACTACAACATAGGAAAGATATTAAAGCTAAATTCCCGAAAGATTAGATTTATGTAAATCACTTAACCTTGTATTCCCAATCTGGTAATTCATCACCAATATTTTCATAATATTTCATATCAACCCCACTTTCAGTTTTATCGAAAGTATACCATTGGCTTTTAAATACCAATTCCCACATTTGATATTGTATAGACATCGATTTGTTCGCAAAAGTCTGATCACCCCACAACTTCCATATATTTTCATATGGTTTATCAAAAACTGCCACATGTAATAATGGGTCAAAGTTATGATCACTTTTTCGTATTTCATGTATAGCCCTTAGCCTTTGGCTACCAACAATAGGCCACATTAAAGATGTAAATAATAATGGGTTTTTTACATCTTCTTTTTTTAAATTAACCATTAAAGGTTTATTTAACGCAACTTTATGTATATTATTTTTAATAATATCATATTCTAATAAAGCAGACGATTTTCTCCAATACCAACTATATGGAGGTAATGGATATATTTCAGAATATTCTTTAGGTATTCTATCTGAAGACATATATTTTTTAAACTAATTAAAGTATAATATCACTATCACCAGTGTATATGTTATTATCAAATTCATCTACAAGATAGGTATCTAAGTCAACTTCACCACCAGTACCACCAGTACCACCAGTACCACCAGTACCACCAGTACCACCAGTACCATAAATATCAACAATTATTTCATCACCATTGGCGATTATTTTATTATCATTATCATCTGTGAGATAAATTACATCTTCATCACTAACTACCTCTTCCTCTTCAATTACAGATATTCTTGATTGTATATATTCTAAACTTTGATCTACGTTTAATACACTTGTGTCAATAATTGAGTCAGGATTTCTAGCATTTAAAAAAAGAATACAATCTAAATTATTATTAGTATTATTATGTTTAAGTCTAGCGTCAAGAAGTTCTAATTTATTATATTTTTCGGAAATAGAAAAATTCAATGGTTTAAAATTAAAGTCAAATCTATATTTTTTACCAGACAAAGAGAAAAATGTAATAGAAAAATCCGTAATATCATTTTGAAATGTTATATATTTCATATTCAGCGGAGATATCTGGAAAGTATTATTATAAATACCAATATTAGGTTCTTCATTCGGTTTACTCAAACCAATCACAGATTTATAAAGATCATTGGTTGCTGGCGTGTCGCTATGATTTCTTTCAGAGATTGCTGATAAAGATTGCGATGATTCGGACTCAGAACCAAGAGCAGATAAACTAGTTATACCAGAATAATAAAATTCATCATCTTCACTAATTTGATCACTTTGGAGGATATATTGAGTTTTTATACTCCCATTTAGAGAATATTCTATTTTATAAATAGGTTCACCTTTGGGAATATACCCCTCGAACCCAGATATATTTCTAAAATCCAATTCTATATCAACTGGCGTATAAATATAATCACCATTAAATATATAAGTATCTTCATTTTCTGATAAATTCTGTACAGGTGTTATATTATTGGTTAAAGAACTTAATCTATATTTTTTAGGTGCTTTACTTTTCTGCACATGAGTTTTCAAATCATTATCATAATGTTTCTCAAAAGTTGATTCAGCGTATGGTAAATTATACGTCTCACTAGTATTATTATATTCAGACCAATAATAAACAATATCATTAGTATAAATAGTATCATTACTATAAAATATCTCTAATTCTGGTTTTCTAGAATCAACAGGTTCATTTCTTATATTTTCAGTTATCTTTAATTTTGATGGATGATAAACACGATTATATAATGCACAAATATTATTTTTAGATTTAATTACATATTTTATAATCTGGTAATAATAATTATCACACAAATCTGATAATAATATCACTAAATATATATAATTATTTTCTCTAATAATTTGTGGCTTTGACATATTCTGAAAACTAATTATATTTTCATAATCAAAATCTATATTAGAATTATCAACAATAAATGAAACCTTAACATTTGTTTTAGTTTCTATATATGATATATTAAAAATATTTTCTTGATGATCAATATTTGAATATAATATAACATCGTTTTTAGAATCATGCCAATATGATGATGTTTTACATTTAGGTTTATTGAAAAAACTATCAACATTTTTATTCAATTCAGAAAAATACAAATAACCTGTTGAAAAATCGTAATTTATTTTACCTGTAGATATATCAGACTCTGTAGTAAAAATAACAAAATCCTCAATTATATCAATATCTATAATTTTATTAGATATATTTAGAGATATTTCAGATTGATCTAAAAATTCACCAATTGGTTTAACTTGTTGGCTATTAACATCTCGTATATATAGTTTACCAAGTGTATATTGATTTTCATATAATGATTTACCTGTATCATTTATATCTTCTGGATCATAATTAGTACCAAAAATATTAGAATATAAATCATAATAATCAGTGTATATAACATTATAATCAAATACACTTTTTAAAGAAACATCATCTATATTAACAGCTGATATAGAAAAACCTAAAACAATATTCTCTTGTATTTCTATAGCATGTAAACCAGTTAGGGTATTTAATCTTTGCCCTAATAATGTGAAATTAGCTGAACCGATATCACCACCAATATATGTTTTTGATCTTACTGGGTATATATATTCACTTGAAAAAAATTGATCCCCACCATTGGAAGAATATCCAGCAACATTTATTTCTTTAATTAAATAATATTGATTACCATATATATCACAAGCGTATTTATATAACGATTCATTATCCTTTAATGTAAAGAAGAAATCATTTTTTGATTCTCTATTTAAAGTAATACCTTTAAATTTATCAAAAATATCATCATTGCTCCATTTTTCATTTTTATCACCAGACCATAATTGTATATTATCAGTATATCGTTCTACCCCACCTACACTATCATCAATATTTAGATCTCGACTTTGGTATCCATAAAAACGCTTTAATCTTTTATCTGTAACTGGTTTACCGACTAGACCTTGATGCGTTTCACCATACTTACTCCACGAATAATAATCTCTATAATCAACACTTCGATATGTGTCTATTTTTGGAAATAACCCATCAAGTTCATCCTCATCTGAAATAGATATACCATATGGTGAAAAGTAATTACTAGTGTATAAGTATTTACTAGTAAAATAATACCCAATATCACTATCCCTTAATAAATTATCCGTATTAGATATCCTAGAAATATAAGGGATTTGGTAATTATATGGATCGTAAAATGGTGTGGTACTTTTAATATCTTTTATACTATTATCCACACTTTGATAAAAAGTATAATCAACTGATATATATTTTTTATATAATTCTTTCTTGAGTTCATCTATAACTGTTTTTTCATCTTTATTATAGTCAGAAAAGCTTGTTATAGGTAAGTTACTCAGATCATAATCACTTGATGAACTTAAAAAAGTTGATGGGGTTATTTCAAATTCTACATCACGATAATCATTCAAATCATAAAGACCATCATATTCTATTCTAAAATCAGATTGAAATGAGCTCAATTCTTGATAATCTTGCTTATATTTTTGAAAAGTATTAGGATTCTTTGTATAATTATCGATTATGTATTGTGAAATAAAATTTTCTAAATATTCTTTAGAACCCTTTGTTGACCATTTTACTTTAGAATTTTTAACATCACGCCTTTTATTGATATAATACTCAATAATATCTTTAATTTTTTCAACAAAAAATGGTATAGCTACCTCTAACTCTAAATCATTACTCCAATCTATATTACCCAAAATACGTTGCTCGTCTTGATTTAAATAGTTTAATTGAATATTTTGTAATAATTCAACATATTTTCGCCTACGAATACTATCAAAACTTTCTGTGGTTTGATTTTTTATTTTAGTCCATTCAACTAAATATTTGTTATACGAATCGACAACAAACTGATTACCTATATTATCAATATCAAGATTTTTAACAAAATCTATCATTTCATAAGGTTCAGATGAATCTTTTTTTATCTCTACTGTTTCAATTGTATTAACAATTGAATATTTTAGAATTTTAAAATCAATGAAAAACGCCATTTCAATTATTTATAATAAAAATCAGTTATATTCAATATGATATATAAATAATTAAAATGGCTGATTCAATTAACAATGTAGAGGATGTAATCCTGGTAAGAGAGCTCCCTAATAAGACTTCTATTAGCGGTTCTGATTTATATTTATCTCAAACAAATACCCAATCATTTAAATTATCTCACAGTAGTTTAATAGCATCTATTCCTGACAATGATACGATTAAAGTGGACCCAACTACAAATAGATTAAAAGTAGAAGGATCTATTCTTAAACAAACGTATCCAGTAGGGTCAATATATATAAATGCATTTGATGATAGAAACCCTAGAGAAATATTAGGATTTGGGATATGGTCAAGAATAGGTGAAGGTAAAGTTCTGATAGGTGAAGGAGTTGGAACAGATGTTAAACAAACATCTAAATCATTTTCAATTGGATCTTCAGGTGGTGAGTATGAACATCAATTAACTGAAGATGAGATGCCGAGTCACATACATACAACACCTACTATATTAAGAACTCAATTTGATTTCACTGGCGGTGGGCAGGGATATGGTCAAGATTCACCTTACGATACGGGACCTGATGTAAAAACAAACGCCAGTGGTGGTGACCAACCTCACAACAATATCCAACCATATACCACAGTATATATGTGGAAACGTGAACAAGATATTAATCCAGATGAACCAATCAATTCTACACCAGTAAGTAATTGGGTCGTAGATACAGATCTTTCTGATGATATAAATAATAATCACCAATCATTAGTTAGTAGTAGAGCTGTTAAAGAATATGTTGATTCTAATTCACAACCACAAGTTCCACGATATTTAGATATTACATCTATTGAACAATATGACCAAATATCGGGTGATGAATATTCTTATGACGTTGCGACATTTGGGGTAGGGGTTGATCCATCTAAGGTGTTGGGCGTATACGTCGTATGTTATACACGGTCAACTAATGGAAGCAGAACTGAACGATACATTGAAACAAACCTTGGTGGTGGATCGAACTGGACAATAATAAAGTCACAATATGAGTATGAAGACGCAGGGTCAAGCGCTATGGTGTTCATCCCGTTTTCAGCTGGACAGACCGAGTTTAAATTAAGAATGAATTCCAATGGTTCTTCTAGCTCTGGGAAAACACAGGGATGGACTATCGTAGGCGTGTCTCAGTTGACGTAAGGTATAAATATAAACACGATTGATATAGAACATATTTCAAATGGCAAAGTCGATCTAAGCGTTAATCCCAATTAATATAAATTTGTTATAAATAATTAAAAATGGCAACAATCACAACAAACACTCAACTAAAATTAATTAGTCAATTATCCGACATTGGTAATATTGGTGGTGATGATTTGATACTCGTTCAAAGAGGTCTTAAATCATATAAATCAAACTACTCTAATTTTATCAACGGTTTACCTGATAATAGCACAATAGAAGTAAACGGAGGTAAGTTAAGTGTTAAAAGTACAGTTGGAAATATAGCGGATGGTTCGATTGGTATACAAAAACTAGGTCAATTATCGGAAAACACAGTTATAGGTAATTTAGCTGGAGGAGATAACCCAGAGGAAATCAGTATTGTTACAGATTTAGATCAAGGTTCTGAAAATAATATAGCTAATAGTGCAGCTATTAAAAATTACGTTACTGGTAGGATTAATACAATTAGTGCGCCAGATAATGAGAATATAGCAGGTTCATACACATTAAAAGATTATATTTATACAAACAGTAATAATCGTAGAATTATGGTGATGGCTATTTTAGATGGTGATAATGACATCTACGGATTTGCCGCACACGTCGCAGAGAATTCATCTGATCTCAGCGGTAAAGGTGGTGGTAGAGACGTTAACGGTAGAGACGCTAGCACATGTAAAGCATATGAATATCACGTTAGTGATGGTGGTGCAGCTGATGCTACAACATTAATATTTATGGTTCCTGATGGTTGGCATTGGTTAATCACAGGCGACGCTTCCGTAATTAGATGTGAAGTATGGGAAATATAATTTATCATGGCACAAGTAACAACAAATACAGAGATTAATACTATAAATATTCTACAAGAAGCACCTTCTGTAGAAACTGATGATTTATTTTTATTACAACGAGGATCTTCTACACTTAAATTAAAAAGCCAGAACCTTTCAATTGATGTAAATCAATTGAAAGAAATTGAAAATAAACGAGTATTAGGTAATATAAGTGGAGCACCAGCGTCGCCATATGGTATAACACTTAAAACCGAAAACGACCCTGATTCTGATAGTGATGAAGCATTAGTTACTGAAAGAAGAATTAATAAAAAAGTAAGTGATCTGGTAACCGATTTTACGTCAAATATAGGTATATCTAGAACATTTAAAGGTAGTACAACCTCAAATAGTATCGATCATGGTGGGGATTCAATACCAGATATGTTTTTTTGTCACATTGGTGGGGTTACAGTTTTCTCCTTTAAAGCTGCGAATGGAACTGATGGTGGATTAAAATTCGGTGGGTTAAAAGCAACTACTACAAAAATAACAATAATAGATAGAGACATTTCTGATTTAAACGGCGGTACCCGATATTTTTCAGCGATATGGTTTTAAATAAAACTAAACATATTTTCGATATATTAAATTATATCGAAAATATAGAACGAGTTGGGTGCAAACCATTTAAATATATAAGTAAAAAACAATTAATCAACCAGTATAACAAATTTATACTAGTTGATTTAAATTGGGATACTAATTTAATAGATTGGGATAATATAACCGAATATTCACCATCACCTATATCAAGAATATGTTCAAAAATAAGCGATATAGATAAAAGAAAATATTACATAGACCACGTTTATAACAATGTGTTAAAATACCCACCAGTTATAGGTTATAACGGGGTTATAATAGATGGATCACATAGGTTATGTAAAATATATAAAGATCAATTAAAATTTAAATCTTGGGTACCTGTAGAATTAAATTTTAATACTTAATCCTATCTCTAAAATATTTAGGAAGTTTATTCCAATTTCTTTTTAACAAATCAACAACAGACCCATCTAAAATGTATGTTTTAGCAGAATCTGTATCATTACGTGTACACCGACCAGCCATCTGAACAATGGTTGATAAAGTTTTATTAACATACCATTGATAATCCTCTTTGGATAGTCGTTTAATACGCTTACTACTAAGCGGTAGGTAGGGTACCTTCATAATGACCTGAAATTGCCCCAAATCACCTTTCAAATCAACGCCATGACTCATCGATGGGCTAACCATCACAGTGGGCTCATCGCTGTCTGAGTGCTCTTTAAGGAGCATATCATTAGTCTTACCAGTTTCTCTAAATATTAATCGAGAATCTTTAATATATTGTTCAACTGCTTTTGTAATCTTGAAACTAACTGTATGTACTAAACCTTTTTGGTTATGATGTTTATCCAAAATACGTTTCGTTAATTCAGTAACTTTAGGTAAATTACTATCAATCAAATTATAAGTTAGGGGGTATTTATCTACAATATAAATTGGTGATTTATTTGGATCAAACGAACTAGGTGCCTCGATATAAACATATTCGTCTCGATTAATACCTAGATCCATCATCTCTTTTTTATGATCAATAATAGTTGCACTAAGTAAAACAACTCGATCAGCTGTTGAAAATAATCGATTAGATAATTTATTAGCACGAAATGGGGTGAATGTGATCCCCTCCTTAATTTTCTTATTAAATTTATTTGGAGCGATTTTTTCTATAATATATTCAACTGAATTATCATTTTCCCCATTAATACCCCAATTATCTAAAACACGATCTATAGAATTATCTAATCTTTTTAATGATTTTAATTTATTCTTAGCTGTTTTAGCAGATGATGACTTACCTGAAGCGATTTCCTCAGCATCTTCGATGGTTGATTTGACATTTTCAGATAATTGTGAAAGCCAATTATACCCAGATTTATCTGTTTCAGATTGTATTCTAGGGTATTTTTTCATGTCAAATAATTTCTCTAGAGTTTGATAATCAATTTGTAAAGAAAAATGAGAGATCAAAATATTTTCTAACTCACTTGATTCATCACAAATTAGAACTTCTTTCTTACGAACATATTTTGGTAAATTCAACCATACGTCATAATTAAACACACCCTTCTTATTAGCTAAACTAGAATTTCTATCATTATAATAATCGCATCGATCACATGCCCAACACTGTTTTCTTAAAGCACTACCACCAGAAGTATTACATGGAGCATTTTCAACATCATATTCATTATCATAATTACACGCATAATTAGATTTACCCTTAAGTAAATTCAATTCTGTAAAATCTTTTGTGTATTGATCTTGAAGATTTTTAGTTACAGTTAATACAGCAGCACCTGAATTCGAGAAACCCCGAGCATCATCAGGTCCATTTAATTGATTCCAAATTTTATAAGAATTTACAAAATCAACATAAGCACTTTCAGCATCATCACTTGAATTGGCTAAAGTATCCGCTAGAAAACTTTTACCAGTCCCAGTTGGAGCATTAATTACGATAAATTTTTTATCAGTATTTAATGCGTCAATGATCTGATTTAACAGTTTTACTTGATTTTCTCTAGGTTCGCTATTTTGTGGGAAGTGTTTAAATAATTGTGAGTCCATTATAAGGTTTTTATGTAAATCAATTTATTGAATATTTTTGATTCACTCATACTACCTACTTTTTTCATTTCGTCAACAATTTTTTCATCAGAAATCGAATCTTTTAACCTATAAGATAAAATAGCAACATTATCATTTTTCATATCATAAACGAAAGGTTGAGGTAAAATAAATTCTTTTGATTTAGCCTTACTCTCAATTAAAAAATATAAAAATGGTAATTTAACATTAAAATTAACCAGTCTACCAGTTTTTAATACAGTTTTATTATTAAATTGATCTAAAGAAAAAATTTCAACATTTGTTTGAATAAGTTTTTTAAAAATTTCTGTCTCTAGTATCTGATTTTTTTCTACCATATAACTATTTATGGTGTTATATGGTAAAATCAATTATTTCTTTTTAAAATCTATTCTTTTTTCCAAACTCATAGTCGCTATATTTTTATTAAAATAGTCCCAAAATTTCGATATATTATCTTTATTGTCAACAGGGAAAGCTCTAATAACATTGGCTCTATTGATAGAAACTGTCCTATAGTTCATATCAAATATACTATATGTTATAACCAGATTTTTATCATCAGGATTATATTTGAGCGATTGAGATCTACCTTTTGGTGGATTATAGAAAGCGGCTCTAGTTGATAATGAATTTAAAAATGGATTATTATCAAAATTAGGATAAAAACCGACACAAAAAAGACGACATGTTTTGGAATCAACCAATGGGTGTCGTCTTTGATATTTAATCTCTACACAATGATTGTAGAGTAATTTTTTTAGACCTTCTCGTGATATATATGGCATTTTAAATATTTATAAATAAAATGCGATATGTTATTTATTCCACTCGTTCACTAATTGCGAAGATCCTATCTTCAGCAATAAAGATACAGTGATTAACAATACCCATACCTTTAACATTGATAGCCTTAGCATTGATACCCTTATCATTAGGGAAGGTAACATAGTCACCATCTTGAACTAATTGACACCCAGCACCTGCCATTAATACTTTACCAGTCCTCCAAACTTTAGTGTCTGTAGCACCATTTGGTACATAAATACCACCTTTCAATTTACCATCAGCATCACCATCTTCAAAGTGAACTAATAGTGTATCAAACGGCATTTTTGTAATTTGGAAAGTAGTATCAACATCGAAATTCGCTCCAGCGTATCTCTCAATCTCAATCGATCCCTTATTTTTATTAGCAGTCTGTAAAGTAGACTCAAGTTCTCTTAGTTTTAATTCTTGTGTTCGTTCGTCCATAATTATAATTCAATATCGATGATTTTATTATCTATTAAGTATTTAGATTCTTTTTTAGAAATTTCAAGTGATTCAGCTATAAGATTTATTTTTTTATCGTCTGTTACTTTTTCATTTTTTTTATTATTTTTTTTAATATAATAAAAATTAGCATTTTTAATTTTCGGTAAAGTGTGAAATAAAAATAAATACTCACCCCAATTATCACCAATATTAGAGCATTCTAAATTATTGATATAGGGAATTAAATCTTTTAAAACTGATATATCATTACTGGTAAAAGTTATGAATCTTTTAATTATATAAGAACCTACCCAATATTCTTCAATATATCCCCTAGAGAGGGTCTTCTTAGTTTTTACTAAGGAGTCTAATTGTTTAAAGAGATGATTATCGGAATCTGCCATACAATACATATATGACAGATTCTACATAAAAGTCAACAACTAATTTCCACCACGAGACATTTTCATAGCTCGTTGAAATTCACCTACAATGTATTTAACTAATTTACTTCTAACAATATCATCATTATTGAATTCAAATGTAGCTACACCATTATCAGAAGCTTCGGGTCGATCTTTAAACATAGACTTAACTTTTGTTAAACAAGATTTTAAGCCAATATCTGATTGCATATGATCACCTATTGCAATAATTTTAGAAGTTTCTTCAATTCGACTCAAACATGTCACAGCTTCCATCATAGTTTGATTTTGGAATTCATCGATAATTAAAATAGTATTTTCAATACTACGTCCTCGCATAAATGAGTTAACGGTATATTCGATATAATCTTCACTATAAAGTTCTTTAATATCATTATATTCCATTAACTTATTTAATTTTTCGTCTAATGGTATCATATAATTAATGATCTTATCATGAACACCACCAGGTAAATAACCGATACCACCATCAGAACTATCAACGGGTGATCTAACATACATTATTCTTTCAAACTTACCACTTTTTATAAGCTTTAAAGCAGCATATAAAGCAAGTAAACTCTTACCAGTACCTGCTGGTCCATCACATATAACCAACTTTATATCATCATCCCTACACAAGTCAAAAAAATCTTTTTGTTTTTGACTCTTGAACTTTAATTGTTTAACTTTAAAGTTTGGTGATTTAACTTCTAATTCGTTGGGTAATATATCTTCCTGACGATATTCTCTAGGAGTTCTTTTTTTTGTCATAAATAAATACTTCGTTTATTCTTCATCAGAATAAACATGGAACGGGATCGCTCTACAGAATCTATCAACAATTTGCTTATCTGTCAAGCCCGTTTCTTTCCACTTAGAAATCTGTAGTTTAAGGATTTTTTTAAAATATCTATTAAGTTGTATTTTAGGATAACGAGTCCTTTTTGTCTCAACCCTAGTTTTTTTATATTCTTTAATAATTTTGTCTACTTTATTCATTTTAATTATTTATA
>JAAHTG010001893.1_pt1 | contig 13012 bp, 10 predicted proteins | sample 6116081 | NCBI WGS metagenome assembly JAAHTG01 (sample SAMN13939989, study PRJNA603662) | sponge metagenome | isolation source: marine sponge | host: Mycale hentscheli | place: New Zealand | collected 2005 | reverse complement strand
TTCAAGCAACCAAGTCTCACTTGGGACATTACTGCTGGTGGTGTGTTGAATATTCTTGAGGCGATTAGATACTCACCGCGAAAAGATGATATAAGATTTTATCAAGCAAGTAGCAGTGAGATGTTTGGTAAAAACTGTGACGGAGTAGAAAACAAGAAATACCAAGACGAAAACACTGAGTTCATACCTCAAAGTCCTTATGCTATTGCTAAACTAGCTGCTCACCACCTTGTGAGGAATTACAGAGAGGGTTACGGAATCCACGGAAGTTGTGGGATTTTGTTCAATCACGAAAGTGAAAGACGCGGAGAAAACTTTGTTACCCGCAAGATTACCAAGTGGATCGGTGAGTTTGTAAAATGGAAAGAATCTCATAGAGATGTGGAAGAACAATTATTTAAGAATGACTCATGCTCCGATGATATTCAATGCAAGAGTATCTTGGGTCAAACAGAAGAAGAACAAAAGGTCGTTTCTACTTTTCCAAAGCTCCGTTTAGGTAACTTAGATGCAAAAAGAGACTGGGGTCACGCAGAAGACTATGTAAACGCTATGTGGCTTATGCTACAGCAAGAAGAAGCTGATGATTATGTTGTTGCCACAGGTGAGACATATTCAGTTAGAGATTTTCTAGATGTGGCTTTCGCCAAGGTTGGAATCGACGATTGGAGCAATCTTGTAGTGATTGACCCACAGTTCTATCGCCCAGCAGAAGTAGACCACCTTTTGGGAATTCCAAATAAAGCAGAAGCTAGATTGAACTGGGAAAGAAAGGTCAGCTTCGAGGATTTGGTACACAGAATGGTAGATAGTGACTGTAAATGAAAAGAAACTACGACGATCCAACATATAAGAAATTTCGCAATGAAGTCCTAAAAAGAGACAATTTTACCTGTCAAATGTGTAATAACAGCAACAGAAGGACTTGGAAGGCGGTTCATCACATTATCAAATGGTCTTCGTCAGCCAGTCTTAGGTACGATCCTGACAACGGAATAACCCTTTGTCACCAATGTCACAAGAGTGTGACCGGAAAAGAATCGCACTACGTATCATACTTTAACGAAAAAGTTAAAATCTCAAAAAACAAGAAAGGTAAAAAATGAAAAATTTCTTTACAAGCAGTCCAGACCCAACCCCGTCTGACACTTTCGATGCTCAGATCGACGCATTGAAGGCAGGCGAGTCTGTGTATCTACAGGGCGTTGATCATGAAAGATACATGGAGTTGTACGAAAAATACAAAAAGGAAAGAAACAACGGAAAGCTAAGATTTCGCAGAGATTCTCGACCAACAGAACTAGATGTCTTAAACACAGAAAAAGTAGAGGTAATCGAGCCGAAAAAATGGCCTACGCCAGCCGTAGACCTGACCCTCGAAAAACCCAAGTCGGTTGAAGATTGTGAAACACCTGTTGGGATACGTCCCGAGCATCTGCCGACTGGAGTGCGACGATGAATGTAAAGGAGACTGCACAGAAGGGTTCGAAGGAGACAACTTAACGTAATGGCAAAAACTAAATACACGGTCATAAAAGACACCAGAGAGCAAGACGGTTGGTTTTTCTCTCCTTATGACAGGTGTAGTGGCATGGAAGTATCCACAATGAAAACTGGGGACTACACCATGAAGGGCTATGAAGACCTAGTGTGTGTTGAAAGAAAAGGTTCTGTAACTGAAATAGCAACAAATCTAGGAAAAAAGAAGAAGGCTTTTCAGGCAGAAATGGAAAGAATGAAAGACTTTGATTTTCGCTTTATCCTGCTAGAATTTTCCGCTTCAGATGTCATAGAATATCCATTTAGTTTATTGAGTCCTCAAGAGCGTCAATTGTACAATCATTACGAGGTAAAGAATATTCGTGATTTTTTTCAGTTGTACGAAGATATATACGGCAAGCCAGCAGAGTCTTTTAGTCTTCCTAAATTTAAAAGATTTGACGTTGTTCAACAAACAAAGATAACAGGGAAGTATTTAATAAAGTCGCTTATGGAGATTTCTATACGTTACAATGTAAGTGTTATTTTTTGTGATAATAAGAATAACGCTTTTTTGATTTGTAACAGTATATTTAAAAGACTTTCTGATCTTTTTGAAAGTTACGATAGAGATTCGGAAAAGGCAAAGATTTTTAAATTCTAAAAACTGGAGAGCGTATGAAAGACGATAGTCGTCCAGAGTGGAAAAAGCTCCATGATGAAGCTGAACAGCTACATGATTACAGCCTGTCTATAAAAGATAGAAAGATATATCTACATCCAAGTTATCATTCCGAAGATGATGATCCCGGAACAGACTGGAGAATGGCTAATACTTTTATTAAAAATATTCAAATCTTAGAAAGTTCTAGTGACACACCAATAGAGATACATCAATTCAATATAGGTGGAGATGAATGGGCTGGTTACGCTATCTATGATGCGATAAAACACTGTCGCTGTCCTGTTACTGTGATTACTCATGGTGTGGCGGCATCTATGGGAAGTATAATACCTCAAGCAGCAGATAAAAGAATAACAATGCCTAGTTGCTGTTGGGTGATCCATAAAGGTAGCTCAGGTATTGGTCACAGAGATAGAATACCAGCTAGACAGTGGGCTAAGTGGGAGGATTATTGTGACAAAAGGATGTTGTTTATTTACGCTGAGGCTTGTAGCAATTCTGAGGCTTGGTCAGGGAAAGAATCAGCATCTATAATGGGGTCTATGAATAAGATGCTAAACGCAAAAGGGGATTGGTTTATGAACGCTACAGAGGCGGTTTATTACGGATTTTGTGACGAGGTTTTTGAATGATAACAGACTTGCAAAAATTAGAAGATGCTTGGCTAGGTATAGAAGTAGACGAGTCCAAGATATTCAATCCCATGGATTTTATATCTGATTGCAACAACAGAGAAGAGTTGCTAGAGAGAGTTGCTTGGCTAATGATGCAACCCCAATATTTTTCTTTCGCGTGTAAATATATACTAAATATTGAAATATCCCCATTTCAAGCACTTACGTTGGAAGAGTTGTGGAATAGAAAATTTCCATTATTAATCGGTACTCGTGGTATGGGTAAGTCGTTTTTGCTTTCTGTTTATCCGCTCTTGCGGGCGTTGTTTATGCCGAGAAGAAAGATAATTATTGTAGGTGCTGCTTTCAGGCAGTCAAAGGTTTTGTTTGAATACATGGACACAATATGGAAAAATGCACCAGTTTTGAGAGACTTGTGTGACAATAAAAGTGGCCCAAGAAGAGATGTTGACAGATGTGTTATGCACATAAACGAAAGCACTATAACTTGCTTGCCTTTGGGTGATGGTAGTAAGATTCGTGGTCAACGTGCTAACGATATTATAGCTGACGAATTGGCCTCTATCCCCAGAGAAATTTTTGAAAACGTTGTTGCGGGTTTTGCAATCGTTGCGTCTTCACCTATAGAAAAGGTTAAAAGTAAAGCTAAGAACAAGAGGGCAAAGCAGCTAGGAATAGAGTTAAAACAAGACCTTGGTGGAATTGAAGATAAATCAAACCAGATTGTTTTATCTGGTACTGCTTACTATGATTTTAACCATTTTGCTGATTACTGGAAGCGTTACAAGGCTATTGTCAACAGCCAAGGTTCTAAGTCAAGACTTAAAGAGGTCTTTGGGAATGAGCCACCAGACGACTTTGACTGGAGAGAGTATTCAGTTATAAGAATACCAGTTGACAAATTGGCTGATGGATTTATGGATGAAGGTCAGGTCGCTAGAGCAAAAGCCACAATTCACTCTGGTATATATAACATGGAGTACGGTGCATGTTTCACTACGGACAGCCAAGGGTTCTTTAAAAGGTCTTTGATAGAGTCTTGTACGACATCAAAAGAAAACCCAGTAAAACATCTTTCGGGTGAAGTTTTCTTTGAGTCTCAATTAAAAGGTAGCTCAAGCAAGAGATATGTTTACGGGGTTGACCCAGCTTCCGAAGTTGACAATTTTAGCATAGTAGTGCTGGAGGTCAACGCAGATCACAGAAGAATTGTTCATTGTTGGACTACCAATAGGCAGCAACACAAAGACAAGGTGAAAATGAAAGTTGTAGACGAAGACGATTTCTATTCATACTGTGCCAAAAAGATCAGGCAGTTAATGAAAGTATTTCCTTGCTCTGAAATAGCACTTGATGCCCAAGGTGGTGGTATAGCTGTAATGGAAGCCTTGCACGACAAAGACAAAATAGGGGATGGAGAACTAGCTATATGGCCTGTCATAGACGAAGACAAAGAGGCTGACACCGACGACCATCCCGGGTTGCATATATTAAGAATGTGTCAATTTGCAAACGCTGGATGGTTAGCAGAGGCAAATCACGGACTAAGAAAAGATTTTGAAGATAGGGTTGTTCTATTTCCTTACTTTGACTCTGTAAGTCTAGGACTTTCAGCAGAGCAGGACAGTGCCACTGGTAGAATGTATGACACGCTAGAAGATTGTGTCATGGAAATAGAAGAGCTTAAAGACGAACTTTCAATGATAGTCATGACCCAAACATCTACAGGTAGGGAAAGATGGGACACCCCAGAAGTAAGGGTTGCAGCAGGAAAAAAGAGTAGAATGAGAAAAGATAGATACTCCTCATTGATAATGGCTAATATGTCCGCTAGGATATTATCTACGGAAAAAGCCATGGTAGATCATATGACTCAAGGCGGTTTCGCCGTTATTGACCCGCAGGCAAACTTTGAAAAAGAAAAGCTATATCACGGCCCGAATTGGTTTACTGAAAAAATTAAAGATTGGGGATAGTTTGTGTATATGTAATGAATTGAATTTCAATACTATTGTCAATACTATTACTCGGAGATGTTAATGTCAGAAAAAAAAGAAGTCATAATGTATAAGACTTGGAGCAGTGAAGATGAACGGCAGTCAGCCTTTTCGGGTAACGTTGGCGAAGAGTATGGGCCAATGGAAAAAGCACAGGCTTATGGTCAAAGACAAAGAACTAGCTATTTAGACATAGAACAGAATACATCTGTAAGAACTGGTTTTTTAAGGCAGGATTACGACTATTTTCGTCCCGGCGAGTCTATATCTAAAAAGCAAAAAAGAATAATAAAGCAGTGCATGGCGGCTTATGACAAGGTTGGCATAATCAGAAATGTCATTGATCTGATGAGCGACTTTTCATCTCAGGGTTTAAATATTTACCACCCAAATAAAACCATAGAAAAGTTTTTCAGAACTTGGTTTAAACAAGTAAAAGGATTAGAGCGTTCTGAGAGATTTTTGAATTATTTGTATCGTTGCGGAAATGTGCCAGTAAGAAGAAATGTAACCAAAGTAAACAAAAATACCACAGACTCTCTGAGAAGAGCGACCGCTGACAACTTTGTAAAGGTTGACAGTAAAAGATATTCTAAAAATGTAATCCCTTGGTCTTACGAATTTCTAAATCCTTTGGCTATAGACATAGCGGATAATTCTAGTAGGCTGAGTGCTAATGGGCCAAATTACGTTTTGAATATAAATGACCTAACTCATCAAGCTATGATGCAGTCAATTAGGACTAACGATAGTATTAAGAATATATTCCCGCCAGATGTCAAGGCTGCAATAGAGGCGAATAAGAGACAGATACCTTTGAATGATGTTGGTATGTATTTCTACAAGAAAGACGACTGGATGGCGTGGGCAAACCCTATGATATACGCTATTCTTGACGATATAATAATGTTGGAAAAGATGAAGCTAGCAGATATTGCAGCTTTAGATGGTGCTATATCGAATGTTAGACTTTGGACTCTAGGTAGTTTAGACCACAAGATTATTCCAACCGCTGCTGCCACAAAAAGACTTAGAAATCAGTTAGCTAGTCATGTAGGTGGAGGAACCATGGATTTTGTTTGGGGGCCAGAACTTCAATTTAAAGAATCTAGTTCTCAAGTCTACAAGTTTCTAGGAGAAGCTAAGTATCAACCCGTTTTAACAAGTATATACGCTGGGCTTGGTATTCCCCCAACTTTAACAGGAGCTAGCACTAGCGGTGGATATAGCAATAATTTTGTTTCACTTAAAACTCTAGTCGAAAGATTAGAGTACGGTAGAGATATAATCTCTGGTTTCTGGAGACAGGAACTTGAGATGGTAAGACAAGCTATGGGCTTCAGACTTCCTGCCGTTATAAAATTTGATGAAATAGTATTATCAGATGAATCAGCACAAAAAGAGCTTTACATTAAATTGAACGACAGAGGTTTGATATCAGACGAGACTATCTTAGAAAGGTTTGGTGAAATTCCAAGCATAGAGAAGGTTAGGGTGAAAAGAGAAGAAAATGACAGAGGTATTGGAAAAGCCAAGCCACCAAAGGCTGGGCCATATCACAACCCTCAACACAAAGAGGACGTAGCCAAGATAGCCTTAACAAAGGATCAACTTGACTCAAAGACCTTTTTGGAAGATTTAAACCTGCCCTATTCAGAACCTTTAGTTGAAGAGAGTACCCCCAAAAACACGGAAGACAAATACGAGCCAGAGGGTCAGAACGGCAGACCTAAAAACGCGAGAGATCAACAAAAAAGGAAAGAAAAGCGAGTTTTACCAAGAAGTGGCGAGGCTTCTAAGTCTACGGTCTGCCTTTGGGGTGTTAAAGCTCAAGAGGAAATATCTAAAATTATAACCCCCATAGCATTGGCTAAATTCTCAAAGTCTACAGCTAGGTCTTTAACCAAGTCCGAGGTAGATCAACTAGAGTATTTCAAGCTTTGCATATTCACTGGGATGAAACCTTTAATGCCAATCACTGAAGCTGTCATACAAGAGTTAATAAAGTCTGGCAATACCCCAAGTGAAGAATTTCAAGATAATGTAAAGGCCATGGTTTTTGACTTTAAAAAGTCTTTCAATAGAAACCCCAAGATTGAAGAACTAAGACTTATCAACTCAGAGGCTTTCTGTTTGCACTCCCTGATATTGTAAAGGATTCCATTTTTCCTTAAAATAACCCTTAAATTTATTTTTTTGTGTAATATCACATATGGAGAAAATAAATATGAAAATAAATATATACCAACAAGAGATATCTGACGGCATTGCTGATGATATTTCTAATAATTCTATATATTGCCAATCTATCGCCAAGACCTCTACGGTTACATCCCCCGATTTAAAATCACTAGCTGATGAAGAATTGGAAAAAATAGGGCTGTCTTCGGCAGGCAACAAGGCTCAGTTTGATTTGTACAATCTTGAATCTGTACTAGTCAGTACCGGCTGGAACAAAAATGATGACGTTTTCGACAGAGAAGAGTTATGGCTTGCTAGGGAAACCCCCGAAGACAAGCCTTTTAATTTTATGCACAATGAGAAAGACATCATTGGACATATAACCGGCAATAGGGTTGTCGATAAATCGGGTGCGGATATCTATTTTAAAGATGATCTACCTGAAGATTTCGACATCCTAACAACTGCCGTTATCTATAAAGAGTGGAGCGATTTGGAGCAAAGGTCTAGGATGAGTAAAATCATTTCCGAGATCGAGGAAGGTAAGTGGTTCGTTTCTATGGAATGTTTATTCCCTGCTTTTGACTACGCCATGATAAGTCCAGATGGGCAAAAGTCTATTTTGGAAAGAAATGAAGCTTCGGCGTTTTTGACTAAACACCTTAGAGCTTATGGTGGAGAAGGTAAGTATAATAACTATAGGGTCGGCAGAATGTTACGAAACTTATCGTTCTCTGGTAAAGGCTTAGTTTCCAACCCTGCCAATCCTGAAAGTTTAATACTTAGCAATGAACCTTTTAGTGAGTCCAAATCAATTATTTTAACAACATCCTCGATTAAGGAGAGTTACGACATGTCAACCGAATTAGAGAATCAAGTCTCAATTCTTAAAAAGGAGCTATCTGAAGCAAAAATTGCCAACGAAGCCCTTAAAGAAAAAGTAATAGCAGAGCAAAAGGCTGAGTTTGAATCACAGATTTCTAACTTAGAGTCTTCTCTAGCTGAAAAACAAGAAGAGATCGCAAAAGCAGCCGAGCTATCAAACGAGCTAAAGTCCTCAGTTGAAGGCTTGGAAGAATCTCTTGCTAAAAAAGCTATAGAGCTTAAAGACAAAGAAGAAGCAATGATGGAAAAAGATAAAAAGCTCGCAATGATGAAAAAGAAAGAAGCTATGATGAAGCGTAAGGCTCAACTTGAAGAAGCTGGCCTTAACGAAGAATCAGCAGCAGCAACCATGGAAGACTTTGCAGACGTTGATGACGAAACGTTTGACAAAGTTGTTGCACTTATGAAGAAGAAGGCCGAAATGCCTGATTTCATCAAGAAGAAAATGGAAGAGAAGAAAGATGACAAAGAAGATGACAAAGAAGATAAAGGTAAAGCGTCTGAAGAAGAGCAAAGCCTTGAAGTAGAAGCTGAAGAAGTAGAAAATACATCAGCTTCAGTTCAAAACCTAGACAATCAGGAAGAAGAAGCATCCGCTTTAAGAGCATACGCTTCCAACTGGTTTGAAACAAGCGTACTTAAATCAACTCAAAATTTAAAAGAGGGAGAATAATCAATGGCTCTTAAAACAGACAGAAGTACACTAGATACTGACATCTCTAACTTCATGAATGAAGTTGCTACAAGAGGTGGAGTTGCTTCGCAAAGCACTGCTGGTTCTGGTGCTTCTATGGACAACGGTGCTGCTCTAGTTACTTATAAAGCAGTTCCTTCGGGTGCTGTTCCTGTAGGTCTTTTGATCAACGATATGGTTGACATTGACCTAACTAGACAACACCTTAATCAACACAAAGATGAAGTACAAAAGGGTGGAAAAGTCACTCTTCTAAGAAAAGGGTATGTTGTAACTAACAATATCCAAGGAACCCTGCCTTCGGGTGGCGAAGTTGCTTTCTTGGCTCATAGTGGAAATGTTGCAATCGCAGACGTTTCTAGCGATGATTCAGATGCAACTGGTTCAAAGCTTGTTGTTGGTAAATTTCTAAGCGGTGCTGACGAAGATGGCTACGCTAAACTTTACGTAGACCTTCCTAACACTAACCTATAATAACAGGAGAACGATTTAATGTCTAACAAAAAACCATCTCCTGAGTTTTTAGCATTGCTTAAAGATTCAGGTAGTACCAAAGTTGATATTGCTCACGCTGCTCAATTAGAGCTTGCGGAAGCGTTGACTACACCTCTTCGTAAAGGTGTTTTATCTGGCGATATCGTTTCGCCTATTTTCGAGAAAGACCCTCTTGAAGCAGGTGCTTCAACTGAATACCCATTGGACTTAATTGCCCCGGGTACTGAAGGAGAGCACGTTGCTTATACAAATCCGGGCAACGGTAGAATTCCAGAGCGTCACGTTGAGGGCGACTACGTAATGATCAACACTTTCGGAATTACTAGCTCGATTGACTTCTTGCTAAAGTATGCCCGAGAAGCAAAGTGGGGAGTTGTTGCGAGAGCTATGCAAGCTCTAGAAGCGTCTTTCGTAAAGAAAACGAACGATGACGGATGGCACACACTTCTAAGTGCAGCCGTTGACAGAAACGTTCTTGTTTATGACGGTGACGCTGCTGAAGGTCAATTCACAAAAAGACTTATCAGCTTGATGAAAACCGTCATGAGACGTAACGGTGGCGGTAACAGCGTTACAGCCAACGGAAGACTTTCTGATATTTACATGTCTCCAGAAGGCATCGAAGATATTAGAAACTGGGGCGTTGACCAAGTTGATGAAGTAACTCGTAGAGAGATTTATCAAGCTGGCGATGACGCTGCTTCTTTGACACGTATTTACGGTGTCAATCTTCACGATGTGTTCGAGTTTGGTTCACAGCAAGAATACCAATCTTACTTCCTTAACGATCTAGGTGGAAGTCTATTCACCAGCGATGTTGAGCTAGTAATTGGCCTTGACCAAGGAACAAACGACAGCTTTATCATGCCTGTTAAAATGGAAGTCGAAGTACATCCTGATCCTGTAATGCACCGCTCTCAGAGACAGGGATATTACGCTTGGGCAGAGCATGGCTTTGGCGTTCTAGATAACCGAAGAATCGTTGCGGCTTCATTCTAATGCGTTTTTAACGTTCTTCAGATGATATTAAGCCATCCAATCAGTTGGGTGGCTTTTTTTGTGTATATCAACTAAACAAAAAGGAGCTATAATGTTGTTTGGTGGCGTTGCATTTTCCCAAGTCCCTATTAGTGACGACAGTCTATCTAGTAGAACTGATAGACCTAGCGGGCCAGTTGTTATATTTTTCAATAAGAGTTTTTTAACTTTTACATTGGATATTAACAGGTTTATAGAGCGATCTCTGTCATTGAACGATCTAAACGAATACTCTTTGAATATAAACACTTCTACGGACTACGCACTTAATTTTAATTTAATGCACGAAAGAAATCTAGAAATTAACAGCGTAATCAACTTTACCGCAGAAAGGTAATCATGTCATTAAAAGTAGGCGATAGAATAAGGCAGAACACTCTCAGCACTGGCATTGGTGGGGTTTCTTTGGTTGGGGATATCCCCGGATTTAAAAGGTTTAGCGATGTATTGTCTAGTGGTGACACAACCTATTACGTTATAGAAGAAAATGACAAGTTTGAAGTAGGTGTCGGAATTTATGGTTCTGACAACATTGAAAGATTCCACGTTTTGTCAAGCTCGAACGATGGAAATAAAATAGAGTTGGGCGGTAGCGGTGCGGTGTTCATAACTTACCCCGCAGACAAAAGCGTGATAAGAGACTTAGAGTCTCAGATTGTAGTGGGTGCATCTGGCTTGGTTTTCAGCAATGGGACAACTTTCAAAGAAGCAAAAGTTGTAGAATTAACGGATGTAAATTTAAATGGAAACCCTTCAAAGCAATACCTTATAGACTTCAACACCACAAATAAAAGTTTGGTTATTGGAGAGTCTTCAGGGCCATCAAATCCAAGAAACACATTGATAGGTCACGGTGCTGGTAGCGGTATAACCTCGGGTAGCTCAAACACTAACATTGGTACTGATGCAGGACACAAGAATCAACAAGGTTTTAAAAATGTAAGCATTGGAGATTTAGCAGGCCCATCAGATGAAAACGCTAGTATATCAGTGTCTAGAACAGTCAATGTTGGATATCAAGCTGGTGAAAAATCTAGAGATGACAGTGTAAATATAGGCTATGAGGCTGGTGCAGCGTCATACTCTAGAGGTCACGTTTCCATAGGTTCATTTTCTGGTTCGGGTGTAGGTAACTACGCTTTTGTTGGAGGTTACGAAGCAGCAAACAATCACGAAGGTGATTACTTAATCGCGATAGGCTATAGATCAGCTAAAGATGGCGGTGGAGAATCTTCAGTATGGATAGGTAAGCAAGCAGGCCAAAGCACTTCTTCTGCTATAAACTCTATAGGATTAGGAGAGTTATCAGGTCAGGGTTCTTCTGGTAATAACTCTATATATTTAGGCAAAAAGTCAGGTAAGGGTAATACTTTAAATGACATGCTGTTTATTGCAAGCAACGAACCTTCGTCTGAAGGTACTTTAATAAAGGGCGACTTTAGCACCAAGAGACTGGCTATAGGAAAGTCTGATGTAACGCTTTCTGACGCGTTGTACGTTGGGGTGCAGTCTTCTACAGACAATGGTATTGTAGTTCAAGGTGCTTCTTTGCAGTCGTCTGATTTAACTCAGTGGCGTACGTTTGACGGTCAGTCAATAGCTTCTGTTAGTAACTCAGGAACGCTTTTGGTCAACGGTGTGTCAGCGAGTGGTCAAGGTTTAAGATTAGACAATTCCACGCCTATTATTACGGGTGAGACACTTTACAATGTGGCTGGTTCACTTTATTGGAGTGGCACATCTTTAAGCGACCAGATTTCTTACGCTTCTGGCCTAGCCATAGTAAACGAGTCCGACATAGCTTATGTTTCTGGGATAGTCAGCGAAAACACTTCTGATGACACTTACGTTTCCGGTATCGCTGTTTACAGTTCGGGTCAGGTTATTGCAAACCAAGTTGACATATCTTATGTTTCTGGCGTAGCAGTTTATGCTTCTGGTAATGTATACGATGACAGCTATATATCAGGAGTTGCGGTTTATAGCTCGGGTCAAGCAATTTCTAACGAATCTAATATATCTATCAATAGCGGTAGGGTGACGTACGCTTCTGGTCAGGCCATTCAGAACGAGCTTGATATAGCTTACGTGTCTGGAGTAGCCGGTCACGATCATCAAGTTTCTGAAGAAGAATTAATTTATGTTTCTGGTATAGCTGTTTACGCTTCCGGCAATGTATACGATGATACGTACGTTTCTGGTGTGGCGACTTATTCCTCTGGCGTTTTAGTTGACGGTGGAACGCTAATACCTGATGCTGGCAAAGGTGTAGCTATAGCTAAGGGAAGTGAAAATTTCCCAATTACCATCATTCAAGATGAAAATTCGTCTGGTGGAGTACATTACATACGGCTTACAGATACCGATACAGACAATATAACCCTTGGTGGCACTGACGGAGACGCGTTTCAAATTACCGCTAGTGGCGAAGGAAGTTCTCGTGCGGAAAATATACTTAAATTTTCTGCTGTAGCCAATGACGACCATTTGGTTTTTGGTGGAAGTACAGTTCCAACAAAAGTATCAGGAAGCGACATAACTGTTAACGCAGAAAGCACTGTAGAGTTGCAACGAGGCGGTAGCACAAGAGTAAGGGGTGACTCTGCGTTTACTTACTTGTTTGGTCAAACTGGTGGTTACATCTTTTACGGTGCTAACGCGTTAAAACCTCAGAGTGCAACCTCTATTGCTCTTGGTGGTGCTTCTAATTACTGGGGTAGCTTCTATTCGAGTAACGCAAACCTTAAAGGTAGTTCTTCCTCTAACGTACCTTTAACCGTGGACGCTCAAGCTGCTCAGTCTGCCAATCTTACTGAATGGAAAGCTAGTGACGATGTTGTGATTGCAAAGGTGGAGCCAGACGGTAGTATCGCGACGAGCGGGGACGTTAGCGTTAGTGGCGTAATTTCCACTCAAACTCTCC
>JAAHTG010001890.1_pt1 | contig 13031 bp, 2 predicted proteins | sample 6116081 | NCBI WGS metagenome assembly JAAHTG01 (sample SAMN13939989, study PRJNA603662) | sponge metagenome | isolation source: marine sponge | host: Mycale hentscheli | place: New Zealand | collected 2005 | reverse complement strand
AATATATATTACAGAGTTGTGATGGTGACCTTAGGTATAGGGTTAACTTTACAGGTGCCACAAATTTAAATGTTGGTGAAACATGGTTTATAGAGTGTGGAGGTATACAAAGTGGATGTTATCAAGTAGAAGAAAACACTGATGAGAGATTAGAAGAGTACAATTCCGACGAATGCACCTTTATCGAATTTGATGACTGCGATGGTTGTGACGTAAGTAATACAACATCTACAGTTAACTGTTGGAGATATCAAAAATGTAGTAACTCGGCAGACTTTCCTATTAGTGTTATTAACTATTCGTTTGGAAATCCTTACTCAGGTTCCCTATCAATGCTTTTTAAAGATACGGCAACGGGAAATTTTGCATGTTTTGAGAGAATAACGCTTGTCGTTACAACACCAACTACAGGTATAGAAGGGGTTAGTGGGTTTACTAATTGTGTGGACTGTAATTTAACTTGCGAACCTCAAGATATTGTAATACTTTTAGATGAGTCGGGTAGTGTTAGTTCTTCTAACTTTGACTTAATGAAAGACGGGGTTGTGACCATAGCTGACGAATTAGAGGCTCAAATGGATTTAGGGTTAATACAATTAAGCGCATATAGATGGAGTGACTGTGGGGATGTAAATTTAATAAACAACTTAACCTCTAATCATACTAATTTTGTAAATGCGGTAAATAATGCGCCATATGGCGGAGGAGGGACATACGCTTCAACAGCACTTAGTACAGCGTATTCGCAATTAACAAATTCTTCATTTGCTAACTCAGTGGCGAATAAGACTATTATATTAATTACTGACGGAGGACTAAGTGACTATAATAATGATTCATGTAATAACATAAGTTCAACGGAAATTGCGACTCAAATAAAAATAGGTAATTATGGAGCATTAGATTCAGTAAAAATTATTACGGTTAATATTAGTGCCGGTAGTCCAGGTCAGTTATTAAACATCGCCTCAGGAGAAGATAATTATTTTTCAGCCACCACATTTAACGATTGGGCAAATACAGTAGCGGAACAAGTGGCTGACGTTGGTTGTGATGACAACCCATTTGGGGATATAAGTTTTAGTTATTATAGGGCCTCTCACTGTTGTACTATTAATGGAGAGTCATTCTTACCTGATATTTATGTTGCTTTAGATAGTACATTTACACCCAGTAGTAATGACGGATTTTCTATTGATGAAAACTGTTATGTTCTTGAAGAAGAGAGTTCTACATATGAAAGCGCTGCGACATCATTATTATTAACTACAGATATTATAAGTAATGTGTGTAGTTCTTGTAATTGTAATAATTATAAAGTTGGTAGATTTAGGTCTTGTTGTTATTATTCTTCAAGTACTCCATTATCTGAAATACCTGATATATTTTTAGGTATTAATTTAAATGACGGATGGATTGCAGGTCCTGATAATAATGGTATAGAATATAGTGGAAACTGTTACACATTTATCGGATTTAATACTACCGAATCACCAATAGACTTTGTAAGTACCTTTGAATTCAGTTGTGAAAAGATAAGACCATACTGTCCCTCATGTCCGGACCCATCACCGACACCCACCCCAACTCCAACATCGACTTCATCATATAGTAGGTGGTTAGTGAGAGATTGTTGTGGAGTTGTTGTGGACCAAATAGCGGATGTTAATAACTCACTTTCACCTCAAGCAGGAGATGTGGTAAGTAGTTTAGGTAATTGCGGGATTTTAATAGAACTAACCACGGGAGTTCCGGCGTTTACCTATGAAATATTATATGATGACTGTGAACAATGTCAAAATAATACACCTGGAGCTGCGTGTTCACCATCACCCACACCGACACCATCACTCACACCCACACCCACACCCACAAACTGTGTTCAATATAATTTATTTTGTGATTGCCAAGACCCTAATTTTGGTTCAGATACACCTATAGTATATACGGGAGATACAGTGTATTATGAAGGTAATGCATCTTACAATGTTTGCAGTGGAGCAACATTAACCAATACAGGAGATACAGTTTTGAATTTAATTATTGAACAATGTACTCCAACAGGAACAGGTACTCAATATACAGGTCTTTTCCCAAGTATAAACCCTGGAGAAACCCAAAACTATTCATGTATTAAAAGCGTTATTGTAATAGGAGGAGGAGCTCAGAGTTCGTTAGATTGGTCATTTACTGGTGGTACCTGTTTAAATACTTGGAATGTGCCGTTAGAGATATACACAATATGTGATATGTTACCATTAATGACAAGTGCTACGACTGTAAATGGAGTTATATATAGCGCAACTACTGATGCTATGTTTACGGCACTGTCCTATCATCTTAATACTGATACACCTGAGAACGTACCATTTTTAGATTTAAATGGAGATGGAGTTATCTCCACCGGCGATTTATTATCTTTATTAGAAATATATGGAACGGATGACGGGAACCTCGTACTTAATGATTATCTTGAATGTTTTCAAAGTTTTAGTGGTTGTAGTTATACGAGAATAGATAGTAATAACTATATTGAAGATGATTTTTATTTTATCGAAACTAGTGATGGATATGAGTCTTGTTATCAATATAACGGACTATATGGTGACTGTAATGCAATACCAATCGTAGGTGAAACTATAACTAATTTAAATTATGATGATTGTCGAGAGTGTTTAGACGCGAATGTAGGTGATGTTCAAAAATTTACAATTTGTGGTGATGCTGAACTACGAATAATACCTAACACGTATGGTACAACGGGATACACATTTAATAGTGTAGAATATTTGGTACCATTACAAATAAATACCGTTTGTGATTTAAAATCACTAATGGTCTATGAAAGTACGGTTGTAACCTCAGATAGTTTAAGTGCGGCAGCGAATTATCATTTTACAAACTCATTTAATTCCGCTCCTTGGTTAGTTAGTGAGTCTGGAGAATCAGACCCGAACGATGTACTAACATACTGGTTATTAAACAGTACTGATTATACTCTTTCAGGATATACTGATTGTATTTTACCCCAAGAGGTTTATGGTAATGGATTGAACTTAGAATGTTTCGATGATTGTGATGGGGTAACTGTCAGTGCTTGTACATGGACATTAATATTACAGGATAATGATACAGTTTGTGGAAGTTTCGTAGAAAATGTTATCTCTAGTGAGCCACTTTACGTGAGTAATGTTAGTGAACCTCCGTATAGTGATTGTGAAAGTTGTTTAGAATTTTGTGAACCACAAGATTTTGTAGTGTTAATGGACCAGTCAGGTAGTATAAGTGATGCTGAATACGATTTAATTAAGGCGGGTGTCAATAATATTGCGACTAATTGGCAGGCTAAGATGGGGCTTGAGGAGATAAGAATGGGGGCTATTAGATGGTCTAATTGCGGTCTTACAACCACAGTTTCAAGTTTAACGTATGATTATTGTGATTTTACAACTTCCGTAAGTAACGCGGGTAAGGCGGGTGGAGGAACTTATGTGTCTCAGGCTCTCACTCAGGCTTATAATATGTTATCGTCATCTGAACCTACACACGGTAAAAATATTATATTAATTACTGACGGTGCAATAAGTGACTTTAATGGTACTACAGATGTTACTTGTTTAGGTACTGGTAGTGTTACATTGGCTAATCAGATGACATCCGGAACTTATGGTAGTGGAACTCAGTTAAATATGTATACCGTAAATATACAAAATGGTAGTAATGCACAACTAAATAGTATGTCTTCCGGTCCTGGATTTAGTTTCTTCGCTAGTAGTTTTAATGACTTTACCAACAACGTTTCAAACCAAGTATCTGACGACCCATGCCAAGAGAATCCACTAACTGGTACGTCTTATTATTATTATATGGCGTCACCATGTTGTACAGATTTAAACCTTGATGACATTGTAATTGCATTAGAAACTGTTGTAACACCGTCATATTCTGTAGATACATTTACGTGGAACGGTTCATGTTACACAATAGAATCATTAACTGCAGATACGTTTAGTGGAAGTTCGGTATATACGGTTGACCCGTCAGAGTTTACAACATGTAGTGACCCAAGATGTGACTGTAATGAATTAAGAACTGAATATTTTAGAAACTGCTGTAATGGTTCACAAACAATTGAAATAGTATACTCAGGTAGTGGTACTATTAGTGAGTTTAGTGGGTTTGAATATAGTGGGGCTTGTTGGTGGTATGATAGTACTTGGGCAGGTGCGGGTGCCGAAGTAGTGGACTTAACAATTGATTCAAACGTATTAATATCAGACATATGTGACCAAGGATATTGTGAATGTATAGTGGACGATTGTCCTGAACAGGATATTATAATCGCAATCGCAGGAACGTTCAATACGGTTGACGATTATAATGTAATACAAAACGGGATAATAGATATTGCCACTACTCTACAAGGTAATATGAGTGCTGGTACTACTAAGATAGGTGCCTTATTTTTCAATAGCTGTGATACAGTTGGTGGTGGTGTAGTTCCGATAGTGGGATTAACTGACGACTATAATACATTTGTTTCTGCAATTAATGGTTCAACACCACAAGGAGGTAATGGAATGGTGGCGTACTCAATGGTAAAGGCACATGACATATTAACTGGAGCTGGCTCAAACCCAAACGCGGAAAAAAATATTATTATTATAACTAATGTTCAGATTGGAGATATAACACAGCCGTGTGACTGGAACCCACCATCTGCAACATATGGAAGTGCTTCTCAAGTGGCGACAGCAATGTCTACAGGACAGTTTGGTGGTAATTCATATCAGTATAAAATACTAGTTGTCGGTGTTAATGACCCAAATACCTTACCGGGTTCAGAACCTAATTATAACCAATTAAGTGCACTAGCAACATCTACGGATTTAGTCTATGATATTGATATAGATGATTTTGAAAATAACGTAGCAAATCAATTAGCTATCGATAGTTGTGATGACCATCCAATAGGAGGTGGAACCGCAGGTAATTACGACTATTATTTAGCGAGTGGTTGTTGTGAAAATTTAAACTCAGATAATATAATAATCTCAGTTTCAGCGACCACGACAGTTAATATAGGAGATGGATTTTCATATGACTCACTTTGTTACACTATTATATCATCAACAAGTGACACTAATAGTACGTCAACATACTTATACCCATCTGATATTATGTCATCAGGGTGTTCAGACCCAATATGTGGTGATTGTGATGATGATTACAAACTATATGAGTTAGTAAATTGTTGTGACGAATCAGATACGATTACTATAGTTTTTAGTGGTGGAGAGACAACACAGGGGTATGGATTAGTGTATGGAGGTGAGTGTTACTCGTTTAAGGGTAATTTAGGTTCTGGTACTCCTGTCATCAATACAGATACTTTAATTGAAAATATATGTGTTAACGGACCCACTTCAAATCTATGTGAGTCATGCGGAACACCAACACCAACACCTACTACAACAAATACACCATCAGTAACTCCAACAAATACAATCACGCCTACACCGACTCCAACATTAAGTACTGTCGCTTGTAATTCAGGTACCTCAGATTTTATTGGGGGTTGGTTAAGAGAGTCATGGGACGGGACTGCGACTAATGAATATTTCCAAACAAGGTTAATGCAAGTACCACTACCAGACTTACCTGACCCAGGTAATACTAACAACCCGATAAATTATGATAAAATTATAATTGACAGGTATAGTCAAGGGAATGTCGACCAAGAAACTGAATTAATGGCTTTAGATGGTGGTAATTCAGGTATAATCACCTTGGAATATACTGACGGTTCACTTATTTATTATCCTATTTTGGGTATAACTTATGATACATTACAACAACAACTTGAAGTCGATTTAGGACCACTAATAAATTCACAATTAACCTCATATGTGAACGGGGTTACATACGGAATATGTATTAGGAGTAGCACTATAAGTAATACCCCAACTCCATCTATAACACCAACAGTAACACCTACAATTACCGTAACTCCATCTATAACACCTACAATTACCGTAACTCCATCTATAACGCCTACAATAACGATATCACCAACAATTACACCTTCGATAGGTACGACACCTACACAAACTACAACACCAACTCCATCTATAACACCATCAGAAGTCACAACCGAGGTATGGGAAGTGGAGGCATGTTGTGATAGGTTAGATACGTTATTAGTTGAGGTACCTACACCAGAAACTAAAGTTTTTGTTTTTTATGATGGTACTTCACTAGATGAGGTTAGTGCTACACAAGCATCTGATAGTATAAGAGAGTGGTATGATGAAAAGGTTTCAGATGGAGACCTATTAGAAAATAAATTATACGAAGGTGTTGTAGGTGCAAATTCGAACAACGGAGAAAATTGGTTATGGTGGTCTTCATACCCATACTTGGGTTCATTGACAGGAGGTACATTATCCACAAGCGAACAGATAAATGAATTTGGTAGTAACTCATCGGATGTTGTGGAATGGTCTATTGCGAGTTCAAGCTTCTGTAGAAATAGTTCAGGGGAGTGTAGACCTAAAGCAACTGAATTTAATGACGGTAACGAGGTATATCAAAGAATTAATAGAGGTGAAAATATCGCCACAGGAATAAATGATACAAGGTCAAATGGTGTACCATTTGATAATGGACAGTTAAATGGGACTACAACTACAGGACCAGGTACTTTTAATGGTGGAGTAAGTGATTATATTGTAATTTTAGTTGCAGACGAAGCGGACGGAGCAGTAGGTCTATATCATCCTAGAATACAAAAATCTAATTTAACTGTAGATGGTTTTAGTTTATATTCTTCAGTTAGTGAAGCACAATATTGGGAGCCATCGGCAGGAAATCAACCATCAACAAGATTCGAAGCGGATTATGAAGCATACCTCAAAGTATGGAGAGACATACAATTAATTGGAGGTAGAGTTAATGGTTTAGTTTACCCCGTAATTGACTCAAATACTGCTAGAATTCCATTCCCACTACACTGTCTAGGTGCTGTAGAAGGTGAAACAATTTCTGCAGTTGATTTTGAGGTCGAATATGGAGAACCAATTACCTCAGTAGGTCCCGAAAACATAAATTGTAGTCTAATAACCACAAATAATCCGTATTCGACACTTACTAACACCACGGCATACCAAAATCTACCGATACAATACCAAAACGGTGCAGGTCTTAAGAATTTTGGAATTCAGGTAGACCCCACAGTTTACAGTTTTAGTTCAGGTGTTGTAGGAGATAGTTTAGATGAATTCTTAAATAGTACTGATTTATCTAATGGGTACGGATTTAATAATGGAGGTACGTGTTACTACTTTACACAAGAAACTATAGGTACGCCATCGTTAATTTTAAAATGGAGTCAAATAGTACCTGATTATTGTGACGATGCGTCATGTATCTGTGTCTCTTCGACCCCATCAGTAACGCCAACAAATACTCCGACACCGACACCATCACCATCTAACTTACCTGGATGTGTTTCAGGTCAAACAAATGGTGATTACGTTTTTGTTGATTGTTGTGGAGTAACACAGAGAGGTTCTTCACTGGGTGTTGTATTTTGTGTTGATACTTCAGCATATTATTCAGGAATAACATTAACTTATAATGAATGTACTCCAAATTGTAATGAAGGACCATTAAACTTTGAATTCACCACTCAGGATGATTGTGTTACTGACGGAGAAATAGAATTTACAGTACAATCAGGAACTAAACCATATCTATTGACTTGTACATCTCCGAGTGGTATCCCACCACAACAAGGTAATGGTCCTACATTTACATTTAATAATTTAAGTGAAGGTCAGTATAATTTTACGATATCTGATAACTCTAACCCTATACAATCAGCTAATTTATCAGTAATAGTAGAAGGATGTCTTGAAGTAGATTTAAGTGTTTTACAAAACGTTAAGTGTGGTGCTACAGATACCGGTGTTTTACAAATCAGTGGTTCTAGTCAGAGTTTACCTTATGGGGTTTCACTGTATCAAAATGGTACGTTATATGAGTCATTTAGTATATTTAGCCAATTAGAAAATATAACAACAAATATTGGTGTAGGTACTTACTATGCGGTGGTAACGACGAATAATGGACAATCTGCAACTACTAATACAGTTACTGTTACTGAAGATGCTCAGGTAGACTTCGGTATTGCGTTTACAGGTACCGCATCATGTCAAAATTGTGTCGGTGCCGCAAGTGTGACAGGATTGACAGGTACACCCCCTTACACGTATCTATGGGGTAACTCACAAACGGTGGATACTGTTACAGGACTATGTGCGGGAAGTATTTCAGTTACAGTTACAGATAGTAATAATTGTCAAGTCACTAAGACTGTAGAAATACCTAATATACCACCGATAGGATTCTCAACTTATAGTGGTAATCCACCTAACTGTTTTTCATGTGATGGTGAAATAACCATAAATGTCACAGGAGGTACAACACCATATACTTTCTCAGCGTCTACAAGTGCGGGTGAATCAAATAATACGACAGGTATTTTCACCATAGATGGTTTATGTGGTGGACAATATAATATATCTGCATTTGATGCAAATGGATGTAGTGTATCTCAAAACTACACACTTAACAGTAATAGTGGTATAAATCAGATAGTAGTTACACCAACAGATAGTTCTTGTGGGGGTAACGGAGAAATAAAAGTGGACGTTGATGCGATTGTCGGTTCTATTACATATTCTATAACAGGAAATAGTACAAACTACATAGAAACGACTACAACTAATAATCAAACTTACACGTTTACAAACCTATCTGAGGACACTTACACGGTTCAAGTCGTAACATCAAATGGATGTGAGTACGAAGAAAGTACCGTAATTAATGACGACGAAAAGTATACTATTTCAACATCAACATCAAGTACCACATGTGGACAAAGTAACGGGTCGGTAGTAATAACAGTAAGTAGTGGTACAACTGCGATTCAGTTACCACTTAGTTATAATGTAAGTAGAATATCTGATGGTGTTGTAGCTTACAATAACATTCAGTCTTATAATACTACAGAAACAATAAGTAATTTAAGTAGTGGTTCATACCAAGTTTCGGTTACTGACAATGGTGGATGTACTTCGGAAAACTATTTCACGATAACTGAAGGTACTGGTGGGGTACAAGCAATACTTTATAGTACAAATTGTGTGTCGGGTGATGATGGTACTGCGACATTAGAAATAGTTGAGGGTAGTGCACCATTCGCAGTCGTATGGTCAAACGGAGTTAGCAATCAAAACTACCTATCTAATTTATCTGGAGGTACGTATAGTGTCACTATAACGGATAGTGATGGTTGTACCACTCAAAAACAAACAACGGTCGTTTGCGATAGTGAAGATGTAGAAGATTATGTTATTAATACACTATGTGAACAAGATTTTGTAACAACATCACAGGGTAAGAGAGGGTTCTATGAAATGCTTAATGAAGCATTCTTAGACCTAAATCAAGTAGGAAATAACTGTGATTTAGTTAGTGCTACATTTACAGGGTTGTTAACTATATCAGGAGGTAGTTACGGAATAGGTCAGACTCTCCAAGACGAGTTTTATACGGGATACACATTAAACGATGTACCATCAGACAATGAATGGGAAAGTGTGGTTAATGGGTTACTAAGTCAGTTTAGTGGTATAACATATTCTACAGATATTTTAAACAATATATTTACAATCGCGGGTGATTGTGATGGGGACGTAGACCCAACTAGTGGAGCGTTTGTTGATTTAAGAATAGAGATAGATTTACAGGTTACGTGTGACGGTAGGGCGGCAACACCCACACCAACACCAACAATAACGGTTACACCAACAATCACACCTTCAATTACTGCAACACCTTCAATAACACCTTCAACAACACCTTCAATAACCTCCACACCATCAATTACTGCCACACCATCTATTACTGCAACACCATCTATAACAGTAACTCCTTCTCTAACGGTAACACCAACAACAACAGTAACCCCTTCTGTAACGGTAACACCAACAACAACAGTAACACCATCTATTACTACAACAACCACACCTACTAATACACCAACACCGACATCAACGGTAAGTCCTGGGTCATCTCCATCAGTAACACCATCAGTAACACCGACAGTTACCGCGACACCATCGATAACCGCGACACCATCGATAACCGCAACTCCATCGATAACCACAACTCCATCGATAACCACAACTCCATCGATAACCACAACTCCATCGATAACTGCGACACCATCGATAACCGCAACTCCATCGATAACCGCAACTCCATCGATAACTGCAACTCCATCGATAACTACAACACCGTCTATAACAGTAACTCCTTCTGTAACGGTTACACCATCATCGACACCACCTTCTTTTAACTGTGATTTAGTTGTTGTCGGTTCGGGTAGACAGTTGAGTTGTACGTTAGAAATTTCGTCATCAGTAACATCATTGGACTGTAGTTTGGTTGTCTCAGGTAGTTATGTGTTTTTATCCCCCACACCCACACCGACAATAACCCCAACTGTGACCCCATCGACATAAAAAATAGATTTATTATTATTCATACATTTCTTAAGTAATAACTATTTATTAAAAAAGTCAAAAACCTCATTAAGATGGCAGATAGGTATGTAACATTAACAGGAACAACAGTAGGTACGGACATTTCTACCGTTGATATATATTACTCTTCTGTTACGCCATCTAATTTAATTGTTTCGGGGGTGACCCGTTCAGAATTACTAACCGGATATACTTTTTTAGATGATGAGACCCATAATATATACATTATTGATTCAGATTCTCCGTGTGAAGTTGAAACTTCAGTCAATGTTGCAGTATCACCGTCACCAACACCCACAATTACGGTCACACCAACAATTACACCGTCAATCACTGCAACTCCATCGATAACTGCAACACCGTCGATAACCGTAACACCATCGATAACCGCCACGCCATCAGTTACCGCAACACCGTCGATAACCGCAACATCATCGATAACACCCACACCATCGATAACCGCCACACCATCGATAACTCCATCGATAACCGCTACACCATCAGTTACCGCAACACCGTCGATAACCGCAACATCATCGATAACACCCACACCATCGATAACCGCCACACCATCGATAACTCCATCGATAACCGCTACACCATCAGTTACCGCAACACCGTCGATAACCGCAACATCATCGATAACGCCCACACCATCGATAACCACCACACCATCGATAACTCCATCGATAACTGCAACACCGTCGATAACCGCAACACCATCAGTTACCGCAACACCATCAGTTACCGCAACTCCATCGATAACGGCAACACCATCGATAACGGCAACACCATCGATAACACCATCGATAACGGCAACACCATCGATAACACCATCGATAACAGCGACACCATCAATAACTCCATCTATAACCGCAACACCATCGATAACTGCAACACCGTCGATAACTGCAACACCATCAGTTACCGCAACACCATCAATAACGATAACACCAAGTATATCGGTATCAATAACACCATCAATAACACCATCTATGACAGTGACACCATCAATAACACCATCAACAATCGTATCGGCAGGTCTATTATTTATGGAGGCATCAGGAGATGCGACTTGTGGTGGTAATGTTAATACCGACATATGTGCATATATGATTGGTAAACCTGGAGGAGCTTCTTGGTTCGGATTCGCAACTTCGGGAGCCCCTGACTTAACAAATTCAGGACAATTATCGGATTTCTTATATTGGATGGATTGGCCAGGTTTTAGAAACGGAACTTCAAACACGATAGCCGTAGAGGAACTACCTGTACCACAATCAGCAGGAGGTACTGACACATATGGTAATTCAATTGCTCAGTATGTATTTGAAACTGTTGAAATACCGTCAGGTTCGTTCACTGTAGGTAATTCAGTCTACTTCGCATTCGTAATACCACACGCACTACTAAACAGTTCATCACAAGTTTACGGTACAATAGGTTATGACTATACAAGTAGTGCGACAGACGCCGCAACCTCAACGACAAGTACCGCAGCTTATAGGGCAACGGATGTTACATACACAGGTTCTAATTGGGAGAATACTACATTTAGAGTACACTCAAACGCTGGAGTACTTGCAAGAACAATCTCATCAACGGATAATACAAATGATTTCTACTTTAGAGGAGGAGCATTAGTTTAATAATAAAGTAATATAGATGGCATTTAAATTTACTTTACCATTCTCAACGAATATTCCAGACGACACATTTGCGTTTGCGAATACAGAACCTAAAGGTACAAATTTTAGTTTATTTGGTGTTGGTGGGTACATGGAAGTATGGTCTATCGATGACCTTAAATTTAGTGTAGATGGTACTACAGACATAAAGCTTAGTGGTAACACAATACCTATAGAATATTATAAAGGTCCTGTTTCCGCTATTCCCGATAGATTAACGTTAGAGGGTGATGGAATATCATCAGGAAGACGTAAACTTGGTATGCTTGTGTACGTTCATGAGACAGACCAAGTTTATCAGTATGTAATACCTAATTATGAAAATTTATGGCAGGCCGCGGAAAATGAAGGATGGATACAATCGAATGATAATAGCGGACAAAGAATATCGTATACAGTACGTTCTAAACCTAGTGATAGTTCATATATTGGAGCGACGGCTTTTGTAAACTCTTGGTTAGACAATAGTATTGAGGGTATTAGTGGTGTAACAGCATCAAACGCGAGATGGAGGGTATTTTGGGGTACGGACTGGCAAGTTACAGGAGGTACTGTAGATTATAACTCTACAGGAGATTTAAGTCTAAATTCAAATAGTGGTAATACAGTTACCATAAGTGGATTAACAACTATAACAGGAGGAACGTATTTCAGTGGAACATCAACATTAGATTTAATAAATAATTTAGGTAATACGATAAGTATTACTGGATTTACTAGTGGTGGTGGT
>JAAHTG010001278.1_pt2 | contig 13033 bp, 18 predicted proteins | sample 6116081 | NCBI WGS metagenome assembly JAAHTG01 (sample SAMN13939989, study PRJNA603662) | sponge metagenome | isolation source: marine sponge | host: Mycale hentscheli | place: New Zealand | collected 2005 | reverse complement strand
TATAATAACGTGGCATATCTATTAATAACATGGCATAGGGTAACGCTACCAATAGGAACTAGGCGCACCTCACGCCTCATTTAAATCAGTTCCTAAGCATAATAAACCTAAACTATAGTTCTAGTTTGTTATATATTGGTATAGATAAGGACATACAAGGTTCATTCAATCTTTTTTGATTTGTATTTTTTTTTCTGAGCCGACTAGGGGGTGGCAGTAGTGGTGGGCATAAAGTAATACTACTCACACTTCTTCTGTAAACTTTTTTAAAATAATAATTTGTGGTGTGTAACTTGACGAAGGTATAAATATAAATATATTATAAAAAAAACAAAAAGGTTTTTGTATGGAGATCAAGGTAAGAAAAGATTTAGGTGGTCGCCCTAATTTCAAACCGACCCCAGAGCAAGAGAAGGTATGTTCGTTGGGAGTAGGGTTTGGATTAACCCATGAGCAGATAGGCAAGTTAGTGGGGTGTAGTGCTAAGACATTACGGAAACATTTTCAACACGCATTAGAAACTGGCAAGGAAAGATTGACTATGGATATTGGTAGTCAGTTGTATAAGAAAGCTATGAATGGCGATACAATTTCTGCTATATTTTTGGCAAAGACTAAGGGGGGATTTCAAGAGAAGGTGGAGCATGAGGGAATACCTAATCAGATAAGTGTAAGTTTTTCATTAGACCCACCGAAGGAAATGAAGGTAGTGGAGGAAGTGCAACATGAAGAAAATTCATAAAAGTCCAAGTGGTGGGTTGTCCGCTAAAGGGAGAGCGCATTTAAATAGAACTACTGGCAGTAATTTAAAAGCTCCGTTAAACAAAGGAACAAATCCGAGAAGGGTATCGTTTGCAGCACGCTTTGGTGGTATGGCAGGACCAATGAAAGATGCAAAAGGTAATCCTACTCGTAAAGCGTTGGCTTTAAAAAAATGGGGATTTAGAAATGCAGAGTCTGCTAGAAACTTTGCAAACAGACATAAAAAATCTTAGGGAGGATAATATGGCAAGACAAGGATTATATGCAAATATAAATGCTAGAAAGAAAAAGGGCATAAGTCGTAGTAAAGCAAAATCAACTATATCGCCTAAAGCATATGCTAGTATGAAAAAAGGGTTTAAGAAAAAAGCGTAAATGCACATTACAATACCTTATACGCCTAGACCATTACAGGCAAAACTACATCAGAATAATAAAAGATTTAAAATCTGTGTATCGCATAGACGTTGGGGAAAGTCTGTGTATGCTGTTACCGAGTTATTGCGTAAAGCATTAGAATTAAAAACAGAACGTAGTGATGGACGCTATGCGTATATTGCTCCGTATTACCGACAAGCAAAAGCAGTAGCTTGGGATTATCTTGTATATTATACCAGAGATATTCCTGGTACTAAAATTAATCAATCAGAACTCAGAGTAGATTTATTAAATGGTAGTCGTATTCGTTTATACGGAGCTGGAGATGATCCAGATGCGTTGCGTGGTATATATCTTGATGGCGTAATACTAGATGAATATGCCGATATGAGTCCGAGAGTGTGGTCGGAAGTTGTTAGACCAGCATTAGTGGATAGAAAAGGTTGGGCAATATTTATTGGTACACCTAAAGGACGTAACCAGTTCTGGAGATTATACGAAGATTCTAAACATGATGAAGATTGGTATAGAGTTATATACCGAGCATCAGAAACAAAAGTAGTAGACCCTAAAGAATTAGAAGCTGCTAAACAACAAATGGGTGAAGATGAATATATGCAAGAGTTTGAATGTAGTTGGGCAGCAGCTATCAAAGGTGCATATTATGGTAATCTTGTTATAGATGCAGAGCAAGAAGGTAGAATAACAAAAGTAGAATATGACGAAGCATTGCCTGTGCATGTAGCATGGGATTTAGGTATATCTGATAGTTGTGCTTTATGGTTTTTCCAAGTTACTATGGGGGAAATAAGAATAATTGATTATTATGAAAGTGGCGGAGTAGGCTTAGATCATTACGTTAAGATGATGGAAGAATTGCCTTATAGCTATTGGGGAGATGATTATTTACCACATGATGCTAAAGTTAGAGAATTAGGTACAGGTAGAACAAGAGCAGAAACATTATTAAACATGGGTAGAAAACCACGTATAGTTCCTAGTCATAAAGTAGATGATGGCATTAATGCAGCACGATTATTATTACAACATTGCTATTTTGACCAAGAAAAATGCGAAGATGGATTAAATGCGTTAAGAAATTATCAAAGAGAATGGGACGATATAAAACGAGTTTTTAAAAGAACGCCTTTACATAATTGGGCATCACACGCAAGTGATAGCTTTAGATATTTAGCTATGGCCTATAAAAATATTAAACCAAAACCAAAAGAAATTGACCCACTAGAAAATTTATATAAACAACCAACGCTTGACGAAATGGTTGAAATGCACTTAAAATCAGAAAAAAGTAAAGGGCAACCTAGAATATAATGCTAAAAAGTGAAAAATATGATGGCAATTATAAAAAAATGGATTATACTTTTTATCAAATGTCAAATAAAAAAGATAAAATAAAAGTAATTAGGAAAAAAGCTAATGGCAAGCGAAGAAACAAGGTCTAAACTAGAACTAGAACAAGGTACTGCTCAATATTGGCATATAGAATTAAACAATGCTGATAAAACAGAAGAAGATTGGCGTAAAAGAGGTAGAAAAGTAATAGAACGCTACAGAGATGAACGTAATGTAGATACTTATGGCATGGGTTCTGAAAAAAAGTTTAATATTTTATGGGCAAATACAGAAACTTTAAAAGGTGCGTTGTTTGCTAAAATGGCAAAACCTGATGTAAGAAGACGTTTTCCTGATAATAACCCAGTAACCAAAGATATTGCTAGAGTTTTAGAAAGAACATTAGCTTATGCTAATGATGTATATAATGCTAATAAACCTATTGAATCAGCATTAGAAGATTATTTATTGCCTGGACGTGGTGTTGTATGGGTAGTGTATGACCCAGTATTTGTTAAAGAAACTGTGCAAATGGAACAAATTAACGAAATGGGCGAAAGAGTTATAATTGAAGTAGAAGAAGAAAGAGTAGCTGAACAACGTTGTTATTTTGATTATGTGCATTGGGAAGATTACAGAGAAAATCCAGCAAAAAGACCAGAAGATGTAAGTTGGAAAGCTAGAAGGCATTTATGGACAAGAGATCAACTTAAAGATAAAGGTTTTTCTAATGTAGAAGATATACCATTAAATTGGTCGCCTGATTCTGACGAAGAAAATTATGAAGCAGAAGAAGTATTTAAAAGGGCAGAAATCTGGGAAATATGGGACAGAGTAAAATACAAAAGATATTATGTAGCTAGAAATTACGATAAGATTTTAAGAGAAGATGATGACCCTTATGAATTACAAGATTTCTTTCCTACTCCTACACCTATGATAGCTGTAAGAACTAATGATACAAGCGTTCCAATACCAGAGTTTACATTGTATCAAGACCAAGCAGAAGAATTAGATAGAGTTACAACTAGAATATCAAATCTTATTGAAGGATTAAAAAGGCGTGGCGTATATGACGCAAGTGTGCCTGAATTATCACATTTAGCTAATGCAGGAGATAATGACTTTATACCATCAGAAAACTTTAGTTTATTAGCTCAAAAAGGTGGTTTATCAGGAGTATTCCAACAAGAAGATATATCTCCAATAGGCATGGTATTACAAGGATTGTATCAACAAAGAACTCAAATATTAGAAATAATATACGAGGTTACTGGTATATCAGATTTATTACGAGGTAATACAAAAGCTAGTGAAACAGCTACTGCACAACAATTAAAAGCACAATTTGGTAGTATGCGTATGCGTAAAAGACAAGAAGAAATAGAACGCTATATTAGAGATTTATTTAGAATAAAAGCTGAAATAGTAGCAGAGCATTACGAACCAGAAGTATTACAAGCAATTACAAATATACAGGTAACACCTGAAATGATGCAAATTATGCGTGATGACAAGTTAAGAGAATATAATATTGATGTAGAAACAGATTCTACTGTATTTGCTGATGAAAATGCAGAAAAACAAACAAGAATAGAGTTTTTACAAACAATGGGTGCATATTTAGAAAAAGCAATAGCTGTATCTAACGCAAATCCATCATTAACGCCTATAATGTTTCAATCATTAAGATTTTTAGTAGGTGCATGGAAAGTTGGCAGAGAATTTGAAGAAGTTATAGATCAAACTGAACAACAAATAATGCAACAGATGCAACAAGCAATGCAAGCACCACCACAACCTAGTGAAGCAGAAAAAATAGCACAAGCTAGAATACAAGGTGAGTTAATGCGTGAGAAAATGAAACAAGAAGGTAAATTAGCTGATATTCAAGCAAAATCTGGTGCAGAAATGACTAAAATACAGTCTGAAGCAGAACTTTCAAGAGAAAGAAACGCATTAAAAGAAGATTTAGCTTTATTAAATACAGACGTTAAATTAGCAGAAAAGGCTATGGAATGAGCTATTTAGAAAATTATGACAATATAAATTGGTCAGGCGGTAAAGAATACCAAAATAAAAATAAACGTAGACGTGGTAAATCTTTACAAGTAATGTCTGATATAGAAGAATTTGTTAGTCCTGTCGATAAATCTGTAATAGGTAGTCGTTCAGCACTAAGAAATCATGAAAGGCGACATGGTATTCGCCAAATTGGTAACGATTGGTCAGGTTCTGAACGAACAAGTAGTGCAAAACCTGATAATTGGCAACAATAAGAAAGGTATAACATGGCAGAAGAAAGCACTCCTGAAATACAGGAATCAGCAGACGAGCCAATGAGCTTAGATGCTGTATTGGAAAGTTCAATCGGTGAAGCTCTAAAAGAACCTGAAATATCAGAAGATAATCCTGTTGAAGAAACGCAACAAGATACTATTGAAGATATTACAGTACCAGAACAACAAGAAACTTCTCCTGAAAAAGAAGAAGATGACTCTGACAACTTGGATCAGTTAGCTACTGAACAAGAAGATGACCAATCAGATTCGGAAGATTCAGAAGAAAACCCTGACAATGTAGAAGCGTCTGAAAATTCTACGGAATCCAAATTAGAAGCTCCTAAAAATTGGTCAGATGATGTAAAAAAGGTGTTTGATACTTTACCAGCAGAATCACAAGAATTTATGATTAAGCGTGATAAAGAAATGACATCTGATTACACCAAAAAGACACAAGATTTAGCGGAACAACGCAAAAATATTGAAGCATTAGATAAAGTTTTACAGCCAGCTAGACAAAATATTCAAGCAACTGGGATAGGTGAAGCAGAATACATATCTCGGTTACTTAATGCAGACCAAGCCCTGAGAACAAATCCAAAAATGGCACTTCGACAACTTGCACAAGGTTACGGAATAAATCTGTCGTCCTTAGAAGATGAGAGTGAGTCTTGGAATGATCCAGACCCACAATACGCCCAATTAATGCAACAAAATCAGCAAATTATGGCAGAACTCAATCAATTTAAACAACAAAATATGCAATCAACAGTTGCACAAACAGAACAAACAGTTGAGCAATTTTCAACTAAAACTGATGCAGAAGGCAAATTAATACACCCACATTTTGATAAAGTTAGAGTTAAAATGGGTAACTTAATAGATGCTGGAGAAGCAAAAGGATTAGATGATGCTTATGCTAAAGCTGTTAGACTTGATGATGATTTATATGCAGAAGCACTTAAAGCATCTCAATTATCTATAAAAAAACAAGAGGATTCTAAAAGAAAGAAAGCAGTTGAAAAGGCTAGAAAAGTAAAACCTTCTGCTTCTGCTAATCCTCCTAAAGGTTCTGTTAAAGCATCTGATTTGGATAGTTTGTTAATGACAAATATTGAGGGTGCAGGATTTGGTGCTTGATGCAAGGGTTAATTTTAAAATAGGGAGCAGATAATGGCATCTCCAAATAGTACATTTACAGATATTGTTACCACTACTCTTGCTAATTACAGCAGGACAATGGCAGACAATATCACAAACAATAATGCTTTACTTCGTTCAATAAGCGAAAAAGGCAACAAAATTGTATCAGGTGGTAGAACTATTGTGCAAGAACTAGAATATGCAACAAATGGTACTGCGAAATGGTATAGTGGCTACGAAGTATTAGATACTTCAACAAGTAGTGTTTTTACAGCAGCCGAGTTTAATTATAAACAATTAGCAGGTAATGTTGTAATTTCTGGACTAGAACAAGTAGAAAATTCTGGTAAAGAGCAAGTATTTAACTTACTAAAATCCAGAGTTAAAAATCTTGAAAAAACACTTAAAAATACAATGGCAACTTCCTTGTATGCAGATGGAACAGGAACTAATGGTAAAGACTTAGGTGGTCTACAACTTACAGTTGCAGATACTCCTACTAATACTGTTGGTGGTATTAACGCTAATACTTACTCTTTCTGGCAAAATCAAGTTTATGATTTTACAACATCTTCAGCAGGTGGAGCAGTAGCATCAGCAACTAATATACAATCAGGTATGAACTCTGCATGGTTATCAACTATCAGAGGTGCAGATAAACCTGACTGCATTGTTGCAGATAGCAACTACTTCCAGTTTTACTGGGCATCACTACAAACTAATCAAAGGTTTACAAGTGATGATAAAGCAAGTGCTGGTTTTATGAACTTAATGTTTATGAACGCACCTGTTTATTATGACGATCAATGTCCAGCATCTCATATGTATATGCTGAATACTGATTATTTATTCCTTCGTCCAGCTAAAGGCAGAGAATTTACTCCTTTAGGTGAGAAGGCTTCTGTAAACCAAGACGCAATGGTATTGCCAGTAGTTTGGGCAGGTAACATGACTGTTTCAAATCGTGCAAGACAATGTGTTCTTAAAAACTAATTAGAAGGGAATACTATTATGTCTTATATTATAGGAATGGACGTAAGCGAAGTAAGTGATACTCCAACACATAATCTTGGTCAAAAGGGAATGAATGATGATGGTAATACTTACAAATATGTTCAATATGATACTGGTGCAGGAAGTGTTGCAGCAGTAAGTGGATATGTAGCTTACTATTATGCACCATCTGGTGCATCTGCTGGTGCAGTAAATGTTTGCACTAGTGATTTATCTGACTCAAATGAGGTAGGTGCTGGCGTTTTACAATCTGCTCCAACAGACGGACAATATTGTTGGATTCAGATAAGTGGAACAACAACCCTAACTATTGCTTTAACAGCAGGTGCTGATGGTGATCCACTAACAGCAACAGGTGCTACTGATGGTACATTAGATGTAACAGCAGCAGCAACTTCTCCTGTTTGTGCCTTTGCAATAGACGCATCAGCTAAAATTATAGCGTGTGCCTTTCCTGGGTAATTAACTAAGGTGGGGGGATTAAGTTCCCCCTACCATTTAAAAGGAGAATAGAATGTCAAATTTAAGAGCTAATTTTTTTAAATCACAAGATGGTATAGATATGGTTGAATTATCAATTATAGGTGATCCTAATTCTGTAATACACAAAGTAGAACCAAGAGCAAAAGAATTTGAAAAAGATTTTCCAAGAGAATGGTCAGAATTTTATAAAGATAAAAAAATTAAAGTAAAAAAAGAAACAAATTTAGATGTTTTAGAATGTATGAATAAAAGAAAAATAGACGTTTTAAGATTAGAAGGAATTACATCAGTAGAACAATTAGCAGCATTATCTGATGGTGCGTGTCATGGTTTAGGCAAAGGCACTATAGATTATAGAAAAGAAGCTAAAGAATTTCTTATGGATAAACATGATCTTAAACCATTACAGGTAGTTGGCTCATGACATTATTAACAATATGCCAAGATGCAGCAAATGAAATTGGAGTTCCATCTCCAAATGCTGTTGTTGGTTCAACGGACACAACAGTTATACAATTATTAGCAGCAGCTAATCGGGAAGGAAGAAATTTAGTAGCTGGTTATGATTGGGAAGTATTAATTAAAGAAGAAGCACATTCTGCAATAGCTAATGAAAGTCAAGGAACATTAACTTCTATAGCAAGTGATTTTGAAAGATTTAGCAATAATACTATGTGGAATAGAACTACAGATAGAAAGTTTTATGGGCCATTGAATAATTCACAATGGCAAACATTAAAAGCATCAGTACAAAGTGGCGTAACCAATTACTTTAGAATAAGAGGTGGTTTTTTATTAATGAACCCAGTACCTACAGTAAATGATGCTATTTATTTTGAGTATATTTCTAAATATTGGGTAGATACTACAGGTAATGGTTCGGCAGATGCAGAAAAATTTGCAGCTGATAGTAATACTACAATATTAGATGAAGATATAATAACATTAGGTGTTATATGGAGATTTTTAAAACAAAAAGGTTTGCCATATGATAATCAATTCCAAGAATATCAAATTAAAGTATCAGAAAAACAAGCTAAAGATGGTGCTAAACCTATATTAAGAATGTCTGGTAATACAAGAATATTTTTACCAGTTAATGAGCCAGAAGGGAACTTTACTTTATAATGCCAGTTAAAAAAACAAAAGGCGGATATAAATTTGGTAATAAAGGTAAAACGTATAAAACCAAAACTATGGCTACTGCACAAGGACGTGCAATTTATGCTTCAGGTTATGGTAAAACAAATAAAGGTAAAAAATAATGGCTTTTTTAGACGATCAATTTAATAAATTATTTGGAGCAACACCAGAATCAGGTAGTTTTAATGATATAGCTCAAAGTTTATTAAATAAAAGATATGACCCTGAAGGCAGTTTAATAGCTAGAGTTTTACAAGAAGCTCCTGCACCTAATATGGCACAAATAGGAGAAAATTTACAAGTTGACCCAATGGGCGATCCTAATAAAGCTCCTCCTAATCCAGTAGACAGACCAGAATTTGAAGAAACACCATTTGTTCCATCTGATTATGCAATGTCTACACCGCAACAAATGGCAATGCCTACATATACAGTACCAGTTAAAGAAAAAGGTATGGTTGGCGGAAACGCAATAATGTTAAACGATCAAACTGAAGATGAAGAAATGGCAATGTTAATACAAGCATTAAGGAATAGAAGGTAAATGGACGAAACATTAAAAATGCTTGCAGAGTTTTTAAAAAACGTAAAATTAGATAATACTAAGGTTAATATCTATAGAGGAGAGCCTAAACCTGAATTTTTACCTAAAGATAAACTAAATAAAGATACTGGTAGATGGTTTACTGTTGACAAAAAATATGCACAACAATTTGCAAATAAACCTAATAATCATTTAATAAAAGAAGAAATTAAAGTTAAAAATTTAGCAAAAGCATCTGGAGATCAATTAAAATCTAATTTAATGGAAAGAAAAGGAACTTTAACAGGAAATGCTTTAAAAAATGCAGAATTATCTTACGAAACTAACAAAAAATTAATAAAACCAAGAATAAGAACTAATATTAATAGTGGTAAATCTATTGCAAATATGCCTGAATTAAAAGAATTTAAATTTGATAGAAAAGTAATACCTTCAGTTTTAAGTAAAGTTTTACGTTATGGCTCAGGAAGTGTTGGAGCTCTTGGAGGAATGTTTTATGAACCAGGAAATATAATGTCAGAAGAAGAAGAAATGAGAATGTTAAATCAATATGTAGGAAATTATTAATGGTATTTCAACCAACAGGAGAAAGTACAACAGTTCCAGCACCTATCGGTGGTTTAAACACTAGAGATGCACCTGATATGATGGAACAATCTGACGCAATACGTTTAGATAACTTTTTTCCTGGTAGTACAGATGTATCATTAAGAAATGGTTATACAAGCCATGCAACAGGTTTACCTAGTACAATACAATCATTGATGGCATATTCTTCTGGTGCTACAAATAAATTATTTGCAGCTAGTGGTTCAGCTATTTATGATGTTACAAGTTCTGGTGCTGTAGGTGGTGCTGTAGTTACATCATTAAGTAACGCACAATTTCAGCATGTTAATTTTACAATATCTGGTGGTGGATTCTTATTTATAGTAAATGGAGCAGATGCACCTAGACATTACAATGGTAGTACATGGGCAACACCATCATTAAGTGGTGTTACTGGTTCTACAATTAATAATGTTACAGTATTTAAAGAAAGATTGTTTTTCTGTATTAATAATTCATTAAGTTTTGGCTATTTACCAATAAACAATGTAGCTGGTACTGTAGCTACTTTTAATTTAGGTAGTATATTTAACATGGGTGGTTTTATACAAGCTATAGGACAATGGACAAGAGATGGCGGTAGTGGTCCAGATGATTATATTGTATTTATAACTAATCATGGAGAAGCAGCAATATTTTCTGGTTCAGACCCATCAGATGCTGCAAAATGGAGTTTAGTTGGTACATTTAAATTACCTAGACCAATAGGTAAAAGATGTTTTATTAATGTTAATTCAGATTTAGTATTAATATCAGAGCAAGGTTTTATGCCTTTATCGCAAACATTGGTAACTGGAGAAAATTCACCTGCTAAAGCTATATCTGATAAAATAAGTGGTAGTATATTACAGTCAGTAAATAGTTTTTCAGGAACTTTTGGTTGGCAAGCTATTATATATCCTAAAGGACAATATGGTTTATTTAATGTTCCTACATCTACAGTAGGAGATTTTGACCAATATGTCGTTAATGTAAGTACAGGTGCATGGGGTAGATTTACAGGTCAAAATGCGTATAGTTGGGAATTATTAAACGGAGAATTATATTTTGGTGAAAACACTAAAGTATTTAAAGCTGATGATGGCGATAGTGATAATAATACAGCAATACAAGGAGATGCTAAAACAGCATTTATATATTATGGTGGCAGAGGTTCACCAAAAAGATTTACAGCTATAAGACCAGTTATGGGTAGTAATGCTGATTTACCAGTTAGTATTGGTTTTGATGTAGATTTTAATGATGGTACAAGTGTATATACTCCTAGTTCTGCTACTACTACTGGTTCAGAATGGGATACAGCAACATGGGACGAAGCTACATGGGGTGGTACAGTACAAACACAAAAAGTATGGAGAAGTGTTGCCGATATTGGTTGGAACGCAGCCATTAGAATACGAACAAGTACAACTGCTCAATCTATTAAATGGCACGCAACAGATGTATATTTTGAAAGAGGGCGTGGTTTATAATGTATATAACAGATAAAATATGGAAAGTATTAGAACCAGCTATAGAATCAACGCATGAAGTAACAAGAGAACAATTAGAAAAAATGATAGAAAGTGGAGAATACCAACTGTTTGCAAAAGATAATAGTGCTATTATTACTGCACATCATGGACAAATATTACGCATAGGTGTAGGTGGTGGAAATTTAATTACTATTAAAGAAATTACGAAAAAAATTGAAAAATATGCAAAAAAGCGTAATTATAAATATATTGATATTTTAGGACGCAAAGGTTGGGAAAAAGTTTTAAACGGATATAACAAAAAAGCAGTATTATTGCGAAAGGAAATAGCATGAGTTTTATAAGTAATATATTTAGCCCACCTAAACCACCACCAGCTCCAGATTATGCAGGAGCAGCGACAGCACAAGGTGCAGCTAATGTAGAAACAGCACGATTAGAAGGTCGTATGAATAGGCCTGATGTATTTACGCCTTATGACCAAACAGTTGTAACAGAATTACCTAATGATAGATTTCAAATGGATTATACTTTGCGACCTGAATATGAATCGCAAAGACAAAAACAAGCAGCAATAGGCGGACAATATTTAGATGTAGCAGGACAAAGATTAGGAGAATTACCTAGTGGACAGTTTGATTTAGGAGCATTGCCAACATTTCAAGGTGCAGTAGATAGAACTGGTTTTACACCTTTAGCAAGTACAGATAATTTAACAGATTATGCTAATAGAAGTGAAAAAGCGTATTATGATAGAGCGTTTAGTCGTATTCAACCTGGTCAACAAATGGAAAAAACATCTTTGCATACAGATTTAATTAATTCTGGATTACCAGTAGGCTCTACTGCATATAATGATGCTATGAGTCGTTTAGAAATGACACACGCAGATCAACTATCTGGATTAGCACAATCATCTATTGCAGAAGGACAACGTATGCGTCAAGGATTAGCAGGTGAAGCACAATCTATGCGTCAATCACAATTAGCAGAAGCAAGCATGATAAGAGAAATGCAAAATCAAGCAAGAGCTCAAGCTATGGCAGATGCTTTATTACAAAGACGTTTACCAATGGAAGAATTAGCAACATTAACTGGTTCACCAAGTGTTGGTTCTGCTGGTTTAGGTACAGCTACTACTGGATTAAATGTTCCAGGAACAAGTATTGCACCACCACCAATTATGCAAGGAGCAATGGCTCAAGGAACAGATGCAGCTAATAGATATGCAAATCAAGTAGCAGGATATAGTTCAGGAATGAACGCTTTAGGTAATATAGCTGGAGCAGCTATAGGAATGTCTGATAAAACATTAAAAGAAAATATAGTTAAAGTAGGTAAATCACCTTCTGGATTTAATATTTATGAATGGAATTACTTATGGAGTCCAGAACGCTTTAGAGGTGTAATAGCTCAAGAAGTTCAAAAAGTTAAACCACAAGCTGTATTATCTAATATCTTTGGTTATTTAATGGTTGATTATAATAAACTAGATGTAAATATGGAAAGAATCTAATGACAGTATTAAAAGCACCAGTTAGACAACAATCATATCTAACAGAGTATGATAAATTATTAGCTGAACAATTAAGACGAATGAGTGGTAGTATTGGTCCTGGTGATATAGCAGCAGAGTCTTATGGTGGTAAATTTCCAGTAGGAACTATGACTGCTAAAATATTAGGTAGTGTATTAGCTAGAGCTTCTGATAAAAGAGCTATGAATAGAGAAGAACAATCTAAAGAATCTTATAGTAGAGCTTTTGAAATAGCAAATGCTATGGAAAGAGGTAATAATTTATCTACAACAGGTATGAGTGTAAGTCCTGAAGGTAATTTAGAAATATT
>JAAHTG010000874.1_pt2 | contig 13053 bp, 18 predicted proteins | sample 6116081 | NCBI WGS metagenome assembly JAAHTG01 (sample SAMN13939989, study PRJNA603662) | sponge metagenome | isolation source: marine sponge | host: Mycale hentscheli | place: New Zealand | collected 2005 | reverse complement strand
CCATGTCAAAGTTGACGCTTACGCCACACCCACATGAACTTTGTGCATTTGGATTGTTTATTTCAAAGTTGGCGCCAACCAAACTTTTTACATAATCAACTTCTGTTCCTATTAGAAACATTAAACTGTGTGCTCCTACTACAAATGCACACCCATTTGTTGTTTTTACTACTTCGTCGTCGGCTGCTAAATCGTTTGGAGTGTCTATTGTACCCCATTCGTATTCAAACCCAGCACATCCGCCGCCTTTGATGTTTAGTGTAATGCCATAGCAGTTGTTTTCTTCACTAAGAAGATCAATCTGTTTCTCTGCTGCTGGGGTTAAAGTTAGTATGCTCATAGTGTTCCTTTTTAATATTTATCGTTGTATTTTATAATCTTAATGTAAATCAGTGGTAAATATACTTATGTTTCTAAAAGAATATTTAATTGATACTTGGCACATGCGCCGTAGCAAACTTGGTAAGCAACATACTTACAATCGTAAAAAAACAATGGTACTACTACGTTGCGACAGTTGCAACCAAGAGTTTGCTAGAGAGCGTGGGAATATGGATCCAAAAAGACTCAGCAACAACTATTTCCACGTTTGTGGTGAATGTGATGCAAAACGTTTTGCACAACAGCGTGGAGTAAGTGCAAAACAAGTGTGGAAAATGTCAGCAAGCAGCAACATGCCTATTGGGAAAATATAGTTTATAATGATTTTCTATATCTTCGAACACCATTCCTTTTGAAATCAGTTTATGAAACTTGTTACACTTTCTTATCATATGAGGATTGATACTAGTTTCTAAATATTCTGCAACCTTTTCTGCTATTGAGATATGAGAAGGAATATCAGGGTGACCATCTTCAAATGGTTTTTTGGACCATTTGGCACTTTGTATTTGATATCTTCCTTTAAAGTTTTGTGAAAGTTCAGGTAAGTCTACATAGTCTACAAAATCAGTCATAGACATATGATACTGTTTTATTCCTAAATCATTGCAAATTGCTTTTGTTGCTAAAATATAGTTTTCACTTTTTGCAATTTCAAAATCTTCATTGTACCACTTTTTAATACTCTGCCAAATATACCTGTTTACTTCGCTGTGTGCAATACTGCCGTCATTGTGTGTCCAACCGTTCTTTTTTAAGTAATCAAATCTAAAAGGGCCAGTCCATTGAATAACAATTGCGTCATACAACTGCAACTGTTGTGTTTTATATAAATGAGACAGCGTGTAAAAGATGCGTTCATTGCCAATGCCAGGTTGTCCATACTTGTCTACTTCTAGTATATCTGCATATGTAGGCCAAATATAGTCTGTAAAACTACATCCAATAGCTGCTATTTTCATTTGTATTTGTACCTTTCTGCATAGTAATGCAGTTTTTTACTTATATTTGATAGTGCAACTTGTGTAATATCAATATCCATATTATTAGTTGTATTAGTGTGAATCATTGGTACATTTACTGCGTTTCTATAATATCTACATAACCATCTTTGCAGTGATTCTATATTTTCTATTTTAAATTTATAGGTATTGGGTAATAAATGCATATCAGGAGTGATACCACAGTGCCACCAATAATCGCCCCATTGAAAGTTTTTGTTTATATAGTCAGCACTGCCTCTCATAATTGTTATTGGATTTAAAATTAGTTCAGTATGCTCCTCAAAACTAATTTTCAAATCGTAACGCTGAACATACATTTTATATCCACTTAATACCCAATCAACAGGATTTCGTACAGTTGCAAAAGACGTATATCCTCTAGGAATACTTTTGCATAATGTTGGATATGATTGCCATTCGTCGTTTGGGTCTAACATATGTAACCATTCCGTTACACTAGATCCTCCGCACTTAGGTGTAAATATATGTACTAGTTTTTTACTATGATTTATTTTAGAATCATATATTAGTTTTTTCGCCAAATAGTCCATGCTCCGTATGCAATGGCACCATAAGCAATAAGTTTAGTTAATGGTGAAAAGATAATAATAGCTGCGCCAGCTGCTACCATTAATGCTCCATCAACGGTTGACCGCTCCCGCAATCGTGTTTCTATCCAGTTTTTGATCATTTGATAATCTCCTAATACGTTTGTCTTGTTCTTTTAGTTGTTGTTCTAATCTACTTAACTTTTCTTCAAGTGCAAAAACATATGCTTGGGTTGGTATTTGTTTTTCAACACCATCTTCGCCTAGCATGGTAAAACTATTCACACCTGCACCTTTTAATCCACCTAAAACTCTATTAGGATTTTTGTCTAATGATTGGGCTGGTACTTGTGTACGTGAATACATTGTTTGTATAAAGTTGCTTCTCATGTTGTTCTCCATGCTGTATTTATGCTGCCATTTGCTTTGACTCTTCAGTCATGCTGTACAGTTGTCCACTAGCAAGATTCTTCATCTTAGCCTCTACCATGATGTCTGCCCACTGCCAATGCGACAAAGCCCATTCGTTGACTGCACTGTTCCAGCAGTAATCGCTGTGTGCTCTTAGTTTGCCTTTTTTGAATCCTTGTTCTTCAAGCGCCGCAAAGTCTGGTTTTTGTGTTTCTGAGTGACCGGTAAGAATATCTTCTCTGCTAACACTATAATGCATAGCAGGCCTAACACCACGCCAGCTGTCAATAATACGGTTAATTCTGTCGTCATTGGGTTGAATATATTCTCCTCTAGTGTTGCACCAATGGTGATGTATGTCTAGCACCAAAGCGAGATCGTCTGCAAGCTCAAGCGTGTGTTCGAGACCCCATTTGTTTTCGTCGTTTTCGATTGTAATAGTGTTTCTTGCTTCTGGCGAGAGACGTTTAAGCGAGTTGCGGATACCGGCTGGACCTTTGCGACCTGAGATGTGGACGTTGCACTTGAAGTCTTGGAATGACTTGCCGTAGCCCATCCACCGTATGAGGTTGGCGTGATATTCAAATTCTTCTATGCTCCTTTCGACAATGTCGTCGTTGTCACTTGCAAGGACACAGAACTGTCCTGGATGCATGGATAGCCGGACATCAAGGGCTCTTGCCGCTTCGCCGACTTTTGCATATTCTCTTTCACAATATGCCACAACGTCAGGACGACTCCAAAAATACATCCAGTCACGCTGGGTAGCACAAGGAAGCTGATTACTACCCAGTCGTACCATACGTAACTCTTTAGGAAGACTTCCCACATATTCAACTAACCTTTTTGCTGCTGCTGCATTGTGAACCATGATATCCCACATGCGTTCTTCTGCAACATCCTTACTCTGTCTATTTAGCCATGCCACTGTTGTGCTGCGCTCGGTAAGCGGACGCTGTAGTTCTTCCAACAGTTTCTTAGGTTGATTTTGTTTGTAGTGTAGATATTTACAGGCAAAGCCAATGCGTTTAGTCACTTGCTGATCAGCAAGGTAGTCACCGCATGTTGTAAATTTCAAATCGTTCATGCCTTTTCCAGTTCTGGCACCTTAATAAGAGTTGCCTGGTATTCAGTTTTATTCCAGTTTTGAGGCGGGCCAAACTTGGCGATAGTCCTAAAAACCACTGCTTCTTCAGTCTCACCGTACTCGTAACCGAGAAAAGTAAGACCTGCATACATCATATAAGTTCTAATCATAAAACTATATTACTAGATTTTGACTAGTTTGTCAACCACTAAGCTCACTCTTATGTATGCCATTGATAATGTCGTCTAATGCACTTATATTTACTGTATAACATAGTGTATCTTCGCCCCATGTTTCGCAGTATTCTTTACCCGCTGTGTCAGCAAGTTCTTTACTACTATAAACTCCGTGATATCTATAGTTCGATTGTTGTGTAGTTTTGTTGTATGTATGTACTACATAAATGTTAGTAGTTGTGTTCATTTCCAATGTTCCTTCACCCAACTGTCGTTTGCATCTGCAGGATTAGGTTCTCCATGGAATACAGCAATGCATGTATCTGGATGTATTATTGGAGGTGCATCTATTACAAAGTTGCGTTTTCTTACTGGATCAAGTTTGAGATCTCTCCTGTCTCGCATTTCCCATTTGTAACTCATTACCCATTCGTCTGGCCAGAATTTATGATTGGTAATATGTTTAAACATCCAATCCTGGTCTCCACGTAGTCTTTGCATATGTGCAGGAGGATTTAGTTTAAACTGTTGCCAGATATTATCATATTGTCCTATGTTAACTCTAAACACACTACTGTTCATACGATTCCAATCTTTGCGCTGGCTACGGTTGAAATCACGTATAATACAAAATCTATTAGGGTTATGTGCAAACAGTTTATCTATGTTTTTAAATACTATAACATCTAAGTCTAAGAATAATAGTGTTCCTTTTATTGGCAGGTCTGCTCCAACAAACATAGGCTTGTACCACCAACCACTGGCTCGTAGTTTTGGCAACGGATAAGTTGTGATATTCTTATTTAATCCTGTTGTGTTTTCTGTAAAGCACACAAACTCATAATCAATAGTGATATTTCTATCTACCATGTTGTACAACTTGTTTACATAGTCGGCACTGTACTTGTCGCCCCACTTGAGACATACAACATAGTTTTTAGATTTTGTTACAGTTGTTAAAACAGGTTCAGGCTGTTCTACAACAAGGCCCGCTTTGTAGCGAGCCTTTCTTGCTTTACGTTCTGCTTTGGTTTCAGTCCACTGCTTGGTAGATTGCACTGTTTGCTCCATGCTCCATACATTCTGCACTCACACACCAGCAACGATTGTCTGTTGCTTCGCGGATCAAGTTATCAGCAAACTTCCATGCATGATAAGCAAACTTTTCTGCACCCACACCGTCTAGTACTGTAATCTCTGCAAGACCCATATTCTCTAGTTCTGCGAACTTGTACAAGAATGGATCTTCTCTGTCAATAACAGTCTTGTGATCAAATGTATCTTCAAGCCAAGCCTTCAACGGTTTCAATCCTCCGAAGTCAACAGCCCAGTTTTTGTTGTCAAGTTCGCTACATCCAAACGTAAACTTGAACCCTAAACTATATCCATGTAAAAACTTGCAGTGTGAATGATCTGCATGTGGTTGACGGAACACCGCTGATAGTCCGATATTGTGTCCGTATGTTTTAGTGCTGTAATAAGCCATATTATCTCCTATAATAATAGCGGCAGAGTTAGAAGGGTTGACGCTAAGTCCTTAATAGTAGTATACTATAGTTTATTTATTGTGTCAAGTGTTAGCGTGGGTCTACTTTTAAATAGATGTTGGCAAACTCTTGTACTTTGTGTGTTTTGAATATTAGGTGTACACATTCAAACTCGCCTGTCATACTAACACGATACTCGCCGCCCTGCGATTCCATACCAGCAGGCACTTTCATATGCCATCCATTCTCTACTCTATCACCAGGTGCTGTATTTTGTACATAGCGTTTTGTAAATGTGTCTAAGTTATGTGACTGCGAACCGTCTGTTGCGTGTGCTACACCATATGCGGCTGTGCTATTACACTCATATCGCTTTGATCCAACCATATAAAATTGTATATCTTGGCCTTTGGTAACTGGATTGTTTGTAACGCTAATGTGTGTATCTGTAAATACAAATGCATTGTCAAAGCTCATATACAACACGCCAATCACTATAAGTGTTGCCAGGCTAAATCCGCTAATAATATTTAAAATTATTATTCTAATTGGGCTGTTCATTTTGTTCCTCTTCTAACGCTTTCCTTATATTCTTAAGATCTTGTTTGACCTCTTGAAGATTAGTAGTTGCTGAAGACATTGTCTTGATAATGTATTTAACCGTTATAATAGTCCAAAACCACCATGTAACGGCAGTAAAGGCAAATAATATCATACCAATATTAAACAAGGTATCAAACGATGTGATTCCTATTGTGAGAGATATACCCCCCGTAACAAGAAAAATCGTTGGTGCTACTTTTGCGTAGATATCCCAACGATGTACTTGTCTTTCAATTTGTGTATTTTTGTCCAAACAACTTTTCCTAGCCTTTTAATATTAGGTGTCTTGGTATCACCTTTGCTAGTATTTATTGTGTACATTTCAGAATAATAGTATCACTATTTAAACGTCCGTTGAGTTTTATGTCTGTAGTCTTAATATCATCCATAAACTTGCGTAGTTGTACTTTGCCAGCTTTCTTGAATGCTTTGAGCGTTTCATCAGGTTTGCGTAGTGTTTTCTGTACGCTATTCTTTTCATCATAGTGCAACAATGTTGTACCTTTAACTTGTATTGTAGCATGATCGTCTGCAATATATTTGCCAAGTTTGCGTGTTTTAATATTATATACCCAAACTTCTTTAGCATCCAATACATCCAATGGATTCACGCTAACTAGCTGTAGTTTATCATCACGTTCAAGATACTTCAACTTAGCAATCAACTTCTCTTTGCTTGGTGCTTTCTTTGTACGAGGCTTGCGTGTTGCTTTAGCAGTGTCTATAACAAGGTCACAAGCGCCTTGTAGCGTCTCTAATGCTTCTAAGTATGTTGCAGCATCCTTTTTAGTAAGGTGACTGTAGCCTTCACGTAGCTGTGCCAACATGTCGCTTTTGTGCGGATCCTTTTCTCTATTGATCTCGCCTGGTGTTGGAAGTTTTTGTATCAGTTGTGCTTCTTCTAGTTCGTCTGTGTAAAATCCTTTGATCTTACGTGCATGTGCTTGACTTACTTTCATCTTAGCAAAATGGCTTGTAAAGTCAAAACCCTTTGGGTCAAACTTTTTCTTGTTGGTGATAAATCCTTCAAGCCATTCTTCGATTGCATCACAAGCATCTTGTGCTTGTTCTGTAATACGTTCTTGTATACTAGGAACATACACGTTCTTTTTAGTTTTTTCTACAGCCTTCTTTTCTTCCACTAGAGCAGCGCCTTCTTCAGCAAGTTCTAGTATCCACTTTTTAAGACCAGTTTGGTATAAGTCTGGAACAAGATCAGGTTGATTATCTAAAAGGTAAGCCGCACAAGTCCAATGACTCTTCCCACCAATCTTCCAATCTGGTAGCTTGTTGATTGAACTAACAATCTTCTTGTCATAGTTGTTTTTAATGTATGTTTTAACAGTTGTCAGCCACTCCTTTGATTCCACTTCATAGTGGGTGTAGTACTTGGCTTTGTTCCAAGTCAACCCTTTTGTTGGCATCAGCGGCATCATATTAGCACCGCGGCGGCTTGCCCGTACTGTTTTCTTTTTAGGTTTTGCTGCTGCTTTGTTTGCTCGTGCCATGTGGACTCTCCTAGTGGTTTGTTACACTATATATTCATTCGTTGTAATAGTCAAGAACTATTTTGAGTGCGTTCATAGTTTCTCACCTGGTTCAAAGCCACGGAATGTTTTAAAGCGTGGAAAGCGTAGGCTGTATGTTCCGTCTTGGTTTTGTGTTACAGCATCTGCCCTAACTTCAACAAGCTGACCAACAAGAGCATTGCGACTAGCCCAAAAAGTGGATCTGTTATCATCCGTAAAGCCACTGCCCACATTGACACGTATATCTTTGCCATCATCAACCCCAGAGCATACAACAGCCCCAAGTCGTCCTTCGTTTCGTCCTGTTCCTTCTTCGACATCTACTACCTCCAATGTTACTTCAATGAACGGCTTTGCTTTAAGCCAAGCATGTGTGCGCTTACATTCGTATGGCGCATCAATGTCCTTAATCATGACACCTTCGTAACCACCTTCTACAGCCTGCTTATTAAGCTCTACAAAGCGAGCTTCACCTTTTGATGTGTCTAGGTTAACTTCTTCCCAGTCCAACGCTGTAACGTGCTGTAAGATGTCCTTGTGCTGGTTTACCCATGCTTTAACTGCGGCACTTCTAAATGCTTGTGGTTTTGTCCATCCACCGTTTTGAAAATCTGCTAGAGGTGCTAAGTCAAACAAATGCAATACAGCATCGTTTGCTTCTACACTTTCCTTGCGATGTACTTGCTTCATAAGATCTTGGAAGTTAGCACTCATTACTTCTCCATCCAACATCAGGTCATAAGGTGCAGGATTAGTTTTTAGCACTGCCTCAAGTTCTTTAATGATGTGTCCAAAGTTGTGAAACTGTTTTCCGTTGCGACTAAACATTTCTACTTTGTCACCACGAATGATTGTAATAACACGCACACCATCTAGTTTGATTTCAATCTGCTTCAGACCTGTCATCTTTTTTTCATGCTTGAGACTGTCGTGTGCAAGGGCACAAGTAAATGTAGGAACTGCATATTGTGGGAACTGTTTAGCTACTTTGTTTACTGTTTTTTCACTTACGCCACAACGCAAATCTTTAATAAGGATTCTACGATAAAATCCATTCCACTGTTCAGCAGTAGCAACACTCATTACCAATTCAATAGCATCACGTGCCGCATGGCCTGTAAGCTCTCTATTGATGAGTTGGTTAGCAAACACTTTGAAATCTCTCCAAATAAGACCTTGTCCTGTAAGAACATCTGAACGTTCAGGAACTTGTTTAACACCAAACGTTACAAGTGGATCAAGTGCCATACGTACACCTTCAAAGAACTCGTCTAGTCCTTCTTCCATTGCTTCTAAGATTACTTGTTCTTTTGCTAGGCGACTGTTGTCTGCTTCTAGTCTTGCAATAATAGCCTGTGGTTGTGTTCTCATAACATTGCCCTTTTGTTTATATTACTAAACATAACATACTATTTCTTAGATGTCAACCTGAACTATTTAGATTCCTAAACATAATCACTGCTTCATCTGCTGGTCCTTCTGCATATGCCCACTTGCTTATTTTTTGCCCTGTTTTACGTTCAACTTCTGCATTCATAGTGGAAACTTTTATTTTAGCTATACTTTCGTCAACTGGATGTGTAAACTGAAAATATATTTTATCTTCGGTAATATCTTTTAGTATTTTTCCTCTAACACGATATTTACTAGGCAAATCTTCAAGTTCGTTGTAGCTAATAGTATCAGGATTAATAACAGGTGTTATAACGCCATTGTCATAACAGTTAATACGCAAGTTATCAATATTAACATTTTTCAACCATGCTGTTTCAACAAAACTGTAATATATTTCCATAGAAGGTACTTGAACACAGTTGATGCCTTGCATTTGTACAACTGCTAGTATACGATGCATACCTTCAACAACATCGTTAAACCCTAAACAACTATGTGTTTCAACAGTGTCACTCATTAGTGCTGGCAGCATAAAATCTATGATCAGTTCAGGATCAGTATTATATTTTGTGTGCAGTACATTTCCGTGTATTGATACTGCTGGTGCTGTTGTTTTGCCTATTACTGTTGATGTTCCTGTCTGTGCATATTTTACATCACTTTCAAACTTGTGATCGGGCAAATCATAATAACTGTAGTTTCGATGTTTGTCAAATCCTGTAGTAGCCAATGCCGAATCTGGAAGTGTGTGTATTAGTAAATCAGGATGTTCTGAAACTATATTTAAATCAAGTTCGGTAGCAGCCAATACCATTGCAAATGTATCAAACCCGCTTTGATTCATGTAAAACATTATATTATCAAACGGGCTGAGTTTTAAGAACTTGAAATAAACATTTTTCCAATAATCAATACGAGTATACAATGCTCCTATTTTTACAGTTTTTTCTTCTGGAAATCCCAAACGAAAGTTAAACTCGTTGCTGCGATATCTAAAGTTTTTGCTTACTATATTTCTATTCAACATAACCTAGTTCCTTGAGATATATTTCCAGTTTGTCAGCCCATGCTGCATGACCATCTTCTCTAAAGTGCCAGCAAGGAGTTATCTCAAGCACTTGATCCAACAACCAGTCAATCATTGCCTGGTCAGCATTGCCAATATGTGGATAGTGCAATGTGTCTAACTTGTTGATAATATTAGAGTTGTATTCTGTTAACGCTAGTTCTTCGCAGGTATTGCTCATTAGGTAACGTATGTTATTTTTCTTTAAAATGCATTGCAGACTATAAGCATAGGTTGCCCATTTGTTGAGCATTGTATCGTTATCAAACAAGAAAGGAATATATTTGATTAAATGCACAATAGGTTTATATGTATAGATACTAGGCTTGATACCCACAGTAAATGGAACACTTTTATGATCAACATAATCTCCAAAGTGATGATATTTGTGAAGATCGTTTTTTTCAGGATAGCGTAGTTCTATTCTATTAACACCTGACCAGTTGATTAAAAACAAATATTCATGTTGGGTATCCATGTGATTATTAACAAAGTCTAATACTGCCCGAAATATATATTGATTACTACCGCCAGGTTTGCTTATATTAATCAGCTCATACCCATGACGCTTTGCAAGTATGCCAGGAAATCCGTTGCGTACATTGTATTCACTGGTGCTGTTTTTTCCGTCTAGCTTACTTCCATTAGTATGACTGCATCCAAATGCAACTAGGTATTTCAAAGTACACCTCCTGCATTTATTTTTTGATAAAGAAAATCAGCCCAGTGTTGTGGCTGTAGACTGTCTTGTTCTAAATAATATTTCATGCTACTATTTTTATTCAACGGATTATGATAGGTTGTTGTTTTTAAACTTTTGATGTTTTTTGTAGTGTAATCACTAACACTAATACAATCTTGTGTGTTGTACATAAAATACTTACAACCATGAAACTCAAACATTTCTTGTAAGGATAATGCCATAGTAGCCCATTGTCCAGAAGTTAGTATAGGATTGAACAACACTTCATCTCCTCTGTACATTCCATTGATACTGTTGTCATTGTACACACGTTTGTCAGGACGATATGTAAAGTATTCATCATGCCAGCATATGTCTTGCCTCTGTTGCGATGTCCATCCTATCAAGAAAAAATATTCATTTGTGTTGTTTTCACATATAAACTTTACAACATCACTAAATATTCTTTCATTACTAGTATCTTCTAATCCATTATTCACTACAGACATGCCCAGTTGCTTTGCCAACAAGTCAACATGGTTATTTTTGGTTATAGTTAGTTCGTCGCCAAAACTTACTAGTTTCAAAAATATTTCTCCATCCACGGAATATACTCAACAATATTGAGTTTTCTAAACTTGTCACTAGCATTGGTATTATCAACAAAGTGTTTCCAGTCTGTTTCATCTTGCGGTTGGTTGAGAATATTTTTCAAGTTGATAATGTTTTCAACTGCCCACTGCTCCCAGTCTGGCAACTTGGCATTTTTATATTTCAAATGTTGTTCTTCCAACATCTTGTTCATCAACACTTTGCGATCTTCTGGCAAGTTTCGTATATTCAAGTGACGTGGAAAATCTACAATATTAAAATGCGGTAGACAGTTTTGATAACCATAGTTGCCCCAATCCCATTCATAGTGCCATGTATCGTATTGTTGTTTGCACCAATCCAACAAGTTGGGCAAGTCATGCAAGTTTAGCAAACTAAGTGTAACGTGTGTATGCACAAGAACACCTTTACGTGTGCGACTAAACTCTGCTAGTTTTTTTGTATTCTTTTCTATTATTTTCCATTTAGTAGGATGTCTAACATAGTATGCAAGATCACCTATAGCGTCAATACTCAAACTTAGTATAACACCTTTGAACTTATCCCAAATAGCCAACAGCCTATCAGGTATAGTTGTACCATTGGTATTATAATGAAGCTCAATGTCCTTACTCCAACCTTGATCGACTATGTGTTCTAACCAAGCATAATGTTCTTCAACTACCAGAGGCTCGCCACCAATAAAGTTAATAACTTTTACGTTGGGCAATACTTCATCAAAGAATCCTTCAGCAAATGCTTTGATAAACCAAGGCTTGTCACTGCTCATTTTAGCAATCATATATGCTGTGTCGTCCCAGTCAGTATGCGGCACTGTTGGACCTTCTTCAATCCATCTGTGACTTGCCCAGGGATTGCAACTACGACACTTTAGATTGCAAATGTTCCCCAAACTAATATCTAAATATGTAACAGCCTGTGCATCCAAGTGACCTTCTTCGTCAACATGTTTTAAACTAGTGTCTATTTGATCTTCGTATATTTCATTCCATGTTTGTCTAAAACTGCGTATACCTTGATCTTCAAGTTCAAAACAACTACGACATCCGTCTGGAACTTCGTCATTTAGTAGTTGCTTGCGTATTTCTTTGGCTTTTGGATCATTAATAAAGTCTTCAAGATCAGGACTATTCCAGTTATGATGTTCTCTCCAATAAGGCACAGAATGTACATCAACTCCTGGCATGTATGCATTAGTTTCTACTCTACTGAAACAACACGGTCTAGTGCGTCCATGCGAGTGTGTGCTGTATCCTTGCATACTAAAGTAACAAAAGTTTTTTGGTAATTTATCTAATTTGTTTTGCATATTCTGGCCTTGCTTTACTAATGTTAAAGTCTGCTGCACAATGACAATGCGATTTAGGACACCACACTCCTTCACTCATTGTAGTATTGAATTCACCTTGCACAATATTTCCAACAATAGGACCTACTCCGCAACTTGCTTGCTGTATTTTTCCGTTAGGATGTATATGCAAACTTTCATGTATATTACACAGCCAACCTTCAAAGAAGTTTTTGCCATTTGTAATAATACCGTTGGTGTCTATAGGTTCAATAGTGTCATCTTCGTATTGTACCTTTGCCCAAGCATAACTAGGATCTTTCTTTATAGGAATACTCTGCTGTTGTACTGTGCTGTTGGTTTGAAAAAACTCCATCTGCCAAGGTTCATCGTAATGATAAGGATCTGTGCTAGGACGTAGTTCGTCATACACTGGAGCATATTCAATCATGTAGTTGTCACACTCGTTTTTTATTCTATCACCAAATGCTATACATTGGTCAAAATGATCGTGGTGCATCATAATACGTGAACACAGATAGTTTTTCTTGTCTTGTAAAAACTTGTACACTTCCATGTACTTGTCGTCTTTGCTCCATTCGGCATGATAACTAGCAACTACATCCTCAAACAGATGATGGTGAGCTTTCCACCAACTCAACGGTTTTGACAAGTTTGTGTTTATACCCACACAACTGCCAGGCCATTCTGCATGTTCTCCCAAACTTACTCCCCCAGGACTCAACAGCTTCACAAATGGGGGGTCCCCACTACAGTGGCAAAG
>JAAHTG010001884.1_pt1 | contig 13054 bp, 10 predicted proteins | sample 6116081 | NCBI WGS metagenome assembly JAAHTG01 (sample SAMN13939989, study PRJNA603662) | sponge metagenome | isolation source: marine sponge | host: Mycale hentscheli | place: New Zealand | collected 2005 | reverse complement strand
CCTCACCACCTTCTAATTCTACTACTCTACCACCTACTGCAAACTTCTCACCACCTTGTGCGTGTGATTTACCATGTACCATACCACCATTTTCAAATTTATCAGGAATCATAGCCATACCTTTATCTACAAGACCTGCAACCATAAGACCTGCACCTGCACCAATAATAAGATTGGCAGGGAATGGAACACCTTTTATAATTTGACTAATCTGAGTAGCAACAGCCTCCATTATTCTTGCTCTAATAACAGATTTAACAGCCTCCATAGCATTTTGACCTGATAATGCTGCTCTTACTATATCTTCTTGTAATGCCTTATCTTTATCTTGTTTAGAGTCTTGATGTAATTGTTTTTCTAAGTTGCGCAATCTTAAAAGTAAAGCCTCTCTTGCTTCAATGCTTAATGTAAAGTTTTCTAGTTGCTTTCTTACATCATCCATCTCACGAGAAATTAATTGACTTCTAACATCTGCAAATTCTTCTTCTGACAAAAGACCTTGCATCATTTGACCTAACTTAAAGTCTAAAATTTCTTCATCTAAATCTAAATTCGCCTTTTTTGCTTCAGTTTGTTTTACTACCTCTATAGTTTCTCCATTTATAGATTTAATTAATTCATTTGTGCTATCTATTGCTTTCTGATTATTTGCTAATGCTTTTTTATTAGTAATGTCTATTAAATCTCTTTCTGCTTTTAATTCTTTTAATTTTTCTTTTAGTGTACCTAATGTTTCTCTCTCATCTTTTACAACTTTAACTTTATCTTTCTTTTCTTTAGTTACTTTCTTTTCTAATAATTCCTCCTCTAAAAGCAATGCGTTTAATTCAACTAATGCTGAAGAAAGAATAGCAGATTGCTTTATCTCATCCTCTATAGACTCTCCCTTCATGTTTTTAATATTTCTAAGCCTAGTGTTTGCAGTAACTTCTTCCTTTAAAGCCTTAATTCTTTGTTCTATAAATCCAGCCTTTGTTTTACCATAAATCTTTTGGTCTTCCTTACTTAAGGTTTTGAATAATTCAACTTGGTCTTCCATAGAGGCATTAACTATAGACATTTGTTCAGCAACTTTATCAAGTCCGAGTTCTTGGTTTGTCTTATTGTAATTAGTTAATTTATTTAATAATTCTGTAGTAACATCTAAAACATTTCTTATTGCTTTACTTATCTTTCCACTACCTGTGAATACAGATATTTGAAAACCCTCCCAAGCAGAGGTAAGTTCTTTCATATCCCCCTCTAATGTATCTGCAATAATCAATGACATTTCTTTAGCAGCACCTGTAGCCTCATTTAGAGCATCTCTTAGTACTAATGCACTATCTGCACTTGTTAGCATTTGCTCAAAAGCAGCAGCCTGTCTTAAATCAACTACTTCCATAATGTCAGCCATACTACCACCCTCCTCTACAAACTTTTTCATTGCAGGTAATAACTCATCAAAAGAATGAATAGTACCTCCAAATGCTTTAGTTAAATCAGAAGTAGGACTTTGCATCTTAAGAAGTATATTTCTAAAAGATGTTCCTGCAATAGAAGCCTCAATTCCTGAATCTGCTAATTTAGACATTATCGCTGCTGTATCTTCAATAGAAAACCCTGCTGATTTAGCAATAGGTGCAACCTTAGTCATAGAAGTTTGCCATTTCTCAATATCCAAAGCAGAACTTGTAAATGAAACAGCCATAACATCTACAACTCTTTGTGTTTCACTAGCATCTAATCCAAAACCTCTTACTGCAGAACCTGCTACAATCGCTGCTCTAGCCAAATCACTACCTGTTGCTGTTGCAAGTTGTATTGTTGCTTCTTGAGCATTTAATATTTCATCAGTAGTAAATCCTAGTTTAGCATAGTTTTCCTGTAAAGAACCTACTTGAGTTGCAGTAAAGAAAGTTGTACGACCTAATTCTCTTGCAGTATTAGATAATTTTTTAAAATCTCTTTCAGTTGCACCTGATACTGCTTTAACTTTAGCCATTTGAAATTCAAAATTTCTAAATGTTCTAATAGAGGTACTTATAACACTTGTAATAGTTTTAAATGCAGTAACAGCAGCCAATAACCCACCTGCCATCTTAGCCATGCTTTTTGTTAATTTACCAAAACTCTTAGTTGATTTATCTGCCGTCTTACCTACCTTCTTTAAGTCATTCTCACCTTTTACTACTACCTGAACTACAATTTTTTCTGTATTTGCCATATTAACTAACTTTTGCTTTTGTATTATTTTTAATTTTTTCTCTAATCATACTTGCCACATCTGCACCAATAGATGGTGCTAATTTGATTGCTACTTCTTTACTAAACTTATTTGCTACATATCCTGCAAAGTTTGTTCTTCTAGGTAATTTATTTCCTTCATCATAAAATTCATAAGGGTCTCTCATTGAACCATTGTAATTCCTATTACCATATCCACTTTTAATCATTCTTTTTAAAATTAAACTTGGACTACTACCACCTGCAGGTTCTACTAAAGTGCCATTTCTTCTTTTTGCATTTAACCAACTTTTTATTGCATTAAGATTTGGTATTTTAGCAAAAGAAGGATTATTAACAGCCTTCCAATAACTAACAGATGACATTACATTTAAAGTATTGCCTTTAACTTCATGCCTCAACCCTCTACTTAATCTACCTGTAGCGTTATGCTTTTGTGCAATAAGTTCTTTCTGCAAACCTACCTTTAGCATTTGACCAACAACCTTTAATTGCTTTAATGTCTTTTTAAATTTAATCATCAGAAAGTATATTTCCTGAGTTTCTTCTTAATACTTTATGGTCATTACCAAACTTATCAGTAGCATAAACAGGCACTAAGTATTCTTGCTTTTCTTTTATTGATATACTTGCTACTGGTACAACAATAGCAGATGTTGAGGTTGTTGTAAAATACAACACAATAATATCATTAGCAGTTTCAGCAGTAAATGTAGTTTTGCTAAGTGCAATAGATGTATTAGTTAAAGGATAGGTTATTGATGATGTTGAGATTAAATCATAAGTACTTTCAGAAGGTTTATATGTATTTACATACAAAGTACCTGCACTAGCACCAATAGCACCCTGAATTGATATTTCATATTGATTACCTGAAATTAAATTTAATTTTTGATACATACCACTATATGATGGCAATCCACCTGTTTCTTGACCATAGAAAACAAAAGCACCAGCAGAAGATATAGGTGCTGGTATTGATGTGTATGGTGCACCACTTGTATGATACCTATACCATCTTCCTATTGTAGATGCAGGGCTATTTATTAAAGCATCAGTATGTGGGTCTGCTGCTGTTGTAGCATAATCTGTATCTGAGCCAAGTTGAGTGTCATAATCAACAGCATTTCCCCAATTCATATACTCCCCATTATAAGTTGTTATACTAGAAAACACATCTAATCCACTTTGCTGTGCTATTCCTCTACTTGATATTTCTTTTCTGTCTGTCATATTTTATAATCCTATATCATCATTACCTTCAGATACACCTCCATCTTGCCAACCAAGACCTCCTGTATTATCATTACCATTAAAAGATGGTGCTGTTGCTGCAAATGCACCCAACTGTAACCATTCAACTAACTCTACTTTTGTAGGTTGGTTTTTATTTGGTTGATAATCAACTACTTTATTTATTCTCCAATAAACACCATCTATATATACTAATTTTCTAAAATCCAAATTAATAATGTCTGTTGTTTTTAAGTCAATATAAACAGTTCTTAATCTTGGTTTTGCCTTAAACATCTCAAACATATTTTTATAATATGTTTCAAATAAACCCTTACCTGCTGAATAAGATGTATATATTCCTGTTACATCATCATAATCTCTTACATTAACATTACCATAAGACAGTATTGGACTTGAACTATCATCTCTATTGTATGATGTTGCTTGAGGATAGATTGTTGAAAGAACTGATGTGTAATTAACAGAAGCCACTATAAGTTCATTTTGAGACTCCCAAGTCTGTGCTAATGCTATTTTTTGTGTTTGATTAATTCCTGCATTAGAAGAATATTTATTCCAATACAATAATCTTGGTAAAAAGTCATAGCCTTTAGGTGGTCTGTATGAGTAGGTAGAGTCTGTAATTTCTTCCCATAAACAAGCAGAAAATGCTGTATCAAATTGTCCACCTGTAGTATCTTGGTCTTTACCATTAAATGTTCCTGCAAAGAATGGATTTTCATATTTACTTTCACCTTTTTCAAAAGTTTTAGGTAGTGTTTCTTGATATGGATATTCATCTTTTATTCCATCAAACCAATCCTCACCTCTCCTCTCAACTTTCTTGTCTTTACTGTCTGATTTATATTTAAAAACAACATCTCTTTTTAAGTCGCTTTTAATCCACTTATCCTCTATCTGTTTACTTCTATCTAATTTATAAGTCCAATCTATTGCATCAGCATAATCCTTATAGAAAGTATTAAATGGCTCTATATTTACAGTTTTAGTAGTTTCATCAGTAGTCATTTTAAGATTAAATGCGTGTGCAATACCTTTAATAAAATCAATCTGTTTGTAATCTTTATTAATTACTTTATCTAAGTCATAAGTCTGACCATATGCAACTGCTTCAGAGTTAAGAGAAATATCAAGATTGCTAGAATCGCCTGATTTAAAGAAAACAGATACATAAAAATTATGACTATCATCATCTGCAAATATCTTAATACCAAGAGTTAGTCTTATTTTATCACCCTTATTAAGCCAAACACCCTGTGCATCAACACTACTCATATATTCATAAGGTGTAGAAGCAGAAGTACTTGAGTTTACACCTGTACTTATACCTGTATGTAAAAAAGAGTTATCTATTATTTTCCAACTTGACTGTCCTACTGTTTGAACTTCTATGTTTATTTTACTATCAATTCTATTTATAATTTTTAAACCACCAACAGTATTTTGATATGCTGTTGCAACCCTTGATTGTGTTCCATTTAATTTTATATTATAATAACCATACTCTCCTATTGTTATATAATGATTAGTAGAATCTACATAAGAGCCATCATCTAAAGTTACATTAAGATTTGTTGCTTCATCTATCTCAAGCAATTCTCTACCATCACCTGTATAATAATAATTAACATCATCTTCTGCCAAAGAACTCTCCTGAAATTTTTGAATACCATTTTCTGAAGGCACTCCTGTTTCACTCATAGAAACTCCATTTGTAAAGTTACTCTCTACAGAATACTCATCATACTGTTCTTCAGCATTATTATATTTAAAATTAGGTAATAACCATACCAACTTTTTAAACATATCTGTTTCCATAAAAGTTGAATTTATACTATATCCAAACTCACCAACTTGACTAAATATCTTTTCTAATGTATCTTTAACAAATACTGCAGGTCGCCAATCTGAAGATGGATTAGGGGTTGAGTAACCACTTCCATCATTGTAATATCCTTGATAACCTGATAATGCAGAAGTACCTCCACTCCCTGTTTCATATAAAGTATCTAAAAGTTGTATTGTTTTTTGCTGTCCATCAGGATTGTAATCTCCATAAGATACTATTGGATATACTATTGGAGATGTAGATGAATCACAATGTTCATCTTGCCAAGTAGCCATAATACTTGGTTTATTGTACTCTAAATCCTGACCATTAACACCCCAATCTAACTCATTCATATATTTATTAGATAAATCATCAGCCCAACTTAGATTACTTCCAAAAAATACACAATTATAATAAGATGGTGTTTCTCCATAACCACCAACTCCTGTAACTTTAATTAATCCTTTTACAGAGAAAAGATTATTGATAAGTATTCTACATTTTTTATTCTCATTAAGATTTACATCAGTATCTATATTTGGAGTATAAGAGTGTTTTAATAACTTATTATTATTCTTCGTGGCAGGTATTTTAAATGTTTTACTATAATCTCCACTTGTTGAGGTTAAATCTTTTATGTCTGATATTTGAAATGTCATTGCTAATGGAAAGTCAGAATGGTCAGTTACATCTAACTCACCAACTACACTCTTTTCCCAATCAATATTAGTTATAAGGTAAACTGCTGCATATTCTACACTCCCATCAAAATTAGCACTACCATATAAACTAAGTTTATTGTTATTGTTACTTCCTTGAATCCAATCATAAGAAAAAGTACCATTTGAATTTTGATTAAATCCATTTGCATTGCTAGGTAAATGATTTGCTAGTATCAAACTACCTGCAGTCCTACCACTTATTTTATATTTTATCCTATAATTCTGACCTTCAATAAAGGTAACATTTGTATTCTGTAAATAACCAGCACTAGCACCTGAATGTGTAGCAGCACCTCCTGCTATAGACCATCCAGTACCTAAATCCCAATCAGCAGATGAGGTAAATGAATAATTTGAAATCATTTGAGAACCCTCAACCTCTCCATATACATAATCTAATATCTCTATTTTTACCGACATATATTAGTTTCTTTGTGTTATTACTTTATGTGCTAAAGTATATTCAATATTAAATTTTACTAAACCTGCTTCTTGATTGACAGTTTCAATATCACTATTTGTAATGATTACAGGTATGTATTCTTTATCAGATGGTCGTAAGTATGGATTTCTTGTATTACCCATCTGTGTAGCCTCTGTGTCCATCTCTATCCAAACATTAGGTGATAACATCATTTCTTCTAACCATTTTGCTACACTTTTATTTAAAGGCTCTGTATAAACGCTTTGTACTCTTTCTGCATTTACATTAGAAACTTCTCTACCTCCCTTGTATATATCACCACCCCTCATTGTGTCTGAGTGGTAAAGTGAGGTGTCAATTAATGAACCTTGATTTTGATTACCCTGATACCAAGTTCTATCACCACTTTTTCTTTCAATTACATCTCTGCTTATTGTTAAGCCCTCAACTACATCTCTTTTTGCAGTATAACTATCAACTCCACCAACAGAGTTTAACCAATGAAATCTAACAAATCCATAAGCATTTTTCTCATCTTCTCTATCTATAGTATAGTATCTGTATGTTGATGTTCTTCTGCCTGTATAGTTAAGGTACATACCAAATCTAAACATACTAACTCTATAATAAGCAGTTGATGATGTTATTTTATCGCCTGTATATGCAGTCCAATAAGGAAAGGTTGTTCTTGAAGTAGTTGATGACTTTAAAGTATCGGTATTGTTTATATAATATGGAGATATATTTTGAATAAACATTTGGTTTTGAGTATCTGCTATTATCGTATCAGAATTACCATCAACTCCTGTTAATAAATTATCTTCAAAATCTCTTAGATAGAATGTATTTTGTAACGAATCATCTGCTAGGTATGTTTGTACTTTCAATCCAATAGCACCTACTGTATCACTACCAGATGCATTAATCCCATTAGAATCAGCCTCTCTTATATAAAACTGTAAATATTCAGCCTGCTCATCTATTCTGATTGGTTTTTGAAAATCATAAGTTAGTGGTGATGAATCTGTCCAATTTGGACATCTACTTAGGAATCTATATTTATTACTTGCACTATTAGCCATATCATAACTGTTTGGATAATATAAACTATCTTTCTCAAACTGATTAACTGAGTTTATAACTGAAATAACACTTGCACTACTCCCATTACCTGCACTTACAATTTGACCATCACCATTTATTATTTCATAGTATGGTGTTACTTTTAATCTTCTAAAAGTTCCGTTCCTAGAAACATTATAATTACTTATTGGAGTACCCATTGCACCTGTGCCACTAAGTACATTATCTTGCATTGTTAGTCCACCATTCATACCTCCATAATAACTACTTTGCCAAGTACCTTTATTTATTGGACATAAACTATAAGAAAGTTCATTTGAAACTAATTGACTAATATCTATTGTAAACCTATGACCAAAAGGCTGACTTCCATTATCATACCTCTTATTTGCTATATCTCTTGTCTTTTTAATACTACCTAATTCTTCCCAATACCCATCACCAACAGATGTTTCAACCTTAAAAATAACATTTACTAAATCACCATTACCCCCTGAATAATTACCAGCAGAAGGCTCTTGCCCTTCATTTGCACCATTCCAAAGAACTTGATACCTTAATGGGTCATTTACACTTTTAAGATAATTATATGTATCACCCCAAAAAGAACCTCCTAAGTTAGAATTACTATAACCGAATGGTTGTATTTGCCATTGTACTTGTCCGTTTATTCCTGCCATATCTTAATATATTTTATATTTTAAATTTAAGTAGCCTCTTACTTCAGTAATTTCAACATCAGTTAATTGTCTATTAAATATTATTAATTCGTTAAACTCACCAGTCATGTAGTTAGTGTTATTGTATTTCCCAATATCAAAACTAGCAGCATTATAAGTTAATTCATGGTCAAAACTACCATCATTATCAGTATCAGTAAAACTTCCTAAAGCATCATAATATTCTAAATGTACTCTTTTGTTATGTAAGTGCATAATACCAATATGATAATCTCCATGAGCATCATCAGTTGTTGATACTGATAAGTCATAATTACCATCATTTACTCTTACATTGTATTTGCCACTAGCATCAATTCCCATTTGTATCTGACCTCTGACTGCTTTATATCCAAAAACAGAACTATTCGCAATTTTAGTTATCTTACTTACTTCAAATATTGTAAAGTCATGACCTAAAGGTAAATTAGATAAAGATGTTAATGCATCATTAGTGCCATCAAAAGAAATGTATGATTTATCATTAGTACCATCAAATCCATTCCATAATGGTTGATTTGCTACAGTTGCTTGTGCAACATTATTAGTAGATGCTCTATCACTTAATAAACTTACTCTCTTAGTCGCTATGTCAAATGTAGCATTACTATCTGCACTAAGCCATACTACTAAATCAGAATAATCTGATGGGTAGTTTGAAACTGGTCTGAAACATTTAGTAAACGCACTCATAGTGAATGTTAGTTTTATTTGCACTAACCTATCGTTTGCTACCTCTTTAACTCTTTCTATAGCAATACTCTCATCTTCTAAGTATGCCTCTACATTTCCATCTTGATAATTTTTAAGCACCATATCTAGCCACTCATTAGCCAAATCTTGTAAATTATCCCATCTCTTTTGAAGTGTAACTACTGATTGAGCATCTTGAGAGTATAAATTATAGAAGTTTATTTCAAATGTATATTCCTCTCTACCATTATATACTGCAGGTATAGTTGATTCAGGTGGTTCAACTAGCATTAATGGGTACTGAGTGTCATGGTCTTGGTTTACTTCACTTTCGTAACCAAATTTCACATCACCATAAGTCCATTTGCTGTCAAATACTGTTATTATGTCTGTTAATCTTGTTATTGCCATTATTACAATGTTATATTATTTTTATTATGTATTTTCTCCTGAACAGCAATTTCATAGTCATTTTTAGCAGTATTCCAACTTAAATAAGTTAAAACCTTGTATAAGTCTGTTTTCTTCACACTATCTATGTCGTTTTCACCATTCACTCTAAATATCCCCTTTTCTGCAACCATATATAAACTATTAAGCCAACCATAAGGCTTTATGAACTTGTTGTAGAGTCCAACTGTAGAAACTCTATTTTTGCCTCCTCCACTTCTTCCTCTGTTTTGCCCAAAAACATTTGGAAAGTCCTTGTTAATTTTACGCTTTGCATTGTCAAAAAAAAACTGAACTCCCACACGAAGTCCATTGTCAATTCTTTAAACTTTTCAGTTTTGGCAGGTATTGCATCATCATCATATTCCTCATCAGCCCTTCTGCAAAGTATTGCCATTTGTTCTGGTAATACATCAAACCTTCCATGTTTCATTATTTCTATTGTACTCTCTAAGTGAGTTGATTCAATATAATCTCCAAATGTGTTTCTTCTTAGAAATTCTTTTGGAAATAGATACTCCTCACCCTCAAATTCAAATTTATCTATTCCTTTTGGCTTATACTCTTCTAATGTTTGTGAGAATATTGCTACTGCATTATTTACACTATCAACATCTAGCATATTCATCTCATTATGGCTAACACCTGTAAGATATATGAAAATATCTCTATTCATCTTCAATAACTCCACTTCTGAGTGTTCTGCCTCAATAACATTACCCTCATCATCTCTTTTGTTGTACTGATTGATAATTGAGTATAGTCCACACCAATATCTAAGTGTTATATCCTTCCACTCAGTTGGAATGTCATAACTTTTGTCTTGAATTTTAATTTCAACCATATCTATTAATTTTTTGTTAAGTCTAAATCTAAAATATCTTGCATTATTTTTTTACTTTCTTTTTCATCTATAAGAATATCTGCAAGTTCACTTGTTGCGTTTTCGCAAATAGAACCAATTTCTTCTAAACTACTTCTCATTAAATAATCATTATCTTCATCTTTTAATGCAGTTAAATACCCAATAGCAGTATAAAACACCATATTAGGTATTAAAAATATAAATTCATCTAATAAACCATCACTATCCCTCTTATCTACCATAGTTTCATGAAAATTGTTTGAATATAAGTAAACTGAGTTCATTATATCTAAAAAGTCTTGATACTTACCCTCTCCAACATCTTCAGTTGCAAAATACATTGCTTTCTTAATCTTTCTTAGATGCAATTCAACAATTTCTTTGTGCTTGTCGTTTATGTATGATATGTCTATATTTTTCATAATTTTTTGATAATTTTTTTAGAATTACTCAAAACTAGGCAAAAATAGTAAATATACTATGAAATATTTTCACAATTTTTAAACAAACTGAAAAAAACTTTAATTAAAGTAAACTACCTGACCTCCACCACCCCATATTTCCTTATTTACAGCCATAACTAAACAATCTACCATATCATCATGTTTTGCTGCAGGAAACCTAGTAAGTTGGTCAAGAAACTCTGTATTCCAATCTCCATTCAATAAACTAACTCTACCACTCTCAAGTGATGCACTAATATCACTAACTCTCGCTACTTTGTCTTTTGTTGGTGGTTTATCTTCTTTTACATTAAGTCCTGTTTCTCTTACTAGAGTTTGTACAATAGATTTACCAGATGCTTTAGGTTCAACAAATATTCGGCTTTTTGGAGTATATCCATTCTTTTTTACCCATTGAGGAATGAATTTAACAAGTTCTGGAAACTCTTTGTATATGTTAATGCAATCAATTATCTGCCATTTGTTATCTTTATAGGTATATGCGAGTAGTGCAGAGGGGTCATTCTTTTGATTTGCAGTATATGCAGGGTCAATAACAAAGTTTACTGTAGCCTCATCTTTTCTATATCTATCAATCTTAAACCAATCTTTATGAATCATACCACTATCTAGTGGTGTTGGTGTTTGTTGAAGTTGTCCTGCATAGCCATAACTACCTAATGCACTTTTATAATCATCTAATGTACTCTGACTAAACCTATCTTCCCAGAACAACTGAGTATCTTTATCATAAAACTTCTCTAGTGATTTTGGTTTTATATTGCCATCTCCACTTTTAGCAGGAATACAGATGTGTTTATACTTTAATCTAGTTTCTTTACCTAATAAGAATCCTGTTAAGTCATCTTCATGTACTCTTTGCATAATTATAATCCTAACTCCAATATCAGGTTGATTAAGCCTAGAATAGAATGTAGTTCTATACCATTCATTAGCGTTCTCTCTTTCTGTTGCTGAATTAGCCATTTGTGGTGAAAGAGGGTCATCTACAATAAGAAAGTCTGCTCCTTGCCCTGTAACAGTACCACCAACTGATGTTGCCCTTCTCATTCCAACAAAATTGTTCTCGTATCTCTCTTTTAGGTTTTGGTCTTTTTTAATGTGAAATACATCACCCCATCTTTTCTTAAACCAATCACTAAATATTATATCTCTTGATTTAGTTGCTAGTTCAATAGATAGTGCAGCAGAGTAAGAAGAAGTAATGAATCTTAGTTTAGGAGATTTTATCCAAGCCCATACTGGAAACATAACAGTAACTATTAATGACTTCGTACTTCTAAAAGGTACATTAATAATTATATCTTTAGTTTTTGGCTTTTGTGCTATGATTCTCTCACATTCTTCTTGCAATGTATCACATATATATTTATGATGCCAATTAGTAGATAGAGGTACGGCTGGTTCTACTACTACCCAAGCAGCCTTAAAGAACTCATAGAAACTCATCTCAGATAGTTTCTTTTGAAGTGCGAACTTTAATAATTTTTTATTAGTCATCTAATTCTGTATAATCAATATCTTCTGCATCTTCAAGTCCTCTAATTTGATTTTTAATATCATCAAGTGTTGCACCTTCAGTTAAATTAATCTCAATCTTAGTATCAGTATCTTTCTTAATCTCTGTAGATGATAATTTAGGCATAGCATAGTTCATTAGTTTTGCTATTGCATCTATATATGCTCTAGGATCTTCATCAAATAATATATCTAATGCCATCTTAATCTTTACAGGTTGTCCTTCTAATGCATAAGCAAGTGATTTACGAGTCATCTTAGCCACTTGTCTTGCCTCATTATTTTTAGGTATTAATGCCTTTGGAGTTTTATTATAGTTCTCATCTATCTTACCAAGTTGAGGTCTTTTCTTCCTTGCCTCACTACCTAACTTCTTATTATCTTCTTTCATTATTATCTGTTAAAGTCGCAAGATACAAAAATAATCTAAACTACTTTCCTAATTATTATATAAAATTGAACTTCTATTATTTAACATTATTGTAAATTGTAAGAAAACTATGCAAAACTATAATTTTAAACACCTATCTTCGTGCCTCTTATAAGAGTATATCTTATTATCTATAACACTTATAATCGCCACATCCTATAGTAAACATTATTGCTCATATCGCAAAGTATGTTACAACTCCTAAAATAAATGTTTATTCTACAAACATAGTATTTATAAAATTGAACTTGTATTGTGTGTGTGTGCGTTTGGGTGTCCAAACAGTATATACTACTCGGTTTACGGTATTTAATATCCTAACCTTTTTTTAAACCAATTTCAACAACTTTTTCATAAAATACTCTAAGAATT
>JAAHTG010001883.1_pt1 | contig 13060 bp, 26 predicted proteins | sample 6116081 | NCBI WGS metagenome assembly JAAHTG01 (sample SAMN13939989, study PRJNA603662) | sponge metagenome | isolation source: marine sponge | host: Mycale hentscheli | place: New Zealand | collected 2005 | reverse complement strand
TGTTTCATATCACCGCGTAAGTCTTTATCAGTAAGACGAGTGCCTGCTTCTACTTCTCTGATAGATGCTGTAACATCTTTCTGTAGCTGGTTCATCTCATTACGAATACCTTCTAAAGTATCTCCAATACTAGATTGTGTACCTTTTATTCTAGCTTCTGATGCTTCTAGATTAGTAGAGATCTTATCTCGTATATCAGATATTGTATCTTGATTGTCCTTTAACGTCAGTCGTAAACGTTCTTCGAACGCATCCATCTTAGTCAGCACTGTGGATCTCAAGGCTCTCACTGTGTTCTCAGTAGTAATTATATCTTTCTCTAAAGTTTCTACTAGACCTTCTATACGTCTAATCTCTAGTTTAAGATCATCTTTAATGTCTTGAGTATAACCAATAGCGTCATCTAGCTTCTGAATCTGCAATGTATTAGCAGCTTGGATCTCATCTATATCAATCTCTTGGATAATCTCTTTCATATCCATATAGTCTTTATAGATCTCAAAGCCACCCCAAGCAGCACCACCTAATGTTGATAGAGCAGTGAGGACAGCAAACATCTTACCACCCTTAAATGTCATTCCTGCAAATTCAAACTCTGCCATGTTAGTCCTCGAATGTTAGTTCTTTAAGTTGTTGTAGCTCTTTCTCAAGCTTCAAAACTTCTAGTTGTTTCTTTCTTAATTCTAATTCATATAACCTATTACAGTTAATTCGTGATTTGTTTCTCTTACCAAGAGGTATTGTTATTCTAGCAAATACACCTACATCAGTTTGTTGATTGATAGTAAACTCTCTTGTAGGATCATAATACTCTTTATCAATAATACCTGTAACACCAAACTCTAAGTTTGTTGCTGAACCAATTGCATTAGAGCAATCTAGTTCTCCAGCTCGAAATTTATCTGACTGGTAATTACCACCAGATCCTGGCAACTGTAAGTTTAATGATGAGGAATCAGCTTGTGCTGATACTCCAATCATAATAAACAATAGTGTTAATATTCTCATATATCATCTCACTTTACTCTCGAACAGATCCTTGATTTGATTCCTGTCGATTGTACATCTTGTTTCAATTGTTTAGATGTGGTACATATGTATGTTACTTTATCACAATCAGCATCTCTTATATACAGCTCAAAAGATTTATGTTCTAGGTATCCTAGCTTCATAACTTTCTCTGGCGATGCAAACGGGACTGATTTCCACTCACTATCAAATACGTTTATTTCATAATAACTTGCATCACTTCGTCTATTCCACATCTTCATTTTTATTACTGATACACCATCTATATAAGAAGGTTTTACTTCTGGATAGGTTGGTGTAAGTTCATGAGCCGCGGCACTATTAAAAAATAGTATTAGCGCCGCAGCAAATCCATATTTCGTCATCTTAATATTCTACCTTCGTACAGCTTTACGGACATCCACCTATCATTCTACACATCATACCGCCGCTAGAACTGGATGAACTACTGCCGCCACTTCAATCAGCGATGCACTCTGCTACAACGTTAGCTTTATACTCACCACCTGGTAGTGATTTACCAACACCATATGTTGCTTCTGATTCAACTTCGAACCATGTAGATCCAGCAAGTGTTAAATCAAATTCTGTGACGTTTTCATACTCGACTTTAGCTGCTTCATAAGCAGACATACCTGTTACAGAATGACTCTTTACTGATGTCTCTCCATCCCAGTTCACTGCATCAGAAAGACTAGGTGATGTTGAGAATGCATTAGGCCAAGAAATCTTAGCTTTGTATTTGTCAGCAACCGTAACATCATATCTGATTACTGGATCAATACCACCATCAGCTGTTTTAGTGCTTAATTCATCTGGTGTAGGGTTACCATATACACCGACTGTGTCTGTGAAAATTGAACATTTAGATGATACATTACCTGTAATTGGTGTGTTGTTAGCAGAAGCTGCTGCCATAGAACATACCATACCGATAGCACCTAAAGTTAGTGTTTGTTTGAACATAAGTTACTCCTATTGCTCTTTGTTGTATTGCGACCGAACCATTGTCTGATGCTTCTCATCAGTTGCAAAGCTCCGCATCGCTCTCGGGTTATCAGGTATATCTGTACTGTCAAACTCTAACACATCTTTATATTCACCACCTGGTATTGCTATTATATAGTAAGGCTCAATTTTCGGGACTTGAGCTAAGGCAGCTAATATTGAAGCTTGCTCTGTAGTATCAACCATCTCGTCTATTGAACTTTCTGCACCTAGTTGTTTTTCGAGAAGTACCTCTTCTTCAGGCTCTTCTACTTGTTCTTCTTGTTCTTGAGCATCAGCTTCTTCATCTAAAGATAAATTCGCTTGTACCCACTCATCATAAAAAGGATCATCAACAGTAGGCTCTTCTAAATTGTTTAGATAATTCATAAGCGCTGCGTCAAACCCTGGACATTGAGGATCAGCTAAAGGTGTAAGATAACACTTCTGAAGCTCTTCGTCAATGACTTGTCTGTAATTATAAACCATAAAAGGATCTTCGATTGCTCCATCACCTTCTACTGTCATAGATCCATCACCCCATCTTGAGGAATCAATGTACGGAAATCTAAAATACTTCTGTACTGTACCTCCTGGGATTTTAGACCAGTCGTCTACTTCTTCAAATACATAACCACCATTTACTGCATCTTCATTACGCACATAAACTTTAGCATCTGTATTTGGATCCTTAACCATTTTATATCTGTATGTTAAGCCGTGTATCTGTACGCTTATATACGGACCGCTTGTGTCTGGTAGTATGGTTCCCATACCCCAGGATAGACCATTTATAGCTCCGTTGCTTGTTGTACCGTATGTGGTATCAGAGAAGCAAGAAGAGGAGGAGACTCCCAACACTAAGGCCGCCAAGTAAAGTTGATTTCTCATCTTCATCTAAATCCTGTAAAGGGTTAAGTGAACCAGAATTTGCATCTGGCTGTAGTTCTTCGTTTGCTAACCATGCTGCTTTTGCTTCAGCACCAATCTTACCATCAAATGGACATGGTGTACCTGCATTCATCATCGCATCAAATACTCGTTCGTCTTGACACATAACTGAAACAGCAGCGACCTTCATACCCATATCATATAATACTTTAGCATTCTTTAGCTTTTCACAGTTCATATCACGAACCATCTTACCAGCTGAGATGCCAAGTATCTGAGTTTGTACAGCACCCGTTACACCTGTAGTACACAGATCAGAGTTAGCTGAATTAATTGAAGGAGCTATAGCAGAAGGAGGTGGTGATTTTACTGTAGTTGTTGATGTGCTTGTACTGTCAACTGTACTTGTATTGTTGTTATCAGTATAAATGACATCATCATCTGCATCTTGTGCTATTGCTGTTTGGGCAAACATAATTAATGTAATTACAATTAGTTTCTTTAACATGTTATCGTTCCTATTCACGCATAATAAGTACATGTATTTATATGTTTTTTAATTTAAAGGCCTTCTTTTTTATTCATATAGTCCCAAGGCTGCTCACCATCATATGTTTGAAATGATGTATTAGATGACAATAAACACATAGTAGTATCTGGGAACATAATTGTAATAGATGACGTCTGAGTATCAAGGTTCATCCAAACATATAGTCCAGCTTTATAGAATCTTCCTGTGCTTGTTTCTCTAATAGCAGTATCACCGATAAACATTAGATGCTCATCATCTTCTTCCATTATTTCTACCACATTAACAAACGTATCACATGGCAAAGAGATAATTAAATCCTTTGAATATGCAACTGTTGCGGTAAAAATAAACGCTATTGTAATAAGAAGTTTATTCATAAATGTATTCCTTCCCGTATAAAAAATGGGGGCTAACCTTCGGCCCCCTGCGCACTTATTGAGTAAGTGACCCTATACATCTATTTATGCTCTATTAGAACTTAAATGATGCACCTACTTTAATGTCGCCGAACTCAAAGTCTGCGTCTGTAGATACTTCACCGTATGCTGTCAAGCCCATACCCATTGGATATGATGCATCAAAGTCCAGACCTGTGAATGCGTCTGATTCATTTAGTTTCATAAGATCAAATGTTGATCCTACTGATAGACCTAGACCCATTGTTGAGAATGCTAGTTCTGGTTTTGCTTCTAGTGCCCATGTTTCTACACCTGTTGTGTAGTTCATGTCTACTTCAGCTCCAGCTGACAATCCATTACCTAGATCGAATGCTGATGCTGTTGATGCAACCATTACTGCTGCTGTTGCGATTACTGCGAGTTTCATATTCTTTTCCTATTTTAAGTTTCATAATGTTAATGCCACTTTTCTGTTGCTAAGCAAGTGGCCAGCTCCCTGTGACTATGCCGCTAAGCGTAGTCCAGATGGTGCAATGTTTAAGTTTGCATTTACTTTTTGTAAACTAGAACACATGTCGATCCTATTTCAGCCCCATCAGAAATATACTGTATATACTTGTGGTGGAGCTGCTCGGTACCGCCCCGAGGTCCATATATCCGTTATTAACGCTTACCATATAATTATAACAGTTAGCCCGGAAAGTGCAACTATTTTTTACTCTCCGGGCCCTTTTTTTCAAGAGTATGGTAAAAAGACCATACTTTTAGGTTATTTTCATTAAGAACTGACCAATCCTACCTACAAAGGGTAGTAGCGCTAATGCCATCAGTAAGTTCATACCAGTATGAGCCATAGCAATTCTTAAAGTATCTCCTTTAGGCATACCGTCAGATACAAGTAAACCTGCGATCCAAATAGTTCCTGTAGTACCTAGATTAGCTCCTAACACACAAGCAATAGCTGCTGGTAGAGGAAGAGCACCTGCTGCGACTAAAGCAATAATAGCTGTAGTAGATAACGATGATGATTGCCACAATAGAGTCATAATGATACCTCCAAAGAACATATAGATTGGATTACCAAGGAACCAATTTAGATGCTCCATATTGCCCATTGATTTCATTCCACCTGAGAATGTTTTAAGTCCAATATAAAAAATAACTAAACCGACTAGTGTTGTTATAACAGGATTACCTAGATCCATTTTCTTTACCTTTTTCCATAATTGCTTTCCTTCGCTTTTCATTTAAATACTCCTTATACGCTTCTTCGAAGCCATCTTCATGATATACTAATTCGTGGTTGCCCCACATCCGTTTGAAATAACTGTCATAACATAATGCCATATTATGCTCATCTACTAGATGACCTTTTACAGAATAGAATAGCTTAGCTATTTCTTTTTTAGATGGATTCAAAATGGAGGCTCCTCTTCTTGTATCATGTATATAGGAGCATCATCTTCTTCACCTGGAGATTTATCTACTTCTAGAATACCATGTCTAAGTAACCAACATTCTAATTCAATCGGTAGTTCTTGTTCAGTTGTTTGCAATCCAATCTCCATCCCATGTATAAAATAAATGATTACCTATCACCTTAGATAGATCAAGAAACTCAGCCCAGTCAGGGTCAACATAATTAGCGTGATAAAATACAGCACCATGAGTAGGATCCTCAACGTTACCTATCATAACATCTCTAGCAATAATAGATGCTTTCTGCCATGCTCTTGCTTCTGAAGCTGAATGATCTTTTAGTAGATGAACCCAGCTAAACTGCATAGGATCATATACAACTTCACATATAGTAGATGGCCAATGATCATGAGCAACACGATTAATAGTTACTTGAGCAACAGCAATCTGACCTTGTAGGCTCTCACTCCTAGATTCATGGTAGATATTTAATGCAAGACATTTATGCTGTTCTTTATCTACCACAGGAGGAGCCATCATAGCTGCTGATATAATACCTATCATAACACTCATGGTTATAACTCCACTTAATATGTTTTTAATGTTTATCATTAGTATATAGTAGTCTCTTTTTAACTTAAGTGCAACTGTTATTTTGTATAAATACTAAAAAAGATGGAGTAATATATGTTCAGTACTAAATGTAAGGCTCATTTAAGCAGTGTAAATATGACACGATGGCAACACTTTAGATATGCTTTCAGTATTGTTATAGAACTTAAGAAAGCAGAACTAGCGTTGCTCTTACATATGTTTGCTCCTCGTTGCTGTGAAACATATGCTAGTGATAAGATTAAAGAACTGGCTCATAGTTTAGAAGAGCATGATGAGTTACATTTAAATATGTTGGAGAAAGATAATGGCTAAGAACTCTTTTGGAGTAGAGATGAAGACAAAGAATGGTCTTCAGTCAGCTGATTTAGATGGTGACGGACATGTTACAGATGAAGAACTAGAACGTCAACGTAAGATACTGGAGATTCAAGACGAAGATGCTATGCGAGATGCACAGCGTAAGATGGCTTGGTTTGCCTTATTCGGAATGCTTCTATATCCATTCTCTGTTGTTCTAGCTGTGTGGTTGAATTTAGGTGAAGCGGCTAAGATATTAGGTTCTATGGCATCTGTATACTTTGTATCAGTTGCTGCAATCGTAGCCGCTTTCTTTGGTGGTAATGCTTATGCTAAGAGCAAAGCAGCTTCTCCAGCTCCTAAGAAGTAACTCCGTAGATATGCTCTAGATTAGCAATAAGATCTTCTAAGCTATCTTTGTTAGCTTGATATCGAATACCAACTCCTCCTGCATTAATCCAACGTTGGATGTTATCAGGTTTATCATCTACTAAGACGTTAGATTCACCAGAGATACGATGAGTAGCATATCTATGCTTATTACCAGTAAAGATAAGATTAGGAATCTCTGGTAAGAAGCCCCATTGCTTCAACCATTCTCTTTTCCAGTAACCAGAGTTATACTCATCCCCACCAATAGGTGAAGAACAAATACCATACTCACGACCAGCGATTCGTCTACAAGCAGCAACTAGATCTGCTGATGTTAAGAACGGATTCAAAGTATAGAACCAGTTAGTATTTTTAAACGAATCAATAGTATAAGAAGCATCTTCTAAATCTTTCCAATGCTCAACGTTGAATCTCTCTTCAATTTTTCCAAAGAAGTCAGCAATGACTCCATCCATATCTAAATATAATTTCATAATATAATTCCTTTATTCTTATTATTTAACTTATTATAGTCTCTTTTTGAACTAAGTGCAACTAAAAAGGTTCCAAGGATATCAATGAGTTATAAAATAGTTAGAGACCAAGTATTCTCCTTATAGCTACAGGGTTATCAGTAGTAAGACTACCGCCGTCAGATATATGCTCTACGATCTGCTCGAAGTAAAACCTAGTCTCATCCTCTTCGTCGAATAGGTTCGCAGCAGTTCGAAAGAACGCTCTCAGTTTCATATCGTTAAGTCCGCCGTCTCTCATAGACGCAGGCTTGAATTTTCCAGCACGTTGATTACTCATCAAATTTCTCCTCTATCATTTTTATATGCTTGCACTTACGGAACGCAGGGCACGAACATACAAATCCATTATCTTTCATTTCTATATTATAGAAACTTTTACCATTAGATGCAACTGCATTCCATACAGTACCTACTAAGAAGTTACCTTTAGTAACGATATTATCTGATGCGAATACTCTCATTTTAACTTCTTATACCACCTTTTGATAATAGGATTGATAGCAGCATTACACTGACTATCATTCCAACTAAAACGTTCTTTGATCTCAGCAAACAAAGCTTTCTTAGTCTTAGATCGATCAGCTACAGATCTTATAGTAGCGTCAATCTCGCCCCAGTTCTTTTCAGTTATCACTGGAGCGGCTTTTTTGACTTTCTTCTTCATTATATAAATTCTGCTAATTTCATTGAGAAAGGAACTTTAGTTTCTAACCAAGCAATTGCTTGTGTAGGAGTATCGAATTCCATTTCTTCTGATGTAAAGCCATCTCTAACTTGGATTAACCAATCTCCGTTAACACAACCATTAGGTTTAGCCATAACATTCTTAAGACCAAATTCTTTAACAGCATCTTCGTATGACAAACCTGTTTGCTTCCACTTAGGATCTTCGTAAGAAGCAACCCAACCAATACATGCTACTTGCTCTATATAACAAGGTGAAATTGAGTTAGTAGCTTTATAGAAGTTCTCGAATTTAGTAGTTGAGAATTCCATGTTTGATTTGAATACGTTTACATTTGTCATAATTTAGTTCCTTTATTTCTTATTATACCTTATTATAGGCGCTATTTGAACTAAGTGCAACTAAAAAAGGGCTTTATTTGAAAAAAGGTTATCAATAAAAACAATAGGTTAGGAATTATCTGCGTTTTATTTTGGTTAAATATGCTCCAGATGGCTTATGATACGCTGTCATAAGCTCAACATACATCTCAGGAGTCATTTGAATTAGATCCCATTTGTTATATTGCTCATTAAACTGTCTTATATAAACAATATCATCATAAGAGAATACCTTTACATCTTCGAATCCATCTCTATCATCTAAGACTGTAATCTCTATCTCATCGTGATCCATTTCAACCGTAAACATTATTCGTACTTTTTATCATGCTCTTTACCTTTACCATAGTCGCCATCATATTTATGTAAAGCTTCTGCGTCAAAGTTAAGATATTGACCAATACGAGTACCAGGTTTAATCTTCATACGTCCACAAGTGACATGCATCACACCTGCCATAATACCTCTATATCCAGTATCATATAGACCAGTAGTAAGATAAACCCCGTTACGATTTAGAGTAGATCTAGTAATAACAAAGCCAGCTTCGCCCATACCTACTTCGATCTCGTTATCCATAATTACTTCATAAGCACCAGGATACAAATACCAATAACCGTCTTCGAATACTTCTACAGGTTTAGTACCTCGATGAATCTTCTGCTCTTCGTCAATAGTAAAATCCTTATCGCTAATCTCTAATACTTTACCTACACGCAAGTCTACTGCATTAGGTTGTATATCTTTAGCTTGTACATTAGTAAGAGAAGAAGTAGTTTCTTTACTCATTATATGCTTCATACTCATAGTCTGTTTACTCCGTTAACATTATTATTATAGTATATAGAACAAAGGAATGCCAGCCGATATCTCTAAAGGCTGGCATTTTTTGTGATTAAGCTCCAGTTCCTACTGTCATTCGCTTACGCAATTGCTGTAGAAGTAGTCCGTAGATCGGGAGAAAGACTACGAACGATACTGCGATCTTAAACACCACATCTACCGATGCAATCTCTAGCCAGTTAGCGCGCATGAACTCATCTGGTCCATATGCGAATGCAGCCCAGAAGAATGCATACGTATCTAAGATGTTAGCAAACACTGTAGAGATAGCGGGTGCAACCCACCACATGTCTGTTAACTTCTCACGAATACGTTGAAAGATAGATACGTCAAGCATCAACCCTAACGCATATGCAAGAGCAGAAGCCAAACCAATCATAGGAGTAGCAATAAAGCTACTAATAATAATTGCTGGGATAAATGCAATTGCAATGATCTGACGAGCAACATACTTGTTAGTTAGTCGTACAGTCAAGTCAGTAGCAACAACGATAAGAGGAAACACAAACATGCCCCAAGTAAAGTTGAGATCTAAGATAGGAATTACTCCTGCGATCTGTACTGTATAGTTTGCTAGAGCGATGATTACAAGATGTAATACCACTAGCTTGGCGACAAGAGACATACTCTCATCACCAAAGTTAAAGTGTCGTTTAATTAGTTCCATTTAGTTTTCCTTAAGCTAAAATTTGTTGAGCATGAGTAAGAGCTACATCATATGCTACGGGTCCTGTCTCATCAGCATAAGCAACTGGATCGGGACGACCTAGTTTAATAAATGCTTCGAGACGTTCTACAGAAGATGAACTCTTATAATCAGAATACCAGATACCATTATGTTGCATTGGCTTATATGATGTATTAGTACGTTTATATACGTCATCAAAGTTTAAGCCCAAGTCATCACAAAGTACTTGACCATCTTTCAAGATATCAAACTTATCTAGTTCTAGGTAAGGAGTGAAATAAGTTACCTTATCAGCATCCCAGTTACCTTCACGGAATGCATGATCATCTGCATCACGAAATTCCTGACGACAGTCAGGATAAACTGCATGATCGCCAGCATGAATGCCTAGAGCGATAGCAGTTTCTTCATCTGTATCTTTAACCACAGAAAGAGCAGCTGCTTGCACAATAGAAGCAAAGATCTTATTACGGTTAGGTACTACAGTTTCTTTCATTGTCTCTTCTTCGTAATGACCTTCTGGTACATCTGCACCTCCAGTAACAAGAGTAGAAGATAACAATGATACTAGTCCATCTAACTTAATAGGTTGATACTTGATCGTATGACCAAGCCCTGCTAGATAGTCTACTAGTTCTTGAGCACGTTCTAGTTCACATACGTGCTTTTGTCCATAATCAAATGACAAAGCTGTTACATTACTTGCGCCTACTTCTTTGATAGCACGCAAGAGTAAAGTAGAGGAATCCATTCCTCCAGATAATGATACAACGATATTTTTCATTTAGTTCTCCAATAAGAATGCGGTGTGATGTTTAGAGTGGTTAGCATTCGTAAACCACTATTGCCTCATAGTCTTTGAGGTTAGTCTAAACGCATCTGTAATAGCATGCGAATAAAGTAAATCCGAATTAGAAGCTCTAATAGGATTAATGTCGATACCGCCTCTACGTGTATAGAGACAAGAGACAACAAGCTCTGACGGGCTCAACAGTTCCCATAGACGTTTGTATACACATTCACAAATCTCTTCGTGGAAGTGGTTCTCTTTACGCATTGATACGATATATTGCATCAACGATTCAGGTGTAATAGTTTTACGTCCTTTAATATGTACATATATGTCACCCCAGTCAGGCTGATTAGTAACACGACAATTAGATCGTAGAGAGTCAGACATATAACGATAAGGTTTATCAACTGCATCTACTACGTTTAAGATATCCGGACTTTCATTATAGTGACTAAAGTCAAGACGTTCAACGTCAACATAATCTTCTAACTGAATAAAAGTACCTGACATAGGCTTAGCATATCCAGCATCTTCATTGATATGTAATATAACAGCTAAGTCATGCTCAGGGTTACCCATATTTAGTACTTCCGCAAAGTCGTCCCATATAGTTTCTTGTACATTAAAGATAGCTGTCTTAATATCTGATCCCATCTTAGCCATATTGAATGAGTTTAGATATAGCTTAGCTGACTTAGACTCTACAATATTCTCTGAATGAGCAGTATACGACCAACGTAGCCAACCAGAGATAGGAAAGCCATTATCTAGTAAGCAAGAGAACTCATATGAATTCCAAGTATCAATACCGATAAACTCTTCTGGTTGATCAGCAATCTTATAATGAGTACGATTTAGGTTACGAGGAATACCAACAAGCAGACTCTTATCTACTTGATCAGGCGTCTCATAACGCATCATAGTTTGACCATCAGAAGTCTTACCTAGTACCTTACTAGCAATCTCTTCTATTTTACTTTGATTATCATCCATCTACTTTTCTTTCCTCTTCAATAGCTTCTTTCGCAAACGTTAAGAACGTTATAGCTTTATTAATATCTAACAACACATCATCCTTCTGACCTAGACGCCAGAGATACTTAAACGCTTGATAGCGATTATAATCAGTATACGGATCATTCTGATGCTCTAAACATAGCTGCTTAATAACTTTAATACACTCTACATGACCCTCTTTCTGACTATAATGATTAGGTCTCGGATCATCAGACTCTTCTACTTCACCCTTAAACAACTTCTTCAAATAACTTCTCCTTTAAAAACTCTGCCCACATATCGACAGATATATTACGTAACCTATCAGCAAGTATATCGACATTCTCGTCACCTTGCATATCATAAGTATTATAGTCTAAAACCTCACCAGAGTCAACTACTTCTGTAACTTTATGTATTACACATCCAGTAGATGGTAACTTAAGATCAAGAGCCTTCTTCTGAGGATCTTTACCTTTTAGTTCTGGATACTTAACAATATCTCCAGGATGGCCGTTATACATCTCAACAGATAACATAGGCATGATACGTAGAAAGCCATTAAGAGTAACTACTGAATCACCACGCCAACACTGAAGCATCGATACATTAGATTGAACTACCTTATGAATATCCTGAGGCTTCTCCATAAACACAGACGAATGACGCTGCAGTTTAGAATGCCATGACTTCTTATCTTTATTATCTGTATAGATGAAATCAGGCCATATACCTATCGCCTCAGCAATAGCTACAATCTCTGAACCTGACTGACTAAACAGCGCAATCCAAGGTCTATCGTTTCTCGGTCCCATTACACATCTCCCTAAACTTTTTAATATTATAGTCTATATCATCCCAACATGCAACTACATCTTCGTCGATTAGAGTAAAAAGTTTAACAGATTCTTTATCATTCAATCCATAATCATTATAGCGAATACCTTTCATACCATGAATAACAGGATTAGAAGTATCCATAGAATCAATCCATTCATGATTCTGATACTCTTCAAACTCCTGAGGTAGACCACAACCTAATAGATGATGAGGTTTATCTTTATTAATAATATCATCACGTAACATATCAGCAATTACTTTCTGACGTCCACGCATCATACGATAATACTTGTTACCTAGAGATGGAATCATAGTCTGAAAGAACGGATGATTGAAAGACATCGCAACTTTATCTACACGGGAGTCGTTAGCCATATAGCGATAACAAGCAACAAGCTCATCATAAGTACTCCCTTGAGCGACACCAATAACCTTACCAGGAAGATCAGGATATGAAAGCATAAAACTATCAAAGCTATCAATAGTAGCATTTGCATCATCGAGAACATCAGGGACGATATACCAATCTGGTTTGAGCTTATTGATCCAATTGACGTATACATCTCCGTCAAAAGCTGTTCCAAGCTCGAAGATTGAGTTGTCGAGTAATACTTCTCTTCCATTTTCCTTTGCCTTTACAAATGTATTATAATACTCTTCGCTCTCCTCGAATAGGTGAACAAGAGCATAATCATAATCAGTTACTGCCTGCACCTTATCAAAGATGCTAAGAGGCGCCTCATGCGCTATTTTCATTTA
>JAAHTG010001881.1_pt1 | contig 13067 bp, 22 predicted proteins | sample 6116081 | NCBI WGS metagenome assembly JAAHTG01 (sample SAMN13939989, study PRJNA603662) | sponge metagenome | isolation source: marine sponge | host: Mycale hentscheli | place: New Zealand | collected 2005 | reverse complement strand
GCACCAAAACCAATAATATTCTTTTCGCTGTCTGCCGCTCCTAAATTACTTGTTAAGATAACAACTGCATTACGTGCGCTAACACTTTTGCCATCACTTGATGTTACCATGCCGTTGTCCATTACTTGAAGTAATACGTTTAGTACATCTGGGTGTGCTTTTTCCACTTCATCTAGCAGTAATACACAGTTAGGTGTTTTTTCTAGTTCGTTAATCAACGCACCACTACCTTGTTGGCCGTCTCCATATCCAACATAACCTGGAGGAGCACCAATTAATTTTGCTACTGTATGTTTTTCCTGATATTCACTCATATCAAAACGTACAAGATGCATATTAAGTAATTCACTAATTGCTTTGGCTGTTTCAGTTTTACCAACACCTGTTGGTCCTGTAAACAAGTATGTACCAACTGGTTTGTCTTTTGCTTTTAGTCCTGCTTTACTGATATATACAGCATCTGCAAGCACATCAATCGCACTGTCTTGACCAAACACTCGTTCTTGTAAACGTTCTTCTATGTTAATCATTTGTGTTTCACGTTTCTTTATATTAACAATTGTGTCCAATGGCAATCTAGCAATCTTACTGATCTCTAGTTTAATAAGGTCTTCATCCACAGTCTGTATGCGTTTATCTGGCTCAGCAATACGCTGTCTTGCAAATGCACTATCAATAACATCAAATGCTTTATCTGGAAGTTTACGATCATAAAGATATTGTACACTTAAATCCACAGCCGCACCAATAGCTTCCGGTGTAATTTGCATGTCATGATATGCTTCATACTTGTCTACACTTTGCTTAACAATTTGTTTTGCCTCACTGGCTGTTGGTTCAGGAACATCAATTTTATAAAAGCGTCTTGCTAAGGCACGATCTTTTTCAAATTTCTCTCTGTATTCTTCGTAAGTTGTACTACCAACACAGCGTAATTTGCCTTTTTGCAGTGCTGGCTTTAATAAGTTAGCAACATCCATTGCACCTTGACCTGCACTACCTGCACCCATAATCATGTGTATTTCATCAATAAACAAAATTGCATCATCGTAATCTTCTAGTACGTCAAGTATTTCTTTCATACGTTCTTCAAAATCACCACGGTACTTTGTGCCTGCAAGTAAACTACCAATATCTAAACTATAGATAGTGTGTTTTAAAATAGTTTCCGGTACATCCTTGTCTTCAATACGTTGTGCAAGCCCTTCTGCAATAGCAGTTTTACCAACACCTGCATCGCCCACAAGTACAACGTTATTCTTTTTACGCCTTGCTAGTGTTTGCACAAGAGATTCAACTTCTACTTCTCGTCCAATTAAATTATCTAATTTACTGTTTTTTGCTTCTTTGTTTAAGTTAACAGTGTATTTGCTTAAAACTTGATCTGCTTTTGCTTTTTGATTTTGTTGTTCTGTAACTTGGTTGTTGTCTGTAATATATTGCAACACACCTTCTCTTGTAAGTCCACATCCATTACAAATAGTAACAGCGTAACTATTTTTTTCTGCTAGAATTGATAAAAGTAAATCCACAGGTGTCACAAATTGTCTGCCGTTAAACATACTCTGTGTAAATGCACGATTAAACATACGCTCTAGTGCCATTGTTTTACGTGGGCCTTGTTCGTTGCCTGCAATTTTAATTTGCTCTAACTCGTTACCACAATATGCATATGAATGATCTGCAATTGCAAGTGGATCTCCTCCCACTTCCACAACTAGATTAATAATGTTTTCATCTTCAAATAAAACACACAATAAGTGTTCTAGTGTTACATATTCGTGTTCGAACTCCTCAGCAATTTTAAATGCTTTGGAAACCAAGAGTTCAATACGTTCGTTTGACATATAATTTTGTTCCTTATTTTAACTCTTCTATAGTAGTATTTAAGTTTGTAATAGCAGGAATTACTACTGATATAATTACAATTAGATTGCCTGTTTTCTTTGTATGAAATATAGGAAATCCTGCTTCTGGTATTCTTAATTTTGTGCCCGGCTGTGTTCCGGATTTTATTGTTAACTTGAAAGTACCGCCGTCTATTGACTTTACTTCTGTATGGCCACCTGTCATTGCAAGTTTAACAGGAATTTTATGATTTATAATACAATCGTCTTTACTTCGTGTGTATACTGTATGTTTTTGTTCTTTAATTGTAACATACAAATCGCCGGGTGTAAAGTTTTTAAGACTGTCATCTCCAAGTTTACTGAACTTGATTTTGTCTCCATGTTTTATACCTGGCGGTATATCTATATTTACTATTTTTTTAACACCTTTGGGCATATTTACTTGTAAATCTTTGTTTAAGCCACTATGTACTTCTTCTAGTGTTATATTGTATGCAATATTTACATCGCGGTTACCTTGCCGTTGGGAATGCCAGTGTCCGCCAAATTGTTGTCCAAACATTGAATTAAACTGTTCGCCAAAGTCAGCACGAGTATTAAATCCGCCTTGACTGAAGGGATCGTTTACATGCACATCACCTTTTTTAATTTGGTCATATGCGCTAGTAATGTCTTTAAATTTTTCAGGGTCGCCACCTTTGTCAGGATGATGTTCCATTGCAAGTTTTCTGTATGCTATACGAACATCACTTTCACTTGCTGATCGGTCTACGCCTAAGATACGATAAGGGTCTTGCATGTTGACTATTCTAATCGATAGTTACTGCTTTGTCAAGTGTTTCTTCAGCCTGTTCATAATAACCTTCGTAAGCCGCAATTATTGCCTGCTGTTGTTGCACTAAGGCACGAATGTCACTGAAGTTTAAACCTAAATTGCCATATCCGTCACCAGTAAGTGCGTATATTGCAAAAGGCTTGCCACGTTTTTTAAAGTCTGCTATTACAGTTTCTATATTATCTTCATTAATTACTACCCATTTTACTTCACGCATATTGAGTTCGTCAACTGATGGTAAAGTTAATGTAGGTTTAGCAACTGGTTTAGTGCTTACTTCAATCTGTTTTATTGGATTCGAGCAAGCCGCGAGACTTATAATCATCATAAAGCCAAGGGCACTCTTTGTTAAAAGCGATTTCATTTTCCGCTGTCCTCTCTTTTTCATTTAGTTCTGCTCCACTTAACAATTCAAAACATCTGCCAGCATTTTCGGTGCCTCTATTTACTGCACGTTCTATACTGTCAGGGTTTGTTACTGCCGCACTCTCCAGATCAATTCTTTCCAGTTTATCCGCTAATGCACGATTTTGCCTACGGATAGCTTGGTATTCTTCATTTAATGTACTTAGTTCTGTATTAACACGTGCATAGTCTGTTTGTAGTGAACTTAATGCTTCTTCATTAAGCTCAACAGCCGTGTTTAACTTAGCGTTGTTTTCTGTCAGCGTCATTATTGTGGCTTGTGTATTATTATAATACCAATATCCTAGTCCACACATAGCGGCTATGATTACTAATAATGCTGCTGAAATTTTATATCCCATAATTTACACCTTATTTGTGTCTATAAACAATGCGGCCCTTGGTTAAATCATATGGCGTGAGCTCTATGTCAACCGTGTCACCTAGCAATATGTTTATATTAAATTTACGTATTTTTCCACTTATTAGTCCAGTAATTATTTTGCCATTATCATCAAGTTTAACTTTAAATGTAGCGTTAGGCATACAATCAACAATCGAGCCTGTTACTGTAAATGTTTCTTCTTTAGTCATATTAATACTTGACTAGGAAATCCATACGTTCTTTAATTTTTTGTGCTTCAGTAGGTTGAAACCTAGACTTATAAGCTTCAGGACTACTCATAATATCTCTTACAAAACGCTCTTTATCAAATGTTCTTGGTTCATCTAATTTATATGCGGTAAACTGCCAGTCACCTTTATCACTAGTAATGTTGTTTATGTTATTGAGCATTACGCTAATATTATCATAAAGTTTTTCATTTCTTGCAAATTCTACAAAAACTTTATATTCACCATCTGAATTAGGAGCAGGTGCAGATTCAACATCAAGATGTTCACTTATACCTGTTTCTATAAAATTGCTTAAATCATTAGCTGGTTTTTCATATTGTACTGTGAGTGCAACTACAACTGTATCAGCATCTTCGCCTACTTTAGGTTTATACTGATCTATACTAATAGTACTGTCTACTAAACCTTGCATTTCTTCAAATGCTAATCCCTCATTCATTTGTGTCATTGATATTGTCCTGTTGCAGTGCTTCTTCGCCGTCTAAACCTTCTTGATACGCATCATCAACATCACTAAGATCAATTTCAACACCGTTAACTTCAATCTTACTACTGTTGAATTCGTCTACAAAATGTCTTGGCATAACAATTTTTACTAACCATACTGGTTTTTTTGCTTTTTTGGGTTTACGCTCGCCTCGGTCGCTTGTTTCTAAATCATCAGGAGAATTAATATCTACGTTAACAATAAAATCTTCTTCCTGAAAATATACATAGCATCCATGCTTTGTTAGTCTTAGTGCGCCATCTGGATCTGGCATCATTTTTTTAGGGTACATTAAGGTAGCTTCTACCCAGTAACGACTAATATGAGGACCATCTGCAACTTCTCCATTAATCCAGTTTTTATGTGCATACAAATGCAGGTTGTCTAGAATACTTTCGAATTCCAGTAACATATCCAGTTTTGTGTTGCCGTCATAGATACTTTCTATTGTATCTTTAATATCGTTAATTTGTACCATTTTGTGTTTACCTTAACTAGTATGTATGTATTTATACTTTGAAAAAAATATTGCATTTCCGTGTGATTGTCTAGTATTTGTGTAAATACTATTGAACAATTTGGGCTCAGGTCTAGCATCTATTAGACAAGGAGATCACATAGTGACTAAAAGAGCTAGAAAAACTAAATCGTTCAACACATCGGAGCCAATTATAGACTTCGGGAAGTACAAAAAGCGTAATTCAAAAGTAGTTATACTACCCAAAAATCTTACACAGGAGGATTACTTGACGCTACTAGACGATGATACTAAAAACATCGTATTTGCAACTGGACCAGCAGGTACCGGTAAAACAATGCTAGCAGTGTTAGCGGCGATCCGTGCGCTCAAGAATGGCGAAACTGACAAAATTGTAGTAACTCGCCCAGCCGTAAGTGTAGATGAACAACACGGCTTTTTACCCGGTAGTCTTATTGAGAAAATGGCACCGTGGACAAGACCAATATTCGACGTATTCGAGGAATACTACACTCCCAAAGACATCAATAGTATGATAGAGGATGGCGTAATTGAAGTAGCACCATTAGCATATATGCGTGGGCGAACATTCAAGGACGCATACATTATTGCAGATGAAATGCAAAATGCAACACCCAATCAGATGAAAATGCTGTTAACACGCATAGGTGTAAACAGCCGTATTGTTGTTACAGGAGACTTAGCTCAACATGATAGGGGGTTCGATAACAATGGATTAAAAGACTTTATGAGTCTACTAAAACAAACTGATACTTCACGTATTGGATTTGTAGAATTTAACAAGCGTGATGTTGAGAGACATCCTGCTGTTGCTGAAGTATTAAGCATCTATGGAGATGAAACTATTAACTAAGGCTACAAAATGACATCGCAGATCTGAGCCCAATTGTCAACCTTAGTAATTCTTTCATCATCACAGTCTGCATTATGAGCATGTGAAATCAACACAGTGTTGAGACCAAGATCTGCACCTAATACTGCGTTTGCAGTCTTGTCTTCCAACCAGTACAATCCACTATCCCTATAGGGTTCTAGTGCATCATCTTTGTCTGCACCAGTGTCCAAACAAACTAAATCACTAAATGCACCTTCTCCAAAAACAGTGTCTAAGTTTTCCTGTCTTAGTTGTTTTGCATAAGGATCTAAGCTCAAGCTAGTAATACAAACAAATGTATATCCTGCTTCAATTAGCTTTGCAACGCCGCTTCTGGCGTCTCTAAGAGCTGGTAAACAACACATCCAAGCACTTTCGTTAAAATGCTTTACTAGTTTCTTACTCTCTGCTTTACTCATACCATAAGCAACTTCCATCTCATATACACCTGGAACTTGCTTTTCATATCCATGCTCAGCCATCCAAGCATGGAAACTATTCTCCCAATCTAGGAGAACTCCATCACAGTCTGTAAGAATTATTTTTTCGTTTTTCATATTTTTCCTTATCTTCTTAACTTACTCTTATACTATACAGTAAAACGTCTTACTTGTCAAGTGTTTTTAGAATTTTTCTGTAACTGTTATACGTATATTTTCATAGTGTATATTACTCAAGTGATCTATCATAAAGTCTCGAGTAACATCATATATCTCAACACCCATAAACTTTTTAGTGGCTTCAAAGTTTTCATCACTCTTTAAAAACCATCCCCAAGTCTTGGGATCAAAACTTTTTAATGTAATGTCATTTTTTGCACTATCTTGACTAATAAAACTATGTTCCTCGCCACTAATAGGCATAATGCACATAAACTCAAATATATCTAGTTCACGCTCTGCTTGTCGTCTTAGTTTTCCATACGGTCCTTCAAAGTATGGTGTAAGATATCTATCGCGAAACAAACTGCTGGGATTACGCCCACTTTTGTCTAAACTGTCTCCTGCATATCTAAAATCATTACTTTTTTGACGGATATGATTAAAGTCTAATCTAAAACGTGTTTTTTGTTCGCCTGTGCCATAATCTCTACCATGTACCCAGCCTGGTACGCCAGTAATTAAACATTGTAAAGGATGTAATGCATCGCCATGATACATAAATTGCAGTGCAGGCAAATTACGGTTTTTTAGTTTTGCTTTGCGTACTTCTGCATACTTGTCTGCGGTAGGTGTGAAATATTCTACTAAGTTGTACTGTTTGTTCATATATGTCATCTCTGACTTCTCCAGTTTTCATTTCTGTTTTGGATCTATACATACAATATGAACTAAAATACTTTAGTTGTCAAGTAAAAAGGTTTACTTTTTTGAAAAAATGTAAACGCCTTCAAATTTTTCTCGGCCTGCTAGTTTATCATTACCAACACCAGGTCTGGTATTAAGCATCATCTTAATCATTCCTTGATACTTGAATCCATTCTGTTCCGCCGTTTCGATCCATCGTTGTACGACTTCCACTGGCTCTTTTTGTCCGTAGGTTTTGTAGTCGGCAATGTTAGTTGCGAAAAGTCCTTCTCTATTGAGTCCAGTATATATTTGTTGAATGGTCGGAGCAACGTATCCATCAAACCACTCATCCAATGTTTTATACCGGACCATACATTGTGTATCTTCATCACTATATTTCTCCAAGTTAAAGTAAGGAGGACTACTAAACGCTAAGTCCATGTAATCAGGTTGATATTCTTCGCTAACACTTTGTACGACAGTGCCACTGTTAGCAACAAGCTCATTTAAAAGTTTTAAATTGGCAACAGTTTCAGTATTTGGGTCAACACATGTATAATCATAACGCATATTGCTTGTAGTAATTCCCAACAGACGACCACCATAACCAGCACTATAATCGTAAACACGACCAAATAGATTAGGGCAAAGATGTTCAGCGACTGCTCTTGCATTGAGGGGTTTGAAGTTTTGTACATTTTCTCCCGTAACAAGCTCGAGTGCTCTGCGAAGCGCAGTAGGATATACAAGCCTATCACCGTCACGAAACTCAAAGCAAATTCTGATAGCCCTGCGTAGTTTAGCATCATCCCAAAATCTATCCTTTAAACTGTTACTGCCACGCCCTTTTGGCTCTGCTGTCATCATATTAGGAAACAAGAATCTACATATAGGTTGACCCTGGTTGTTACCTAATCCTATACGTCCATTTTCCACTGCATTACCAGTTGTAAGTGCAAACTTACGTATAGTTTCTACCAGTCCTTGCTCTGTGTAATATATAATAGGCACAATACCAACACCGCGATATAAATCAAATACTCGTTGGATAGTAGATTCAGGATCGTGCTCATAAGCAGTTTTATCTAGTTTATCAAATTCATCGTATAAATGTTCATAACCTGTAAAGACTGGAGCAACGGCTAAGTTGCCGTCTACTCCCCAGATTTTTAAAATATCTTCAACACTACGCAATTTCTAGTTCTTTTTCCTGATCTAATTCTGTATAAACTTCTTCTAGTTTATGCAAAAATCTATTGATCTCCTCAATAGGTTGTTTATATACATTACCTCCAGGCATGGCATGGCTAAGCCAGTCCAGAGTTTCTTGATCAATATCATAGACAGAAAGATACCCACTAGTAGGTTGAGTGTTTTTAGACATAGTTGCTCCTATTTAAGTCCGTTGGTGTTCCACGTTGGTTGAAATTCTTTTAACAGTGCGTCCTCTTCTTGTTCTACTAGGCTAAACCGGACGAGTTGTTTTTTGCCTAGAATTTCTACCTCTTGCTCAAAATAATCACAAGTACGACCATAAATTGTAATGTGTCGTCCTGCTTGTAATTCATTACGAATTTGAGCTTCTTTAAGAATACCTGTTGGACTACCGCCACGCCAACCGCCGCGGTGTTCGCTAAGACGTTTTTGTACGCCTTTACTAGCCATACCAATATAAACTATTTCTTCGCCAATAACCCAGGCATACACCTGTCCGTTTTTTTGGCTTTTATATTCTGGAATATGAATTTTGTAATTGACTTTTTTATCTTGGTCAATCAGCATACTTCCAGCAATATCAAAATTATATTCAAGTAATTTACGGAGCATATTAACTACCTGTTACGAGTTCAAGGTTACCATCGTCTAGCACTGTAAAATCTTCAATAAAGTAATGCCAGTCACCTAGTGCAAGTTTTGCTTGCTTAAAACAACTCTCAGCCGCGGCCCAAAGCCCACCAACTGTACCATCTTTAGCCATACAAGTAAATGTCTGCCATGTAACGTCATCCATCGTATCGCCCATTTCAGCAATACACTTGTATGAAACAATTCGAGGTTTGTTAGTAAAAATCTGCTTATCCAGATCCATAATGCCGCCATCCATACTCCATGAAGTTTCATAGCCTTGTTGCCATTTAAGGTCATTATAGTGTTCAATCTCAAGTGTCATTGTATCAACATCTTCAAATTGTACATCTTCCATTGCAATAACTTCTGCACTAACATCTTCAAACACTACATTTTGCATCATATTGGACATTTAAAAACCCTCGTTTTGTTTAACTTACTCTTATAATATATAGTAAAACGTCTTACTTGTCAAGCCTTTTTTTGCCTTTTTTTAGAATTTTTCTATTCTTTTTTCGTGTCTGCCGCCTTCAAATTCTGTAGACAAAAATGCCTGTACAATATCTATCATATCATTAATGTCTGTAACTCTTGCACCCAAACACAACACATTTGCATCGTTATGTTGTCTTGTTAGTCGAGCAGTTTCTACATCTTTACACAGTCCAGCACGTATCAATGGATTACGATTAGCCACCATACTCATACCAATGCCAGTACCACAAATTAAGATACCCATATGTGATTTACCAGCGGCTATATCGTCGCATACTGCTCGAGCAAAGTCTGGATAATCACAGCTATTTTCTGTACGAGTACCAAAGTCCATATAGCTACGTTTTTCATTAATAAAAATATTCTTAATAATTTCTTGCTTTGCTTCGTAGCCTCCGTGATCGCTTCCTAGTGCAATAATCATGTAATTTCCTCCAAAATATTCCAAGTGTCCTGCCAGCCCTTAACATTATAGTAAGAACCACGCTCTGAGAGCGCCGAAATTGCACGAGAAAGCGTGTAATCGTTTCCTAGTTTGTCGCAACGATCTCCAAAAAAGACTATTGTATCGTACTCGGAAAAATCATCTATAATTTGTGCTTTATCCTTGCCTTTTGGATAGATATCCAAGCCAGTTTCTCCACCAGCTGTTGCTGTTAAATCTGGGAACATTATATTGAACGCTTCCACAAGTTTATTACGTTCACTAGTAGATTGATCATATTCAACATACTTTTGACGTTCTTCTCTTGATGCATTACGCCCAACAATACTAAAGTTTACTACTCCAGGACGTTCTTCAATATGATTGCCTGTGCGTATTTCAAAAGGACTTTCATACTGACAATTTTTTAAAAAATTATGTGCTAGTTCTGGCAATTTCCATTCACTTGAATAAGTATTCTGGCCGTGTTGCCAAACATCATTACCACTACATCCATATACTCGCTTTACATTTTCAGTAATTGTTGTTCCCAACTGTTCTACTGTTTTATCATAATCACTACCAGTAACCAAATAGGTTGGGTTCTCACTTAGAAAGTTACAGAACCAGATACGAAATTCTGGATCCATACTACGGCGACTAGGTGTTAATGTACCATCAACATCAAACAAATAAGCTGTGGGCATCAGATGTTCCTATATCTTTCGTCTACTGGCTTTCGCATAGTAAACAATGCACGTACATGATTTGGATGTTCATAGCAGGGCTGTCTTGCAAATACTACCCAACGGAAGCCTTGTCCTGCACTCCACATAGGATAATTTTCTGCAATAAATTCTCGCATACTTGTGCCTGTTGTGTACACATCATCACAAATCATAATCGGATCGTTTTCATTTCCACTGGCATATTCATTCATTGCCGACGCAAATGGTAACCCTCCTCTTGGAATACCCACTGCTTTATAAAAAGGACGATCTTGATAATCCATAACCATTGTAGCAAGTGCTTTCCATTCATCAGGATGAATAGCATCACACTCTAGTTTCCACTTTAGCGGTAGGCCTGCATGGCTTGTAAAGTCTCCACTTTCAAATAATCTTGCACTTGTTCTATGTGGCATGTTCTACCTCCACTACATTAGCCCAACGAAAACTACGCCAGCCTTCGGCATTAACGTCCCATACACTACATACTTCTGGATTAATTGCACGAACTTTCTTCTGTGTAATTGGTTCCGTTTTTGTAGCTTTGGGAATAACACCTTCTTGAAGTGTACAAGTCATAACACGTTTATCTCCATTTACTTTTGTAAATGTAACTGTTACTTGTCCTTGTTTGAGATCTTCGATTATTTGAGTTTTTTTATCGTCATTCATATATCACCTATTAGTAATTGGAAGGACTACCCCTCCATTAAATTGTTTTGCAACTTCCTCAGCCGCTTCTTTTGATACGAATGTACGTAATTTTCCCTTATTCACACCACTGTCAAAGACAATGAATGTAAACATGTCAGAGTCAGGAAAATTGACCCTTACACAAAAATATTTCATTTAAAAACCCTTTAGTCAACATATTCAACAATTTTATGATTCCGCCAAACCTTTGCCGCTTTTGTGGCCGCTTCCTCGGAATCATACAACTGTACCTTGATTTCCTCGAAGTCTGGACTATCACTATTAGTGACAAATATCCAACTTGATTCATCTTCAGGTTTTCCAAATGGTACTTTAATTGCGTATTTCATATCATTATTTATCAGAAAACACAGTTAACTACGTGTTTATCTAATATCCACAGTACTTGCTGATCTCAGAATCCGCATCACAAAGTCTAACAAAAAGACCTCGTTCACGTCCGTGAGCTTCGATCTCCCAAGGAAGATCCCAATATTCTGTCTCAGCTCTATCGTATCTTTTACCGTTCCAGCTCACTTTCTTTACACTCATTAAATCTATCATTTCACTTTTTGCAAATTGCTTTACGTGAATTATTTCATGAGCAATAGTCATTAATGTTTTTTCGAAGTCTGTTTTACCATTCCAAGTTGCTCGTACAGTAAAGTCCTTGGGACGAACATTCATATCTTCCCATGTGGCATCGCCCAATACTCCGTCCGTTTGTTCTAGATCTTTGATAAGTTCTAGATCAATATACAGGGTCTGTTTCAGTCGCTTACTCATCAGTTTATCCAGAAAATAATCAACAGCTCGATAAATCATATCACGTTGTTTCTTAGTTGCTGGTCCTGTAATATTGAGTTCCATATTGTCTATGTCCTATTACTATACGATAAATTTAACTTGCTGTCAAGCCTTTGCAATAACAAATCCACCAAAAATCATTAGGAAGAAACCCATTGCCATAATACTCAGCATTTCACCAAATGTATTTGCATTTTCCACACAAGCACCATCACAGTCGCCAGCACTGCCGGCAACCATCATAAGTCCCATAAAAATAGCAAATGCCGCAAAACCTTTAATAATCATACTAAACATTAACAACCTCCTCAAAACCCATCATTGCAACTTCGTAAGTTTTACCATCAACTATCATCTGGTCGCCCATACTAGTTGACCTTAGTCCCATACCATTACGTAGCGGAGCAAGTGTAGTAACAAAAGGATTATAATCACCGTTTTTCTCACCATTCGAAAAAGTCTTCTCAGGTCGGCTCCAACTACCCATTACATTGTTTGTCCAACGATAAGCATACTCAAGTGCTTCATTAACTTCATTAAGAGTTGTTTCCACCTCTGCTACTGTAATCGGTGCATCTTCAAATGCTTTATGAATAACTGTTACGTTCATACCCATGTCTATTCTCCTATACAAAAAGCGGTTGCATTTTAGCAAACACTACATTAAAAGCATTTGCTTCATAACTATAGTTGTCGTAGAAATCATCATCTTCATCACCACTAGCACAATGCTCTTCCCAAACACGGTTCATTGCTTCCATGCCTTCTAGTGCATCGCCACGACCAAAGTTTTTAATTGTGTTCCAAGCACTAGTAAAATCTACTGTATCTTGGTAAAAGCTAGGGATTCTAAACATTAATTTCTCCGTGTTTTTTTAACTTACTCTTATATACTACAGTAAGACGTCTTACTTGTCAATAAAAACCAGAACAAAAAAACCCTTGTAAAACAAGGGCTTGTAATTTTTTTTAATTTTTTTTAATTTTTTTATAAAATAGCAGTGAATAAATCAGCACCTTTATCTACATTTTCCTGCCAAGTATCAGCGGCATTCTCGTCAGCAAAATCACTTACATATTTGTAGCATCTAAATGGGATCTTGAAGCGATTAGCAGCTTTGGCTAATGCATATGCTTCCATGTCTACTAAATCAATACTTGCATACTCAAACCAGGGATCTGGTTCCATTACAAAAC
>JAAHTG010001879.1_pt1 | contig 13077 bp, 12 predicted proteins | sample 6116081 | NCBI WGS metagenome assembly JAAHTG01 (sample SAMN13939989, study PRJNA603662) | sponge metagenome | isolation source: marine sponge | host: Mycale hentscheli | place: New Zealand | collected 2005 | reverse complement strand
CCCCCCCCCCCCCCCCCCCCCCCCCCCCCCCCCCCCCCCCCCCCTCCCGCTCCCTTCTTCCAGTTAAATCAGTTGGTTGGACAGGCCAGCAAGCGCCATGGCGTCAGACCCTAAATAGTTTTCACCTTCCCCCAGGCCGATAACCAGTGGGCTGCCTTCGCGCGCACCGAACATCAGGTTATCTTCGCCTGCAACCAACACACACAAGGCAAAAGCGCCTTCCAATCGCCCCAGGGTTTCCTGAAACGCTGCGCGCGGGGCAAGGCCGTTATCCAGATAGTGAGTCATCAACCGCGCCACCACTTCAGTGTCGGTGTCACCTTCGAAACTAGTCTTTGCTGCGATCAGTTCGTCTTTCAATACTTTGAAATTTTCGATGATGCCGTTGTGAACAATAGCCACTCGTTCTGTCATGTGCGGGTGGGCGTTATTTTGTGTCGGTTCGCCGTGTGTGGCCCATCGGGTGTGGCCAATGCCGCTGTTGCCTTCTAAAGGGCTGTTTGCAAGCACGTCTGCCAGAGCCGAGAGCTTGCCCGGTGCGCGCCTGCGGTCGAGTTTGCCGCCGGAGGCCGTGGCGACACCAGCTGAATCGTAACCGCGATATTCCAGCCGCTTCAGGCTGTCCATCATGCGTGGGACAGCCGGGCTATTGCCCAATATTCCTACAATGCCGCACATGGCCTAGCCCTCTTTCTTTGCTTTGGCCGCCTGTTTTTCGGCTTGCTTTTCAGCGCGAAATTTGGCGGCATAGCCTTTGATGTCCCGTTGCCTCGCACGCGAAACCGCGAGGGCGTCGCCGGGCACGTCTTTGGTCATAACGCTACCGGCACCTACAATAGCACCGTCGCCGATGGTAACAGGGGCCACCAGCGCAGAATTGGAGCCGATAAAGGCGCCTGCACCGATGTGGGTGTTGTATTTCAGAAAACCATCATAGTTGCAGGTGATGGTGCCCGCGCCGATATTAGCATCTGGGCCGATTGTTGCGTCGCCGATGTAAGAAAGGTGGCTTACTTTAACACCAGCTGCTAAGCGCGATTTTTTAATTTCGACAAAATTTCCGATCTTGGCACCTTCACCGATGTCCGCAGCCGGGCGCAGACGAGCAAAGGGCCCAACGCTGGCATTTTTGCGCACGGTCGCGCCTTCGATGTGCGAGAAGGCCTTGATGATCACGCCTGCTTCAACGCGGACGCCAGGACCAAATACCACATTGGGTTCAACCGTAACGTCGGCGGCAAGGGCTGTGTCATGACTGAAAAATACGGTTTCCGGCGCCACTAGGGTTACTCCTGCGGTCATTGCGTCTGCGCGGGCACGAGCCTGAAAAGCAGCTTCCGCAGCGGCAAGTTCGGCGCGGCTGTTCACACCGATAAGGTTAGCTTCATCGGTTTCAACATGTCCGACATATGCGCCGTTCGCGCGGGCGATAGCCACCAGGTCGGTCAGATAATACTCGCCGGCCGCGTTGTCGCAGGTCAGCGCGCTTAGCCATTTGGCAGCATGCGCGCCTGAGATCAACATCATGCCCGAATTGCAAAAATCAACTGCGCGCTCTTCTGGTGTGGCGTCCTTGAATTCCACGATGCGCTCCAGCGCGCCGTCCGGCCCGACAATTAACCGGCCGTACGCAGCGGGATCATCTGCCCGGAAACCAAGCACCACCAATCCGCAACCGGCGGTGGATTGCATGGTTTTAAGCATGGATTGCATCGCCTCGGCGGTAACAAAGGGCACATCACCGTATAGCACCAGAATGTCGCCTCTAAAACTCTCAAGCGTCGGCATGCCGCAACGCACAGCATGGCCGGTGCCCAGCTGCTCGTCCTGCACAGCAAATTCAACGCCGTTAATGGCGGCTTTCAACTGGTCTGCGTTGTCGCCGACAACCATAACGGTTTTGGCGGGTGTTAGCGTTGCGACCGTGTCGAGCAAATGGCTGACAAGTGCTTTACCGCCAACCGGGTGCAACACCTTATGCAGCGCAGATTTCATACGTGTGCCCCGGCCAGCGGCAAGGACAACGGCAGCGAGTTCGCGGTGTGACATAACTTGGTCTCTCATCAATTGCCCACCCTGCCAGAAGGCCAGTATGTGGGCTGCACTGCTTTCGTTTGATCACAGCATAGCGATTTCAAAAAATTTTCAAACAAAATTGTGGTGCCATAAAGGCTTAGCTGCCCGGTGCGCCCGGTTGGTCGAAGTCGGTCATTTCGCTTGCATCAATCAAATGCCAGCTTGCACGGCTGTTACGCGCCGCAGCTGTTCGGTCTTTCCCGCGCCAAAAGGCTTTCAATATAGCCGACTGGAGCGTGCTGATAAAATGAAACGGCAGACCGGGCAGGGGGTTGAACGGACTGGGCCGGGAATAGGCCCAAACCTCAAGCCGGGATTGATCTTCTTCCGCCTGACCGCGGCCATGGAAGCCATTAGTGTTGGCAATTACAAGTGTGCCAGCACGCGCGCATACACCTGCTGGCGCAGGTAAATTCATTGCGGTTAGGTCATCAGTTGACGCGCGGAACGAGCCTTTTTCAGAGTAACCGTCGTGGGTTTGAGCCGCTATGCGAGAGCGGGCATATTCCCAGCGCAGGCGCGCCGCCGTCAATTTGTGCGAGCCCTTGACATAAGTGAATGGCCCCTTTTCCGGGGTGACATCTTCGAGAAACAGCCAGGCCTTTATTGTGGGATGAAAGGTGTCAGCATGCATGGTTTTCTGCGGGTCCGCGCCAGCCTCCCTGATGCCGTTTCGGATGCGCTGTACATACAATAGCGGCGGCGACAGTTTGGCGGCGGCATATTTCAGTGGGCGCAAAAAGCGCCTGCTTTGACACAGCGCAGTCAGGTGGTGTTTGTCTCGTAGGGCAGCAGCATCCAATAAAATTCGCTGTGTCGCGGTATTGCCCTGTAGCATCTGGCGAGTTTCTCCGGTGTGGTTTTTTACTTCCCTGCGGAGAGCATCAACCTGATTTTGGCTAATGAATTCGGCAAGGACAACGAAACCATCTCTATGCAGGCCGCGTCGCGTTTCGCGATCAGCAATGGGGGCAAGCAGTAGCCAGCGAAACCATGTTACCAGTCGGGCAATAAGCACGCGTAGCACATGCAAACCCAGCGTGTTCAGTAACCGGGAGCCAATCACCGGGTTGCCTGCGAAAGACTTGCCAGATGTACCGAGCGCAATAATCCAAACCGGCCACATGTAAAGTGCGCGGGGGAACAAAGCTGGTGATTTAGAGTGTTTTGGCAATGCAGATCCTTTCAATTCGACTGATAGCCGAGAGCGAGTGCCTTTGGTTTTGATAAAGGTTCAAATGGGATCGGCCAAGAGTGTTGATGCGTTTTCAACGAATTGCCAGATTACAGTCCCGTATAAATACAACTAAGGGGTGTTCTATTTTGGGACAGGTAAAATATGTTACTAATTGTTTTCATTAAAAAAATTATACAGTTCGATTAAAATTGACATTCCGGTCAGGATTCATTTTACTACATTAAGGCGAATCAGGCTCAGTTCAGGTTGTGTGAAAAAATGCAAAGCCGGACCTGTATAAAAATATAAGAAGCAGGAACTATACCGGTAGAACTACCATTGGGGCGAAGATAAATCCGCAGAAGCAGGCGGTCGGTCTCCTATGGTTTTTGGAGACGATACGTGCCACATCTAAACCCAGAATTGTTATTCTTTCTGTTTGTCTCAGTGATGCCTGCAGCGATGATTTTTCGCTCGGAATCCGGTCGTCATTTGGGTATCGGTCAAGTTCAGGTTATTTTCGGTTGTCTGTTGTTGTCGCTTGGTTGGGCAGTGGACTATAGCTTTCACCGTATGATAGAAGCCGCTGTGACGCCCGCCTCGGTTGCCGTTCCCCATTTATTGCTCGTGTTGTTTGGGTATGTTCCAGGTATTTGTCTGGTTGGGTTTGGTTCGATCATGTCAACGCGGGAACTAACCGGGCTGAAATACGAAGTTGAGCGCAGGCAGGCCGCTGAAGCTGAGCTGGTTGCAATGAACGAAAAGCTTACTGAGGCAGCCAAGCGCGCGGAACAGGCGAACAAAGCGAAAAGCGATTTCCTCGCTAATATGAGCCATGACCTACGCACTCCCTTAAACGCCATTATGGGGTTCAGTGAGCTGATGCATGCTGAAACCTTCGGCAAGCTGGGGGCTGATCGCTACAAGGAATATCTGGACGCGATCAATAGTAGCAGTAAACAATTGCACGATAACATCAGCGATATTCTTGATTTTACCAAAGCAAGGTCAGGTCAAATGAAGCTGCGCCGAGAACCTGTGGACCTGCGCACGTTAGTGCGTTAATGCGTTGCCATGTCGCGCGGTGCTGCCGAGACGAAACACATTAGCTTCAGCACAATAATCTCTGCCGATATGGTCGTGATTGCGGACAGGCGTATGCTGATGCAGGTACTGTTGAACCTGTTGTCAAACGCGATTAAATTTACCCCGGACTATGGAAAAGTATCGCTGATGATGTCACAGCAACCGGATGGTAGGCCTGTGGTGACCGTAAAAGACAGCGGCGCGGGCATGCGGGAAGCAGACATTGCGCTTGCCACGTCGCCCTTTGAAGTCTCTGACAGTTTGGTGGCGCGTAGCCATGAAGGTGCCGCCCTTCAACTTGCCTTGGTTAACAAATTCATTGAACTGCATGACGGCCAACTGCAGATCGATTCCAAACGCGGCGCCGGCACTAGTATCACGGTTAAGTTGCCTCCGATCAAACAGGCGCCAAAAAACAAACGCCGAAAGCCCGTCGATGTCAGCGCAGCCGCTTACAGCGGTTGTTGAGCGCTAGTCAAGACGCGGGCAGTCCTGTTACTGGTGGTCATACTGCTTAATAAAGGTCCGGATATCGTCCAAAAATTGCACTCGTGACGGCTCGTGTACATACATCATATGCCCGGCCTCATAATAAGTGTAATGCACGCGGTCTTTCAGGATATCAACTTCAGCCAGCGCGTTTTCAGCGCCAAAAAACGGGGTCGCGAAGTCATAGTAGCCACTGGTTACTAGAATATGCATGTCTTTGTTACGGCGCATGGCTTTGCCCAAATTTGGTATGACATTGACGATGCGCCCGCCGTTGGGTACCCGCTTGCCCCAAATGTTCCAGTTCCAGCGCCAGCGGTTTTCAGCGCGAGCAGAGGTGTTATATTGCCGGTTATCCAGCCTTACGCCCATGAAGTTTTTCAAATGGTCGTTGATGGCAACTGTAAAGGCATTGCCAGAGGCATAAGCAAATGGGTCGCCGAGAAAAAACTCTCCGGCTGCTGAAGTTTTTCAAATGGTCGTTGATGGCAACTGTAAAGGCATTGCCAGAGGCATAAGCAAATGGGTCGCCGAGAAAAAACTCTCCGGCTGCATCGGGCTCCTCGCCCAGATAACGGCTGTCCAGCCGTCCGACAACTTTGCCTTCGTCACGCATCAACTCCTTGAAAAATCGAAACACGTGAATACGCATGTTGCTAGCTTTCAGGTAACTTTTTTTCAACCCCGTGTAGCCGTGCAAGCGGTCGATCATAGCGGCCTCGCGCGCAGGGCTCATGCGGTTGCCTTCAATCAGCGCCGCGGCATAATCGGTGCGGGCGAAGTCCCTTACTTCTTGCAGGAACGTTTGCAGGTTCGCAGGTTTGTTCGGCAGCTTGTTGTGGTACCAGGCGGTGGCGGCGTAACTGGGCAGAAACGAGACATAACTCATGATACTACCGTCCTGAATGCGACTGTTTTGGTAATCCAGTACCGCCGAAATCAAGATGACGCCGTTCAGGCCAATGTTGTGGTTGTTGGTTAATCGGTCAGCCATAACTGCCGCCCGCACCGTGCCGTAGCTTTCCCCTGCGATGAACTTGGGGCTGTTCCAGCGATTGTTGTCGTCAATCCATTGACGCACAAAGGCGGCGACAGATTTTGCGTCTTCTGTAACGCCCCAGTGTTTGCGCGGATCTTCGCCGTCCAGCGCGCGGCTGTATCCGGTGCCAACCGGGTCTATGAAAACCAGGTCAGTGACATCTAGTATGGTGGCAGGGTTATCGACAGTGCGGTAGGGCGGCGCACCGTCGTCTTCCGGGTCTGATGAAATATCAATGCGTTTGGGACCGAATACGCCCATATGTAACCACATGGACGCAGAACCGGGGCCGCCGTTGAAAACAAAGGTAACCGGCCGTGTCGACGGATCATCCACATCTTCCTTCAGGTAGGCAATGGAAAAGAAGGTGGCGGTGGGTTCGCCGTCTTTGCCGCGAATGAAGGTATCACCGGCCATGGTCTTATAGTCTATTGATTGCTCGCCGAAGCGGCCGGATTTTTCGCGTACAAAACGCACCGGATTTTCTATGTCGGGGTTGTCAATATCATCGTCTGCCCCTGCTGAGGGCAACATGATGGGTACCAACAGTGTGCTAGCTATGAGCGTGATGGCGGACAATAACGATACAATATTTCGGGCCATGATAGTTTCCTCGGCTTTGGGTAGAGCGTATCTGAGCAGGCGAAAGCCTACTTGTAAAGTTGAATACGCTTATGTGGCCGTTGATCCCGCAAGCAGGCTTAGTGGTTGCAGATGCATAGTGTAATGGTTGCCGACGGGGTTGTTGCAACGTAGATAATCGACTATGCTCTAGCATTGGTCTCCGGTGTGGTTGACCGGGGTTTGGCTGGATTTAAGGCTCTTTATGGATTGGTGGCGAAAATTATCGCTCTATGTTTTCGGACGGTCGATGGATCAGGTGACTGGTGTTGTAGGTCTTTTGCGCCTAGCCACGCGCGCGCGCCGGTATGATCGTCGCTATGTTGCCGGCAAGTACTACCGGCCCACCGGTTTCGCCTGGAAGCAGGCGTTCAAGCGGCCGCGCCGAAAACCGGTTATCGCCGAATTTGTCGGCATAGCCCTGGATGACTTGTCGCCGCGAGATCAGCTGTCTATTCTTGGGTTGAGGTACCGGCTTGCCTTGTTGAGCTCGGAGGATCACCGGGCCATTCGAGGTCTACAGATTGATCAAATTGTAGCCAGCGCTTCAGCAGCGTCTGATTTACTTTTTGACCTGTTACTGTTGCTGCATGTGGCGGAAGATTGGGCTGGCCTCTCGGCTGCCAGTGAAGGCATTCTTACGTCTGGCCATGGGGACAATGATCTGCGGGATTTGGCGGCAGATATGTTGGTGCAGGCCAAATATCAGTTGATCAAACTGAAGATATTTCAAAATACTGTCGCACAGGATGATGTCCGCAGTGTGGCAGCAGCCATACAGCTTACTGAAACAGTTTTGGGGGGAAATCATCCTAAACAGGCCCATTACAAAGGGTTTCTGGCCGCAATATCGGGCGATTTGATCGAGGCGGTAAATTGGCACGCAGGTGCACCTGCAAACGCCGGTTACTCGACGCAGTTTTTTCGCGCCGCTGCCAGTGTTATATCACTTGCCGAGATGAAAGCATTCGCGGGCAAGCCGCAGCGGTCGTTGCCAGAAGGTTGCTGGCATATGCGTCATACTGGACATAGTGAATGCTCACTCATTTCCACTGATCAGGGTTATTTTACCACTTATTTTGAGGGCTTTCTGGAAAGTTTCAGCCTTTTAAACCCTGGCGCGTTACTACATGTACACGCAGTCGATTTCGAACCAACACCGGGACGCATCACTGAACTGGAAGATCGTTACGGTGTACACATCAATATCACCCATGACCCGCAGTCTTTGCGGCGGTTGAACCCGGACTTGCGAAAGGGTTACTGTGCCGGCGCGCGTTATATGTATCTGCCAGACTATCTGTCACGATACAGCCGCGTGATTATTCACGACGTTGACGGCGTATTGGGGAAACCAGCATGGCGGACGTTTGGAAGCCCAAGGATGGTTCGCTCCGGGATCATGCGATTATGATTTATTCATTGGTCCCTGATGATAACCGGCGTGGGCATTTCGCTTTTTGGCAGAACATTGGCGCGGGTGCCTTTGCCATTGCAGCGAACTCTGAAAATTTGAAATTTGGTGCTGCGTTGTCTGGTTACCTGCAATCCCGCTTCGATATTTGTCAGCGAACGGGCGGGCGGTTTTTCTTTACCGATCAGGTTGGACTGCTGCTGGCGACGCTGGCTTTCAATGGTGAGTGCACTATTGTTCGCATGCCGCAGATATTCAGCCAATCAAGTGATACCCGCGGCCAGCAGCGCGGGCAGGCTAAAAAAGATGCACAGGAAAAATTGCTTGAGAAACTCAGGCAGCCTTAAGCCTAACCAACAACGCCTACCGGTCACCCACCAGCGTTTGCCGCTCTGACGCCAGCAGCCCTTTGAGAAATTCAACCAGGCGCTCCACATGTGGTTCCGCCGCGATGTCATCTTGCACTGTCAACCATAGGTCGCGAATGATTGAAACCTCGCGCGGCAACACTGTTGTCAGTGATTTCATCTGATCCGCTACAAAACACGGCAACAGCGCTAAACCCAGTCCGGTTGCGGCTGCGTTGGCCTGGCCGGTGACGCTGGTGGTGCGAAAAAGGATATTGGGTGAGCCGATCATCTTATCGAGCATTTTCAGCTGCGGTAGCGGCAGCAAGTCGTCCACATACCAGATAAACTGGTGATCTTTCAGGTCGCCTGGGCGCACAATCGGCGGGTGTTTTTGCAGGTATCCGGGCGCAGCATACAGCCGCAACCGGTAGTCACCGATCTTGTTTGAAATCACCCGTCCATGCTCGGCTTTGGCGAGCGTGATAGCAGCGTCCGCTTCCCGACGCGATAACGACAGGGGCCGGGTTTCGGCGATGACTTCCAACTGAATACCCGGATGGTAAGCGTGAAAGCTGGCGGCATGGAGGGCAATAAACTGGCTACCGAAAGCTTCAGGTGTGGCGAGCCGCACTGTGCCAGTAGGTCCGCTGGCCGTTGGTGTGATTGCCCCCATCAAATCATTGGAACCATCCTCCATTTTTTCCGCGTGTGCCAACAACCTTTTGCCGTCCGCGGTTAGGCTGTAGGTCCTATTGCTGCGGTCAAACAGCTTTAGCCCCAGTTGTTGTTCCAGTGCCGTTACCCGGCGGGCAACGGTTGTGTGATCCACGCCGAGCCTTAGTGCTGCCGCTGACAATTTACCGCGCCGCGCCAGTTCCAGAAAGTACCGAAGATCGTTCCAGTCAAACATGAAGCCATGTCATTTCTTTAATGTGCATAATTGCACAATAAACTATGCAACACTTCTCAGTGACGTGCAATATTGCTTGTTGTATGGTGCGCGCAATTGGCCAGATTCGCGTCGCAAAACCTGGCACTCATTCAGTTTCATTTCGGAGAGCATCATGTACGAACGCCATCACTATATTGCAGGCAAGGACGTTGAAGGCACGTCAGGCCGCTTCGGTCCTATCTTCAACCCGTCGATTGGCCAACAGCAGGGTAAAGTTGCCTTGGCAAGCAAGGCTGAAGTTGAAAGTGCAATCGCAGCTGCTGAGGCCGCGTTCCCTGCATGGTCGGGCACGTCAGTGGTAAAACGCGCCCGGGTTCTGCAAAATTTGGTGCAAATCCTTTACCGAGAGAAAGATGCGCTGGCAGAAGCACTTTCAATGGAGCACGGCAAAGTGTTCTCTGATGCACAGGGCGACGTTCAGCGCGGCCTTAAAGTTGCTGAATTTGCCCAGGGCATCCCGCATCTTCTTAAAGGCGAATATTCCGACAATGTGGGCGGCGGCATTGATATGTATTCCATGCGCAAACCACTGGGTGTTGTGGCGGGCATCACACCGTTTAATTTCCCGGCGATGATACCGTTGTGGATGAGTTGCATGGCCATTGCGTGCGGTAACACTTATGTGCTGAAGCCTTCTGAGAAAGACCCAAGCGTGCCGATGATGCTGGCGAAATTGTGGGCCGAGGCCGGTTTGCCGGATGGCGTGTTCAACGTGATAAACGGCGACAAGGAAGCCGTGGACACCATTTGTACTGACCCTCGGGTAAAAGCGGTCTCGTTTGTCGGGTCAACACCGATCGCGCAGTATGTCTATTCAACCGCCACAGCCCACGGCAAGCGCTGTCAGGCCATGGGCGGCGCCAAAAACCATATGGTTGTTATGCCTGACGCTGATCTGGACCAGGTTGCAGATGCCTTGATTGGAGCCGCCTACGGCTCTGCTGGTGAGCGTTGTATGGCGATCTCGGTCGCGGTACCGGTCGGCAAACAAGTGGCCGACAAAATGGTTGAAATGTTGACCCCGCGTGTTGAAGCTTTGAAGGTTGGCCACTGCATGGACATGGACGCTGAGCTGGGGCCGTTGGTTACAGCTGATCATATGGCAAAAGTGCGTGGGTACCTGGATTTGGCCGAGCAGGAAGGCTCCGACGTAGTCGTGGATGGCAGAAACTTCAAATATAATATGCAGGGCTATGAGGACGGCTATTATCTCGGTGGCTCACTGTTTGATAACGTCAAGCCGGGCATGCGGTCCTACCGGGAAGAAATCTTTGGCCCTACACTGCAAATTGTACGCGCCGAAACCTTTGACGACGCCATCCGCTTGCCAACCGAGCATGAGTTCGGCAACGGTACCTCCATCTTTACCCGTGACGGCGATACTGCCCGAGCTTACGCCAACAATGTTGAAGTGGGCATGGTCGGTGTGAATGTTCCAATTCCGGTGCCGTTGGCGTTCCACACTTTTGGCGGCTGGAAAAGCTCAGCCTTCGGCGACATTAACCAGCACGGGATGGAAGGGGTACGTTTCTACACCAAAACCAAGACAGTTACACAGCGCTGGCCCACCGGCATTCGCTCGGGTGCGGAATTTGTTATTCCGACTCTAAACAGCTAGGCTAGGGCCTGAGAAAACATTCAAATATATTGCTGTCCGGTTGCGTCCGGGCGGCCAGTTATCGCTTTTGGGTCAGATTTTAGCTTTGGGAAAACGTCAACGTGGATTTCACACTCAATGAAGATCAGCGCGCCATTCAGGATATGGCTCGCGGTTTCACCGCCGACCGGATAACGCCGTACGCGCACCAATGGGACGAAGACAAAGTTTGGCCTGCTGATGTGGCTCGTGCAGCGGGCGAGCTTGGCTTTGGCAGCATATATGTATCGGAGGAGGGCGGCGGCTGCGGTCTTAGCCGGGTTGAAAGCGTGTTGATTTTCGAGCAACTTTCCATGGGTTGCTCGTCGACCGCTGCGATGATCTCAATCCACAACATGGCCACCTGGATGATCGACCGGTTCGGCAACGACGAACAACGGGAGCGCCTTGTCGGTGATCTGGCGACACTGGATAAAATGGCAAGCTACTGCCTGACCGAACCCGGCGCCGGCTCAGACGCCGCTGGCCTTAAGACCAAAGCGGTTAAGGACGGCGACAGTTATGTACTGAACGGTGCCAAAGCTTTTATCTCCGGCGGTGGCACGTCTGACATTTATGTGGTGATGGCCCGCACCTCCGATGACGGCGCGCGCGGCATCAGCTGCTTTGTGGTTGAAAAAGGCACACCGGGCTTGTCGTTCGGCGCACAGGAAAAGAAACTGGGCTGGCACAGTCAACCCACCTGCGCGGTTATGTTTGATGACTGCCGTGTCCCGGCTACCAACTTGGTAGGCGAGGAAGGGCAGGGCTTCAAAATCGCCATGATGGGCTTGGACGGCGGACGCTTGAACATTGGTGCCTGTTCGCTGGGCGGGGCACAGCGCGCACTGGATGAAGCGGTTGCCTACACCCGCGAGCGCAAACAGTTCGGCAAGGCCATCTCTGACTTTCAGGCAATCCAGTTCAAACTAGCTGACATGGCAACTGAACTGGAGGCCGCACGCCTATTGTTGTATTCAGCGGCAGACAAAGTAAGCAAGGGCGTGCCGGGCGCGGCGGCAGCGGCTGCAATGGCCAAACGCCTCGCCACCGACACCGGGTTTGATGTCACCAATGCGGCGCTGCAACTGCATGGCGGGTATGGATATTTGCAGGACTATCCCATCGAGCGGATTCTGCGCGACCTGCGGGTGCACCAGATACTGGAAGGTACCAACGAGATTATGCGCGTGGTTATCGCTCGCGACCTGTTGAAGGACTAATGATGAGTGACGCAGAAGTATTATTCGAAAAGCGAGGCAATATTGGGCTGATTACGCTTAACCGGCCCAAAGCGCTGAACAGCTTAACCCACGGCATGTGTGTGGCGATTAAACGTCAGCTGGATGACTGGAAACTATCGCCGTCTGTGCAGGCGGTTGTGGTTGTTGGTGCTGGCGAAAAGGCCTTTTGCGCGGGCGGCGACGTGGTGAAGGTGTCAAAGTCATTTCAGACGGGCACAGCCGAGTGGCGCGATTTTTTCCACGACGAATATCTGATGAATATCGCCATCGGCGAATTCCCCAAACCTTATATCAGTTTGGCGGACGGTATTACCATGGGCGGCGGCGTAGGCGTTTCCATTCCCGGTGATTTTTGGGTTGCGACCGAGAAAACCATGTTCGCTATGCCGGAAACCGGCCTGGGCCTAATTCCTGACGTGGGCGGCGGATGGTTTCTGCCCAGATTGCCCGGTGAAACCGGGATGTTCCTTGCACTAACTGGCGCGCGCATTAAAGCGCCTGACTTGTATGCCTTGGGCATTGCAAGCCACACTGTGCGTTCGGATCAGGTCGACGATGTGATGGCCGCTTTGGCCGGTGCGGAAATTAAAAACAACGACGATGCGAAGGAGGTGCTTGATGGCTTTCACGCCGATCCCGAACCGGCCCCCCTGTCGCCCTTGTTTGACGACATTGATGATCATTTCGATGCCGGAACGATTGATCTGATCATGGAAAATCTTGCTGGCGACCAAGGCGAATGGGCGCAGAAACAACTGGGAATTCTGCAGAGAAAATCCCCAACCAGCATGAAAGTGACGTTTGAGCAGCTGAAGCGCGGTGCGAACATGGAAACCTTCCGCGATAATATGCGTATGGAGTTTCGGCTTGTGAGCCACCTGATGGAAGTGGGCAGTTTTCACGAAGGTGTGCGCGGCATGTTGATTGAGAAGAGGGAGAACGCGGGGGGGGGGGGGGGGGGGGGGGGGGGGGGGGGGGGGGGGGGGGGGGGGG
>JAAHTG010001877.1_pt1 | contig 13082 bp, 17 predicted proteins | sample 6116081 | NCBI WGS metagenome assembly JAAHTG01 (sample SAMN13939989, study PRJNA603662) | sponge metagenome | isolation source: marine sponge | host: Mycale hentscheli | place: New Zealand | collected 2005 | reverse complement strand
CACCTTTAGTAACCTGTTGAATGATCATAAAGTTAGTATTTCTTTTTTCTTGGTTCTCACCTTTATTATGCTTTTCAAATAAATTTAATAATTTAGTTTCTGCATTTTTCATAGTACCACCGTGAAAATCTACTACAGCAACTGCTAATTCAGCAAATGAATCAACTAATACTGAATCAAAACCTTCACTTAAAATAGCTTTTAAAATTACTAATGGATCATTTTCAATAAAATCACCCATAAATAAAATAGGTAATTGACCAAATTTAGGAAAACGTTTTACCATTCCTACCATATCAATTTGATTCATCTCACCTGATATGAATAATACTTTACTACCATTCTTTTTCATGTTAGCAAGTATATCTAATAAAACAGTAGTTTTACCAACTCCAGGATCACCAACAAATGCTACGTTAGTACCTTTCATCATACCACCTTCACTTGAAAGTAAAGCATCAATTTTAGTTCCAGTTTTCATTGGAACAAATAATTGTGGATCGAATTTAAAATCGTCCATTTTCATTGTTGTTGGTTTGAATCTTTTTACAACTCCACTACCAACTTGTTTTCTATTTTTTCTGAATTTTACTGTGTTTGACATAACCTTTATTTTAATTTATTTTCTTATTTACCCTGTAAATATACGAACTTTCCCCCGGGAAACCAAATTTTTCCGCGGAAATCTTTACTCACTTTCATAGTGCCATGCCCAATCTTGTTCAGCAGAACATGGTACTTCTATTTCAGTTTTTGTAAATTTTGATTTGATGTAGTTAATTAGTTTTCTTAGCATATATTTTTTTTTAAATTCCTGGTGAATATACGACCCCTATTTGGAGTAACCTAATTTTTATGCGGGAGTCTTTAAATAACTGCTCTACCTGTCATGCTTTCCCAATCCCTATCAACTCTAGTATCAAAGTTTTTTTCGTTTGTTGCTTCTAACATACGGGGATTAACATTTAAATCTTTAGCTACATTGATTAATGCTTGAATATCTTTAGGAAAACAATGACCTCCATAACCAAAATTACCATCTGGACCTGGAACTGCCCAATGTGATTTACCTAAACGTTCATCATAACAAGCATATTCAATTACCTTATCATAATCAACATTTAAACCTTTACATATTTCATACATTTCGTTTGCAAATGATACTTTAGTTGCTAAAAATGAATTAGTAACATACTTAACCATTTCAGCATATGTTGAATCCGTTTTAATTATAGTTGCTTTTGGGAATGCCTTAGCGAATATGGGTTTTAATTTAGTTGTAGGAATTTTATCACCTCCTAAAATAATACGAGTTTGATTATCAAAATCACTAACAGCATTTGCTTCAGTTAAAAATTCAGGACTAAATACTATATCTAAAAATGTATATTCTGTATTCCATTTTTTAGTAGTACCTGGAGGTATAGTTGATTTTATTATTACTATTTTTTCTGATTGATCTATTGATGTTAATATTTCTAAATCATTTAATGCTTCTTCAACTATACCAGTATGGCATCTTCCATTCTTATCCATTGGAGTAGGTAAACACACAAAAACAATATTACATTCTTCGTTAATTATTTCCAATGTACTATTACATAATTTAGCTTGTAAATCATATGTGTAAACGTTATAATAATTTTTAAACTTTTGGTAAATTGCATTACCAACAAAACCTTGTCCTATAATTCCTATATTCATTCTAATTCTTTTAATTTTTCATTTTTAATAAAATGACCAAAACTGATCATAATTCTAGGTTTATTACCTTTAATAGGTGTAGTACCATGCTTAATATTTCCAGCTACACAAACCCATACTTCATCTTGTTTTATTTCAATAGTATCTTCTCCAATAATTGGATCTCCACCTTTAGGTTTACTTAGCATATAATTAAATCTAACATGAGTATGTTTATCATCCGGATTTCTATCTTGATGCATGTATACTGAATGTCCTTTAGTTGAATATGATAAAAATATCCCATCATGTGTATCATGTGGGGTATTAGTTTTAAGTCCATATTCTTTTAAAATATGCTTATTTAATTTTTTTAAAGTTGCATATGGAAATTCACTATTACTTAAATTTTTACTTTCTATATCTAAGTTTTTAGCACCTATAACATAACCTTCATGTTGTGGTGGTTTTAAATCAAGATATTTTTCTAAATCTTTTTGACTACTAATCCAATCTAATATTGGTTGACCTAATTTACTTGATAATTTTAATTTTTTCATTTCCAAAAGCTATAAATTCCTTGATCTAATTCATATTTAGACCATTTAAACTGATCTCTCATAGGTTGTGTTCTAACCCATTTCCACATTTGTCTTAAACCTTCTTTTAAATCCGTTTTATGTTCAAATCCTAATATGTCAATTGATTTTTGCCATGTAGGAATAGCATGTTTTACTTCATGTCTACCTTCTAAATATTCAATTGGTATTTCAAAATGATCCATACCTTCTTCTTCCTGTATTACATCAACTAATGTTTCAGCTGCTTCAGTTATAGAATATTCTTTAACACCACCTAAATTAATTATTTGACATGATGCTTCATCTTTAATAGCTGCATTCCATAATGGTTCTAATGAATCATCTATAAAACTAAACGCTCTTGTTTGTTCACCATCACCAAATATAGTTAATGGTTTATGTTTTAAGTATTGATACATCCAAATGCCAAGTACATTTCTATATTTATCCCAAATGTTTTGTTTAACACCATAAACGTTATGAGGTCTGATTATGCAATAATCTAATCCATGTTGTTCATTAGCAATTTGAATATCCATTTCACAAGCGTATTTTGCTACTCCATAAGGATCAATTGGTGCTTGTTGTTGATTTTCATCAAATATTCCACCTTCTCCATGACCATAAACAGCTAATGTAGATGTAAAAATCAATCTATCAACATTGGCTTTTATACACTCATTGACTATGCGTGCTGTTGCTTTTAAATTGTTATCATAATTGAAAGTACGTATAAAAGGCGATAATCCTTCCGCTGCATATGCTGCAAAATGATATACATATTGTATGTTATGAAAATCAAATATATATTCAATATCTTCTGTTGCTAAATCATGTGTATACAATTTAACATCTTTATGGATATTTTCTTTATAACCTCCACTTAAATCATCAATACCAATTACTTCATAATCTGTATTTTCTATGATCCAATCTGCTAATCTACTACCTAATAAACCAGCTACACCTGTAATTAATACCGTTTTATCCCTCATATGATGTATTTGTTACTAATAATAATCCGTTACTTGTATTATAAGTTTTAACTTTATCTAATTTAAATAACTTAATATATTTGTTATAAATAGGCTTAATATCTTGATGGTTATACTGATCAAATATCATAAATTTAACATTTAATGCTGTAGCGGCTAATATATCTCTTTTAATTGAAGCATTATCTTTATCACCATTAATATAAGCAAGATCAAACTTATTTTTCCAAGCATCACCATATTCAGGAATAATTCCATTGTGATTTAAACGAATAAAGTAATGATATTTATTTACTGTTTTAATCTTATTAGCATTTCTTTTAATTTGATTATTTGAATAATGATCTATACTAATAATTTCTCTATTAGGAGCAGCATGAGCAAACATAGCTGCACTCGATCCTCTATTAAAACCTAATTCCAATATTGCTTTAGGATTAGTTTTATTGATTATGTCTTTTATTGACATATAAGATTCTGGTAGTAATTCTGATTTTGAGTCTGGTCTTTCAGCGTATTCTAAAGTGCCTAAAAAATCATTAACTACATTAATATTATTTTCCATATTTTATTCCTTTAATTATTTTATCGTTTTTAGGGTTATGAGATAGATTATCAAATATTTGAGGCGGTATTCCCCATTTGTACATAAATACTTGGGCGGCAGGTCCTTCTGTAGCTCTAAACTTTTCACCTTCTTTTCCATTTTTAGTAGCTGTACTACCAAAATGATATAGGTGCGCTTGATGTGTTCTGGTAAAGCCGATACCATTTAGATCTAATTTCAGAAAGAAATCCCAATCACATATAAAGGGAGACTTATACATAGTGTCAAAACCACCTACAATCATATAATCTTTCTTATACATTGCAAATGGGAAAATGCCACCATCTAGAGTTAAACTATCTCGTTTAATTGTTTTTTCATATTTAATAAATGCTTCATAATCAAACTCTTTAGGATTACGTCCAAAATCTTTAACTGGGAATTGGAATATACCTGGTCCTGTTGGTTCAATTTGATTTAATGTTAATACACTATTTTCATTTAAGCTATATTCAATAGCTGTATCCCATCCACTACAAAGTACATTATCATCATTTATAATGAATATTTTTTCATTATTAGCATTCATAACAGCTAAATTTAAAGCCGTTTGCATACCTTGATTTTCACCTAAATCAAGTACTTTAATATCATCTTTATATTTGTCTAAGACGTGTTGGCTTTCTTCTATAAAACCATCTATAGCAACTATAATTTCATTTTTATTCTCTTGTTGTTCAATAGCTGATTGTAGACATATGTCTAAGTAATCAGCATTTCTATAAGAGGGTATAATTAAACTTATCATATTACGTTCCAATTTGTTAGTGGTGATAACCAAGCTGATTCACAATGGGTTGAATGACCAGGCACTGAGCTTAATACACCTATTTGTTTTGTTTGAGTTAATTCAGTAAATAAACCATATGAATCTGTAATATTATTTTTTGAATATTTCATTAATAAATCATAATCTTCAACTAAACGTTCAACTCTACAAGCAAAACTCATAACGGTACTATTTGATAACTTCCAATGTACGGAATCTGTCTTAATTAACCTAGTAACTTCACCATTTTGTTCTATTTGAGGATTACCTCCATTTTTAGCATTAATATACTTATCTGGGTGATCATATAATGTAACGTATAAAGGTGTTCTAGTTATACCTTCTTTTAAATAAGTATCTGAGTGAGGTAAATGTAAGAAATCATCTTCTAATAAGTAAATCATTTCACCACTATTATTTTCTTCAATAGCTAATTCTAATGCATCTCTAAATGTACCAGACCCAGTTCCATTTTCTACTTCAATTAATCTTAATCCTTTATCTATAACAAATTGTTTAGTTTCATCATTTAAAGTATCACCTACAACTGTTATATTATTTAATCCAAAAACATTAATACAATTCTCTAAACAATGTTGTTTAGTAGCGTTTGGTATTTTTTTCTTTGATATACCAGCTTCAAAATTAGATAATCTATAATATACCTTTATAGCACCAGGTGTTTTTCTAAGTTTAACAACACCTAAACCACAACTACCATAAAATCCATAATGTTCATATTGTTCATATGGGAAGTTTTTTTCATATGCTTCTCTTTCAGCAAAAGCTTGCATATTAAAATTTTCTTTTATAGAAACATAACCTCTAGCTCTAGGTAATGTTAATTTACTAAATGACCATTCATGGTATAAATGTAAAGCATTAGGGTATAATTCTTTTAATTTAGTAGCTAAAGGATAACAAAATTCTGGTTCGTGACTACCATCAGCAAATACTAAATCAATAGGAATATCTTTATCAAATTCATTTAAATAATCAATCGCATCTTTAGGGTATGTTGGTATAATAATTCCTTTATCAACATACTCGTTAAAATAATCAATTCTCCAAACTTTCTCTTGATCACCATCTGGATCAGATGTCATACCTGGGTTTTCTTTAACGTCAACAGTATATAATTTACCTTTACCATTCATTTCCAATGCCTTAGCAATTACAGATGATGAACAACCACTTGCAAATCCAATCTCCATTACGTTTTTAGGTAATTTAGTTCTAATAAATAAATAAATTACTTTACCTTCATTATAATCAATTGGACCAGCTCCACCTACATGACCATTACCACCTGAAGATTGTGTTTCTATTTGTTTAAAATACCCATTATCCCAAAATTCATTATATTCATCTACTAAATCATGATAATCATCACCAAATTCTTTATCTAATTGGTCAACAATTCCTAAATCAAATGAGTGCTGTGTTCTTAAATCTTTTAGTAACTTCATAGTGTGTTATAGTATTCGTTTTGTTTAATTTGTCTATCTATTTTTTTAGGATGATATAATGCTAATCCTTCCATATCAGGTAATGTAGCATAAGTTTTATGTCCATCTAATCTTTCATGTACTTTATTTACCCACTTTATTTCTGGTTTATTTTTCCAAACACGCCATTGATAATCAGGCCAATTAACCCATCCTTTATCATTAACTCTCCAACCCCATTTTTGTATATGTTCATCTCTTAAACCATCAACTGTATTTACTCTAGGAATTAAATAAACATCATTTTCAGGATTATGTTTTAATATAATTGGTAATTGTGATATTAAACTATCATGTGGGTATTCATCAGCATCAATTTGAAAAATGTAATCACCACTACATAATTCGGTTAATTGGTTTTTCCAATCAGCAAAATGATGTTTAAATGTTTTTGCATGATAAGTACAACAATCATCACCCTTTAGTTCAGTTAAACGATTCCAAACTTCAGGTGTACCATTCTTTTTATCAAATAAAATAACTATTTCATCTTGCTTACGTTTTTTCTTTATAAGCAAATTTAATAAATGAGTTATTTCATCTAATTCATTACAAACTGTTATTGCGTAACTAATCTTCATCTTTTGTTTCAGGTACTGGGTTAGGTAAAATATTAAGATATGAAAGTGCTTCCATATAATCACGTTCTGTAAAATGCTTTAATGTGCTCATATCTGGTTTGAATATGGGATTTTCCATATCTACAACTGTAGCACCTTCTGGTACTTTATACTGTGGTGTTGATTTAACTGCTGCCCATTGCCAATTTTCAGAATCCTTACCATCAGCAAATACCATTCCAGCATCAGAATTTATAGTATTTGGTAACCATACTAATTCTGTTTTTGGATCTTTCCAAGCTAAATCTTTATATAATTCAGGTAATTCACTCATTTGTAATTCAAAAAATTCCTCACCTTCTTTCATTAATGAATTAGTCCAAAAACCACAAGATATACTCATGTAGTTAGTTACATTCCCATTAATTTCTACTTTATAACATAGATCACCTCCTGATTTGGGGCAATCTATAATTTCATCATATTGTGCCATAGTATTTATTTTATAGTTGGTAAATTAACAACCCCAGTATTAACATTAGGAGGCATATTTAATTCTACTTGTTGAGCTTTAGGTTGAAACTCAGGTAAATTGTGATTTAAAATATTATCTACTAATTCACCCATTTTATCTAGTGTAAAATTAGTTTTAAGATAATGTGATTGCTGTTTACCTTTAACAGCCCATTTTTTATATTTAGTAAATATTTCTTTCATTGCTTTTCTACCATGACTTAAACTAGGTTTAAACCATTGTGCTTCTTCTTTTAACCAATTATTTGCAGCACTTTTATGAACATTTTCAAGTTCACCAGGTAGTAAATAAGTAAATGTTGGATTTAAAAAATCTAAATGACCAGACCATCCTGAGCATATAATTGGTTTTTTACTAAACCCAAATTCCATTAATGGTCTACCAAATCCTTCACCTTTAGTATAGCAAATCATTGCTTTTACTTTAGGATGATTATATAATTCATTTAATTGTGAATTACTTAATTCACCTGTTATGAGGTAAACATTAGGTAAATCACCCCCTATTGAATCTTTAATTTTCTTAATCTTTTTTAAGATTATGTCTTCACTCATATAACTATCTTTACCCATTGTTGTTTTAAGAATTAATCCTGGTCTTTGTTTTTTACCTTTCCATGTTTCAAAAAACTCCTTAATCATTAAACCTACATTTTTTCTATCATGTCCCATATCACCTTGCATCCAGTGACCTACAAATAGATAATTAAACGATTCTTTAACAACAGATAAATCAAAATCAACTTTAGGTAAATGTTTGTAAGTATTAATATCAGCACCTTCAAATACAACGTGTACTGGTTTTTGTAATTGTATTGTTTTAATTAAAATGTTATTTTGTTGATTACGCTGTTCAAATTTCATAGTTGTGAAAACTTGTTTAGCATGTTTAGATGATACCCAATTCATATCCATCCTATTTAAACCTTCAACCCAACTAGGATCACATTGAGTACTTTCAATACCAGCTGTAGCTCCAATATTATATTCTCCTATAGGTTGAAATTCACTTGGTATTGTTACTTGCATCCAAATATTTGGCTTTTCACCTTGCTTAACACCTTCTATTCTTAGTTCATTTAAATATTTCCAATCTTCATGGTCATCACAAAAACCCCAAGCTGTATTACCCCACATTTGTGGAAGTAATTTAACATCATACTTATCTAGATCAATTATTGATTTAATTAAATCTCTTGATCTTGCTCCATAACCACTATAAGTGTCAAATGGTGCGCTTATTATAAATTCTGGTTTGTTCATTAATAATTAATTTTATGATTTAAAAATTTACCTTTTTGTTCTGTAGCGTTTACAACATCATAATCGTTTCTTGGTTCCCAAACTTCAAATAGCTCATCAAAAGCTTCCATAACTCTTTGTGCTTGATGGTCAGCTGTAAATCCAGCTTCATCACCTAAAAACCATTCTCTACCTACTTTACCTCTACGTTTTAATTCTGCTCTACCTAATTCATAGCATTCTTTAATTCTAGCTTCAGCATCTTCCCATTTACATCTATCATCATAGATATAAGGTGTTGGAGGTGATCCTTGAATTGATCTACTGGTTGGATAAACTGGAAATGCCCATTCACCATGTTCTTTATATGTTCCTCTATGATTAGATGGTACTTCAGGACTTGGTGTAAACCATTTTCCATTTTCATCTACAAAACGCATTTGATCTTGCATTCCACCTGTTACATTAGCTATAATAGGAGTACCTGCTAATACTGCTTCTGTTATCGTTAAACCCCAACCTTCATTAGATGTTAATAATATTTGTACATCAGCTATATTATATAAGTGATTTAAATCTTGTCTTGATAATTTATCATGTGAAAAAATTACATTATCCTCATAACTTTCATCAAACAAATATTCTTTTACAGCATATAAATCAGTACCAGCATCTGTAGATCCTTCTGTATGTAAAATAAATCTACATTTATCTGATTTTTCTTTTGGTAAACTATCTAAGAAACTTCTAAATGCCATCATTGCATCTGGAATTTGTTTACGTCTAATATTTCTGGAATTGAAGAATAAAACAAAATCTACTTCTTTGTTTTTAAATAGTTTTTTTCTAAATGATAACATCCCTTCATCATCTTCAGGTAATGGATTGTAAGAATCATTTCCATCATGTTTTAAACCATGAGGTACATATTTAAATACTCTTTTACTATTATCACGATTATCTAATACTAATTTATTAATATTAACTGTTTGTTTAGAAATACCCATTAATAAATCACATGCTCTATAATATGGTTCATTATACATTGGAGCAGGATAATCATCCCAAATATTTAAATAAGTAATAGGACAAATTTTTCTAATTTCGTTTTCCATTGCCCAAATATAAGAAAAATATCTTGGGTCTGTAATTAACATTACAGCATCGGGTTTTTCAGCTTTTAATACTGATCTAAGAATTTGTTCATTACCATAACTGTCTGTACAAAATATTTTTACATTAGAATCGTTAATACCTCGCATTTGATTTACATCAGGACTAATATCGAATAATTTACCTTGATCTGGGTGTTTAATAGCACCTCCCATTTGTATCCAGTTAAAATGATGTGCTGTAGCTATTACAATTTCTTTACCTACAGTAGCAACACCTGAATGAACTCTTATATCATCACATATTAATAATATCTTCTTCCTTTTATTTTGAGGAAGGTGTTTAAAACTTTTATTCATAAGACTATTTTGGTTTATTTTTCTAAATTTATTTGATTTGTAATTTTCTTTCTAAATTCTTCGTCTGTAAGATACAAAAAGAGACTACGGTCGGCAAGTTTTTGGAACGAAAATTTTCGTCTAACACATTCTACCTTAAAATCATTAAATAAATCGGATTTTACTTTAACACTAGTTAGTGTCATTGGGCTTTTAATACTCATAATTTTTATTTTTTAATAACATTATATTTGTCTATACATATATGTGGATTTATAAAAAATGCACCCCTTGACCACATAAATTTTCATCTACTGCATAAGGGCAAAAGGTACAATTCCATTTACTTACGCTTTTAGGGTATTTATTTTCCTTAATACTACCATCTTGATTGAATGCTTCTAAAATAAAACTATCCATAGTTCTACTTGCTGCTGCTACAGTATTTCTACCACTTGCAGGTGAATATTCTGTCATCCTTCTCATTATATATTCTGTATTTTCGTATATTTTTCGTTTTAATATAAGAAAAGATACATTAATTTTTTCTATAGGAATATTATATTGTTCTGAAAAGTATTTTTTGTATAATACTAATTGATATTTTTTCATATCATCAACTTTTTTAGTATTCCAACCTCTAGTACTTGTTTTTATATCAATTATTTGAAATTCATCTACATTTTCATTATATAAAACAACATCTAAATATCCTGTATAATGAACTTTACTTAATGATTTAATAGGTGGTAAATCAAGAGGTACTTCACAACCAACTAAATATGTACCTCGTTTACTAAAAAACCCACCAACTCGTTTTTTAAATTCTTTTAATATTTCAACACCATCATTGTAAAATTCTCTCATTTCTGTTGGCGATGAAAAATGAGAACTACTATTAGATTTATATTGTTTTTGATATTCATCTATATAATATTCTTGAAATAAATCGGGTAAATCTAATTTATTGGCTGCTACTTTAGTTTGATTATAAAATACATCTAAATATTGTTGCATAACTTCATGCATCGCAGTACCAAAAACAGTATGAATAGATGAATTAAATTTCTTAATTTTATCTTTATATTGTAATTTCCATCTATGTTGACATTGTTTGTAAATAGACATTTGAGAATAAGATACATGCTTTTTAAAAGCATAATTAATCTCAGGTTTATTACGAATAATTTCCTTAACTATTTTAGGTATTTTTTTAGCCATTATTTCTTTTTAATTCCAAACTTACTAAACCTATACCAAAGTCTTTCGTGTAGGAAGTAAAGCGCCATTTTGGAAATAACTTCTATGCCCCCTATAGCCAAACCTGCTTCCCAAGAACCCGTTATTAGTCCTGAAATTATTATTGTATCTAATGTTCCTACTATTCGCCATGTAACTGTTTTTGCAATGTGTCTTTTATAATTTACCATCTTTACGCATTTGTTCTCTTATTTTTGTAGCAGATACTTCTTTAATATCTGTTGGTGGAACATGCTCTATAATTTCATATCCAACGCCTCTACCATAATTTACTGATTCAATATCAGGTATCACAATAACTTTTACTCTACCTTCATTAATTAACTCACTTAATTCAGTACTAACTCTTCTGTATACTTGTGTTGGAGTAAAGGGTTGGTTTTCATCTGGTTCTACATCTCTAATGCAGATTAATACGTTTTTACCTTCATTTAAACGCTGGTCTATTAACCATCGATGACCTTTGTGCCAAGGTTGCCATCTACCTATAAACATTGAATATTTCATATTAAATTCCTTCGTTTCTAATTAAATTCATTGCGATTGCTCTTTTACCAGGTTTATTAGGATCCATATCATTAATTAAATATCTAGGTCCTCTTTCAATACCCATAAGCAATCTATCATAAGGTATTTTACTGTTAGTTAATTCTTTAATTGTATGTTCTCTAAGATCTTCAGGTCTAGCTGTTGTTAAAATAATCATATGACCTTGTTCTTTTACTACATTTAAGAATTCTAAAGTTGATGGAATAACTTCAGGTTCGCTTGTTTTATACGTTTCAAATTTACGATAATTAAATATCGTTCCATCTATATCACAAAAGTATGTATTAAATTTTTCCATTATAAGTAATCTTTTATTTTAGCTAATGATTGTGAGGGATCATCTTCAGTAGTATTTACATCAACAAATTTTATTTCTGGTGCTTGATACTCTTTAACATGAAAATGTTCTCTACCTCTTTGTTCTTTACTAATATCATAATGCACAAAAAACTCTTTTATTGCCCAGTCTAAATTAGATTTAAACTCTTCTCTTTGATCTCTATAAGGTGATACTAGAGAAACAATAACGTCTTTACCTTGATTATGTAAGTAATGAGCTATTTTTTGTGCAGCATCTATATTTGCTCTTCTACCTTTTTCTGTGTAGTCTTTATTAGCGAATAATTCTCTCATTTCATCCCCATCTATTCTATAAGCATGAGGGAATACTTCGTCTTTAACTTTATCGGCTAGTACTGTTTTTCCTGAGCCAGGTTGTCCTGTAAACCAGTATATCATTTATTTTTTCCATTTATTACGACCTACTAAAAGACCAATTATACCATAATTTGCTATATCGATAAATGTATCTTCCATACCTTCACCTTTAACAAAGTTTTTACCATTAACTAATAAATTCTTTAATCTACTTATTTTATCAGTTAGTCTAATTGCTAATCCGGTTAATGAGAAATTTTTATCTGCTTTATTATTTAAAATATCACCTCCTAAAGCGATATTATTTAAACCATAATCCATGTGCTTACGAGCAAACATTTCATACATTTCATTACCTATCTTTTTATATTCAGCAGATAGTTCTGGATATTCATTTTCAAATACTTCAACTGCATCTGATACAGTTGTTCCTTCTAACTTGTCCATTTCCTCTTCGGAAATCATTTCGAAGTGCTTTTTTACTGAGTCGCTCATAACTTTTTTCTCTTTTTCTAATTCTGGTTTACAAAAATGGTTCCACCAACTTAATGGATCATAACCTTCTGGGTGAACAGAGTTGCTCACCTATAATAATTCTGTTTTGTTAAAATACTTCTCTAGCATTTCTAGTCTTTCATGTGCTGATGAAAGTAGTTTAAGTGATTCAGTACAATTATCCCAATAAT
>JAAHTG010000228.1_pt1 | contig 13089 bp, 21 predicted proteins | sample 6116081 | NCBI WGS metagenome assembly JAAHTG01 (sample SAMN13939989, study PRJNA603662) | sponge metagenome | isolation source: marine sponge | host: Mycale hentscheli | place: New Zealand | collected 2005 | reverse complement strand
TATCATTCCTCTTCTTTCTTAGATTTTTTAATCATGCTCTTGATATTTTCCGTGAATCCTGCTAATCCTGTGTGCTTCTTTTCACAGTAATACAAAGAGGCAAAACCACAGTAAATGCCTTCAACAATGGTGAGATGCGGATAAAAACGATGATTGATTTGATGTACGAAAACTTGACCCACACCACTCATATGTTTCCCATAAACGATAAGTGCAACGGTTTCACCCTCAAGTGTAAAGCGTTTTATTTGGAGTGTTGCGAATCCACTTTCATCAACATAATCCTTAATGTAAAGCAATTTCAAATTGTCTGCTTCTTCAACAGGGTTATCGGACTGTTTTTGTAATTCCTTAAGGGGTACTGAACGAACCATAGCAATTTCAACAATTTCATGGGCATCATATTCAACTGTTAATTCATCAATCATGTTTAAGCCTCCGATGGTGGTGTAATTTCAACAACTCTTTGCATCCCCGTTTGCCCTGCGTAATCATAAAGGTTGCTTCTTGGGTCATTCCAAACAGTCCCATCGGTCATTATAACAGGTTCTTTGTTATCGTATTGTTCTTGTTTGGATTCAAGAGAATACTCCGAGTCCATATAATCAATACCTGCCTTTTCATTGGTAAAATACAGGTAAAATGTTCCATTGGGTAAATCCGAGCGCACTTTGAATCGCCATAGTTGGTTCACAGGTTTGCTGATATTCGGGTTGTCTGTCGCCTTCATTCTTCGCCCTCAAACCTCTTAGGAAAAGCGCACCTATATCAATTACTCCCCAAATCGGAGTAAAAAATCATAGTTTCGCGTATTGATACTTTCGCTGAACAAAATCGGAGGTTATTTTTAAGGATTTTATTGCTCGTTCTAAAGTGCTTAATTTGACTTGAGCAACGCATGGCCCAACGATACGCATTGGTCGGCCTCTTGCATCCATATAGATGCCCTCAAATGACTTTTTAACAACCGTCATGTGCATCGTAAGCATAGTGCTTCGGTTCAAAATCCCATATGGAGTCATTACAATGTATTCGTCGCCCGCCAACATTTGATTGACGATGAAATTATGTTTGAATTGAGGGTTGAATAAGCCCTCATCGTTGACATAAATTGTTTTGATTCCCTTCATTTTCCAATATGACTTCGGTAAGCCTTCTATTCTGCCACCTACACCCGCTTGCATTTCTGCCAAAGAAGGTTTTTTAGCAAATATCTCACATTCATCAAGCGTTGATGCGTCTTGAGGTATGACCACCCATGAGTATTTTTCAGCCATGCTATCACCTTTTCGTATCGTCAACACTATTTTAAGGTTGGTCGGCATTTTGGATTCTTTCATCCATGTTCCTGCGTTTTCTTAACAATTCATAAACAGTCATACCATCGGGAGTCAAAAAATAAGCATTCCTTTTGCGAGATGCGCCTAAAATGTGCTTCACTTTTTGTTCAACGAATCCCCAATCTATCAAATCGGGGGCATAACGGCTTATGTTTGACCTTGACATACCGATTGCATCAGCAATCAATGTCTGTGTTAAGGATGCAGGTGCATCCCATTTGTCCACATATCTCCTACTACCCTCGTCGCCTAAATGAAGAACAATTTTTGCTAATTTGCTTTCAATTGACCATTTTTCACACATTTTTGGTTCAGCCATACCTCTTTGAGAAAGGCTTCTCTTATGAAGAGTTCGCATGATTTCAATAGATGCGTTCAAAAATTGTAATCACACGGAAACGGTGATTTGTTGATTTGACCATTCCAATATAGGCAATCGGTTTGAGGTTGACTTTACGATATTGAGGCAACACTTGGTCAAGCCATACGAGATGCCCTCCGACTTTTAACACCTTCAAACATTCCTTCAAAGTGGTGTTTCTCTTAATCATCGTTGTTTGATAATGTTGAGCATCCTCAACAGAATATGGTGGGTCGGCAAGAATCAAATCAAAAGTACCCTCTTCAAAATGCTCGGCAAGGTTATGACAATCGCCTACAACATCGGGATTCAATGTAGCGTTAATATCCAAAGTAATTTGTTCGCAATCGGGATTGTTTATGGCAAACGGCTCTTTGTCCACCACACCTGCAAAGAGGTGAAGGCATTTTTTCTTATCGGGAAACAATGCACTTATCCGCTTCAAATATGTAGCAGGATAGCCACCGTAATATCCCGACGAAACCCTATAATCAGCCCCCATCACCCATGTTCCATAGAGCCTATCATCCGAACCATGAAAAACAGATTGAGGATATGGGTGTTTTTGTTTGCTTGTTACCTCAAGGTAATTTGCGAGTCGTTCTTCATTGCTCATTGGCATAAAATGAGAAAACACATTTTCTATATGAACTGTGGCGACGGGTAAAATGGTTAAATCCGCCCGCTCCCGACGAAATCTGTTTAGGTAATGCGTTTTTTCGTGCAAGAAGTTTTAACAGCGAGCCACCCAGTTCCGATAACTTGTTCGCAATCGGAGGTTTCACAGAAGTAAAATTGTTCCACCACTCGTTAAGAAGGCATTTGTAATCCATTTGATTGCCATGTTTTCCGCATCGTCTATTGGAATGAACCCTTCAAAGAGGTTCAGCAAATTATTCCAAAGGTTGCCAAAGAAACTGTCGCTCGCATAATTTTCTTTGGGTGTCGGTGATTCGGAACTCACCCAAATTGACACCTGCTCTTTTGTTTCATCATCGTTGAATAGCATATGAGTATCAACGGCAAGGACTCTCATGTGGTCGCCCCGACAGGTGTTTAATGAAGGTAAATACAAATGGCAATATCCATAGTAATCATCCTCATTATATCCATAGTCGGAATCCCAAGCACTTATGTTTAACATCACTTGAGAATGTATGTGGTCGTCAATGTTCAATTTGACAGTCGCGTTCGCCATATAACCCGAATGATTATGTGTCCTCACATCAAATAATGGAGTATCAATAATCAAGAAGGGTTCATCGGGTTGATTCCTTTGAATGTCCATCAACTGTGTTGCCGCCATCAAAATAGTGTAATTCCTTTGAGCATCACCAAACGGCTCAAGGTCATATTCGTCAAGAACCCCATCGTTATCATCGTCTGTGTCGCAAACATCACCGAGAGTATCATTATCATAGTCCAAGTTCATTATATCGGGCATTCTTGGGCAAAGGTCTGCATTATCACCCCACCCATCCCCATCGGTATCTGTATGCTCATCATAATTCAAAGGGAATGCGTCGGAATAATCGTTGATTCCATCCCCATCCGTGTCGGGTAAAGCACTTTCAACATACATCACATCATCACTTGATGTAAAGGGTTCTGCGACAGTCGTAAGCATAGTGGCAAGCATAAACAAGAATACTACTTTGTTCTCCATGCTTTGTAATGAGAGAGGGGTTATTTATAGATTTCTCCACACTACTACAATGATTGCTCATTCTGTTTGCTGAATTGGTGCATCCGAGATTTCACAGACTCCCGAAGGACAATCACTATCAGCCGCACCCTCAAGGAACTCTTCTTGAGATTTCATATGAGCAAGTGCATCATCAACAGTCATTGGAGTAAGTGGTTCGTTTCCACGACTCCCCGACCTATACACAGTCATTCCCTTCAACTTCGGGCCATATTTGAGCATCAATTTTCCATAATCCTCAATCGGATAATCGTTTGGAATGTTGATGGTCTTTGAGATTGAATTGTCAATATGCTTTTGACAAGTCGCTTGAACCTTCATATGAGCCTCAACCTTCAATTCATGTGATGAAACGAAAGCCTTTTGTTGTTTCTTGGACATACCATTCTCAACCATTTGAGCGAAGAGAGGGTCAATAACGATTTCCTCATTCAAGACACGCTCGTTGCTCTCATCATCACTTGTATAGTATCGTCGTTGATATGCAGGGGCAAAGAGAGGTTCAATACCACTTGATGTTCCTGCAAGAATTGAAGTCGTTCCTGTTGGCGCAATCGTCAAAATAGCACAGTTGCGAATCCCATGTTCCTTTATGTCGGAACGGATTCTCTTTGGCAATGTCTTGATGAACCCTGTTGAAAGGAAATCATCGGAATAGACCTCAAAAGCACCACGCTCAACGGCAAGGAATGTGGAGGCTTCATATGCTCTCTCTTTGATGAATGCCATGATTTCGTCAATCAATTTTATTCCACCCTCCGAACCATATTCCTCTCCAAGCATAACAAGTGCATGACCAAGACCCATAATTCCAAGACCAATTCTGCGAACCTTTTGACAATTATCCTCAATCTCCTTGAACGGATAATGGTTCACATCAAGAACATTGTCAAGGAAACGAACACCAACACGCACAGAATCAGCAAGCAAATCCCAATCCATCTCACCGTCTTTGATATGGCGAGCGAGATTTACTGCTCCCAAATTGCATGAACCATATGATTCAAGCCATTGCTCTCCGCAAGGATTGGTGCAAATCACAGGTTTGTAATATGACAAAGTGTTCATTTTGTTTGCCAAACCGATATTGAGAATGCCGGGTTCGGCTGATTCCCAACTGTTCTTGATGATTTTATCCCATAATTCCTTAGCAGGAATTGTCCTTTGGTTTCCATCCTTGTCAATGATTGGCTTGTTTCTAAACTTCAAAACAATATCAGCCTCTTCTTTGATTGCCTTGAAGAAATCATCATCAACAAGCACAGACACATTGGCATTGTTCAAGCGACCCAAATCCAATTTAGCGTCTAAGAACTCCATAACATCTCCATGATTGTATTCAAGAGCCATCATAAGAGCCGTTCTGCGACCTCCACCTGCCTTGATTACTTCTCCTGTTTGATTGACAATCTCCATCAAAGAAACACTCCCTGTGGCTTCTCCACCTGTTCCTTTGATTGCCGTTCCTCTTGGGCGAACAGGAGAGAAATTGATTCCGACACCGCCACCTGTTCCACTTATGATGAGCATATCCTTGACTGTTTGACCCCAACCTTCTCGGCTATCCTCCGTTGGAACAACGAAACAATTCATCAATTGACCTTTTGCACGACCCGAACCATACCATATACGGCCACCCGGAATAAACAATGCTTCACTCAATTTGTCAAGGAAACGAGGCATCCACTTTGCACGATTGCCGTTCTCTTCGGCTTGGCATATGTGATTAGCGACTCGCGTACAAGCCTCCATCCAAGACTCTTCATTCGTGCGAGCATACCTTTGACGGAATATAGTATCACCGAATCCTGTCGGGAGAAAACCTCCCGAATCCATTTGTATATTTTCAAGAATTGGTGCGTTATCGGGATTTTGTTTATCAGTCATAATGAGTCCTCCGCAAGTGCGGTATTCTCTCGGTTTCATTCCAACTATTTCAACCCTCATGTTTAGACTTCACAGGGTCGTAAGGCCAAGACTATTTGAAGGGTAATTTTTCATTTATATGCAGTTTATTATACCCAACGAATACAAGTCATATCGCATGGTTTTTTCGGGCAACCATACTTTCATTTGCGCGTTGCGTTGGTCGCCATTTGAAAACATATCACAGGCGTATTGGTCATAATCTGTTGAATACTTCATCTCCACGCGAATAGATGATTGATATTCTGTGCCTTCGTAATCAATGTCTGCATCTGTCGTCATGCTACCGTAAAAAGCCATGCGAAGATATTGGTCGCCCTCGCTTGAAAAAGACTGAACCTCATTATCCACATACATATCGCGATATGATTCCGCCATGTATAAGTCAATTTTGGCTCTTACCTTCTTTCGTGAACCTGTATATTCGCCATAACGGTTGTAGCCATCCCCTTCGTCAATATAACAGTTAATGATTCCCTCTAAAGGCAACATAGGTCGGAGAGATTTCATGTCAATAAGAGCCGATTGACTCCAATACCCTTTATTGAATGCTTTTCGTCTGCTATCCCACGCTTTTCCTTGAGTCCAAAACAAAATAATGTTCCCTTCGGGCGTAATACATTTTTCCTGTAATTTTTGACAAGTCCATTTGTTCCAAGCCTCAATCTGTTCTTCTCTTTTGAGGGTTTTAGGGTGTTTGCGATTTCCAAGTTCTCCCCACCCTGTCGCCACATCAATGTCAACCCATTTTCCTTTTGACAAATCCCCCCACATATGAGCAGGTAATATGGGGCGTGATGTATGTTGGACTGTGATTTCGGAATCGGAATTGCGGGCGGTTGCGAACATTTTTACCGTTGACTCAACATCGGGAAAAAAAGGAGATGCTAAGTCGGTGAATTGACCATATCTCGGCTTCAAATATCGTTCTGTGTTGTATGAAGGGTCTTGATTGTTGCCAATGATGGGAAACCAATCTCGTTCAGTCCAATATGAGCCATATGTTGAAAGTATTTTCTTTTGATGCTCGGTTGGTTCAACGATATAGGGATAGGCATAATACTCTTTGTTAATGCGCTTTATCTCCTTCATCAATTCATTTTCAGTATTTGAAGCCTCATCATCAGTCATTCTCGTATATTCCCAAAGCATATTGTAATAGGGCTTAGAGTCCTCATATGACAACATTTGCGTTTCTTGAGTTTCCCTGTTCGTAAGCATCAAGCCAATTTTATACACATTCTCCAATATGTCTGCCTCAAGAGCAAAAACAGACATGAATGCAACTCTTTCGGATTCTTTTTCATCCTCCCATCCCCATATGCTTTCATTCGCTTCTTTCTTTGCGAGTACCCATTTTTCATATGATGCCCAATTGATAATATGAGTTTTCTCCGAAGGAACGCTCATTCCCGAAACTCCTTTGAACGGAGAAAATTGAGCGTATTCATTTTTACCCATGCTATCATTCAAATGGTGATAGACCGACTATATGAATATCGTCATTCATTATCAATTCGTGGTGCGACCAACCAAGTGAACGAACAACCCTCGTTTTTGCTCTCAATTTTGATTGGTTGGTGATTGCCCATATGAACCAACATTGAGTCGCCCAAACCTTTGCTCACTTTCTTTAGATACTCAACAGAAAGTCTTGTCATAGCATCATCACTTGACCCTTCAACGATTTCAACATCGTTTTCAAAAGTCATTTGAACAGAATCACCATTACTGTCGGAACGCATAACAGGTTTGCCTTCTTCAAAACACATCTGCAACAATCCGCTTACATCGGCAACCGCAGATACACCCAAATTGTATTCTTCGGTCTTAACCCTCATTTTAATTGGAGGCTCAATTTTAGGCATATTCATGTCGCTGAAAGTTTCGGCACTTAACAATCGGGCGGTCTTGATGATTCCTCCGACTTCAAAACGAACCATTCCACCATTTTCCGATTCATCCCATATCATTTTAACAGGCTTCTTTTGAGATATTTTGTAAATGCTTGCCAATTGAGCAATTTCAATCGGAATGACTACATTTTCATTGACTTCATATGAGTCAAACTTTTCCGAAGGGATTTCTATACCTATGAAACAAACATGGGCGGCATCAATGACATTCGCAAACAAACCGTCTTGCTTGAAAACAATTTTCACTTCTTCTTGTATAGCATTTACACTCTCAATGAATGTTTTTAGCACAGTCGTAGGCCAAACGATAGATAACATATGATTGGGTGTCAAGCCACCACCTATATGAAATATGCGTCAAATAATGGTTAATTTTGCGTGTCCTTCATTGAGATTGGCGCAACGCTCAAGCATCTCAATAAGGGCGAGTATTCGCAAATCATTGTTTTCATTATGAGTTCCGTTGGGCAACTCCGAACCATATTCTTTTTTGAGTTTTTCAAGCATCAATTTCCGCAAAATCAATTCGTTTTCTTCGGCATCTATCATTCCTTCACACATATTATCACCTTACAAATGTATATTTTTCCTCTTCTATTGGTTTCAAAAAGAACTTCATATCACGCAATTTCTTTTTGGATTCATCAATCAATTGGATTAGGTTCGCCCTTGAATCCTCATCAAAAACCCAAGACCCCTCCACTATATTTGCATCAATTCGGAGTGTCGTATTTCGCCATTCTAAAACGGCCTCAATGAGATTATCCATCATATGTCCACTCCAATTAAACCGTGTGAAAAGAAGTATTTAATCTGTTTGCCATTCAATCATCAACCCATTCCGACTGTAAGAATTGTTGAATGTGTTCAACATCATTCTTGTTACGAATCATTTTTACTAATTCATCCGATTTTTCTATCAAATCACTCAAAGAAAGAAACTGTTGTTTGATATTCTTTGCCCTTGTTATGCCAATGCGAGGAACAGCCATTAAAAATTGAAGCGTAGGGTCTTGATGGCGTACATTATGGTCATATAGCGTTATTGCCCCGAACTTTCCATCTCGTATGCGTTCCTTTAGTCGGATAATCTCTTTGACCGCAGTTGCGGAATCGTCGCAGTAAATGACAGGACACACTTCGGCACACAGTCTGTTCAAATGCCGTTTTAAGTTGGGTGTGTGCCTTTTGAATCGCTCATAAGTGTTGCTTATCCCACCTTGCAGTTTCCTTTCGGGTTCGTGCTGAATTAACAAAAAAGCATGGTCAACAACTCCTGCCATCTCCACGACTTGTTTTTCTAAACGCTTTTTCATCCATGAGTTAAGAGCATCAGTCCATGTTTTGCGCTCTATTCCCCATGTTTCGCCATCCTTTTCAATAAGAATATCACCATGAGTGAGGTGTACTTGATTTTCAACACCTAATTTTTCAGCCAACCATTGAGGCTCATGTATGTCAACAGACAAAACAACATCAGCCATAGAACCATTTAGGTCAACTGATTCATATAGGTTCGGTTATTCCAAAATTAAGAAAATGCAACAAGTGTGGCAATAACCACTATGCCTAAACCGAGTTTGAGAAGCAATGAGTAGTATTTGAGGTCTAATTCTTCAAGGCCATCAAATACCTTAGTCATATACTCTCCACTCCGATATTCCATATAAGGGCTTCACATAGATTTCATGCCAAATCCATTGAACGATGATTCATAATTCCTAATCGGCCTCTAATTTTAGACAAATCTATGAATCCCTTTTGTTCCGACACTATTTTGTAGGGTGGTTTTGGAATCGTTAGCCCTGTTTTGGAGTCTTTCATTGTTTTACCTCTCGGCATCATTTTATCTTTGACCTGCTTTGTAAAGAAACTTGATGCTCCGACAACTGATGGAAATGTTTTCGCACTCTTTGTTCCCTTGATTGGGATGCCTTCGGAATCCTTCGGCCCAATTGCGCCATATTTGATGATAACTTTGTTGCCGTTTCTTTCAACAAGGTAGTATTTGTTCATACCGTTTTTTCCAATATCGGGTCGCACACACTCAAGGTAAATACGGTGAGTGTCATTAACGGACATAGAATCAATTAGTCATATGCGGAATTACTACATGAACTCATCGTTTATGCAAGAAAGAACCCAAACAAACCAACCCCTATCAAGGCGGTAATGATAACTCTTACGATAATGGGAGAAGGCGCAGGGTTTTCTTCTTCACCGTAAAACTCCCAACCACTTAATTTGCTCATCGTTCCCCCTCATTTCTTCTTTCTTTTGAATATGGGTTCACTTCGGTATTTGACTACGAGATATGAAAACACGAATAGCATAAATACGGTCAAACATTGCTGAATGAGCAACGGTGTATCGGAGTTGTAAAATGCCCACGCCAAGAATGAACTGTTTGCCCATACCAATATAGCCGTCGTGATGAGGCTAAAATCGTCTGTTGATTTAGTCTGCAATATGCGGTGGATTTGAGGCAACCATGAGGTCAATGCAACAACCGCCACGAAAATCATGTATGTTTCAAAGACAGTTCCGAAGTCCATATCCATTGCAGAATGCCTTGCTATTTAAGAGGTATGGATGGAACAATTCAAAGGATTAGAATAATGTGTGATTGATGATTCCGTAGCGTTGACTTAATTCCATGTCAAGAATTATTTTTCCATAGGGCTTCATGTTTTCCATGAATTGTATTCTTGAATTACCCATAATAATGCCAGTATCAATATAATCCCTACAAAGGTTCATGGGGTCATATTCTCCGTTGGGATATTTTTCTTGTAAAACCGACTCCCACCGTTTCAATAACATTGTTGAACTCCCATATGACTTGGTGTTTTCAATGTATATTTTGATGTTGCGAATAGAACCTTTTATCCCGTTTTTGAAAGCCAACCATGCTTCATCCAAACTATCAACGGGACACTCAATGAACCAATTCATGCCCAAATACCATATGTGCAAAATCATAGATTGATAACCTTCTCTCTCGGAATCAACAATGAGCAAAGGGTTGTTGTAGTCTTCTTCAATTTTTGCCTTATTCAACTTAGACTGTTTGGCTAAATAGAAGGCCATCATCATTTGAGTGAACCGATACGCAGACTTTGTATGACTATCGTTTCTCAAAAACCCCTCATCATTCAAAAATGCTTCAATAGAGGGGAACTCAACAAAGGTCGGCCAAGTTCTTTCGTCTTTGTCAAAACTCTTGAAAGCGTCTATGTCTAAGGGCTTGATTTCAAAGGTTGTTGCCATTTCAAGGATATACGCTTGCGGAGTGTCCTTTACAGGCTCATTTATTTCTTTCAAGACACTTTTTGATATTTCACCCCAACAGAAAGGATTACTGTTGTCGTCATAAGTCGGGACATTGACAAACGGCCAATCCCGAATTAAATCCGAAGGCGTGTCATATTTCCAATCGTTCTCCATTTTGCCAATAAGCCTTGCAGGTAGTTTATGGATTGAAGTCATTTTTTCAACTCCTTGAAATTGATGAATCCATATGTGAGGGGGAACAAAGGTGTTTTTTTGTCCCAATCGCGAGGGTGTAGTCCTTGTTGCCTTAGAATCAGTCTGCAAATGCTCTCCACGACCCCTCTCTTCAATTGTTTCAATGTTGGTGCAATCTCATATGAATAATCTATTGAGTTATCAACGATATAATCATCAAAATCCCATCCTTTACCTTCATTGAAAGCAAAGGACAAATCCTCCTTTGTTTTCTTTATTGGATATTTCAGCAGTTCAACTCTCGCACCATATTGTTTTTTGCTCGCACCATATGTTTCTTTACGCTCATTCCAATTGCGACCCGTAGTGTTAATGTCAAAAACAAAGACAATGAACTTGTTGGCGTAAAAGCCAATACCTCTCAAATCATGGGAATCGTGCCTATCATCTCCACCATCAAACGCCCATTCCCAATAACCATTCATTTCCCATTCCCTTAATTCATTATTATACTGGAGTGCCTTTGCCCATGGCTTCTTCAATGTCAAGGTCAAAGGTGGCAACGAAGAATACAAATCACGAAAATTGGTGGAAGCGTCAATGTATGGTTGATAATCAAATTGAGAATCGGCCTTTACCCAATCGGCATATTTTATGCCTCTCAAGTACCAACTCTCGTCAATATCCATAACTTCATTTGAACGAGCGACTATTTGAATGTATCAAAAGTCAAATGATTCAAGGCGGGGATGGTGGCTCTTTTTCTTAGGAATCATTTTGATGTGTTCTATGAAAGTGTCACATATCATGCACTTGATTTTGTATTCACCGTCTATTTTCAAGACTTGCTTGACTTCGTGTTTTTGACAATCAGCAGGGGCTTTCTTTTGGAGTTCTCTCATCAAGCATCACCTTCTGCCATATCAAGCATTTTCTTGGTGTTTTCGCTTGCAGTAAGCATAGCGGGCAACATCGTGAAGCGAGCAAAAATATGACCGCATTTCAATTGAGGGCCAATGATTCGTTGACCATCGGGCAACCACATTTCAATAATGGTGTCGTAATATCGTACCCCCTCAATCGTGATTTCCACTTCTTCGCCTATATCCTCGTCTGTCCACACTTTGTTTTCATCCATATCATTCACTTCTCCATTTACGGCTTCTAATTTCATAATGACTTTGTTTGCCATATTTCATCAAAGTACGAATAGAAAACTCACGGCCAAGTTCAGCCCGATTTTCGGGCTTGTATGATGTGCCGAACATTTCCTCCCGTAATTGCCTATAATGAAAACCAAAAGTCATGTTCCCCATATCACCGAATAATTTGCGGTATGTTTGACCGCATTGACTCATTGAGATGTAGCCAAACACTTTTTCATCTCTCAAATATGCAATTGCATTATGTCTGCTCATTTTCCGATTCATATTATTCACTCCGATATGTGTGCTTGGGTTTATGCCAACCCACCGCATCATGTAATTTTTGTCTGTGCGAGCATCCACATAAAACTCTCTCTTTACCGCAAGAAGAACGAGCATTACAACTTTGAGTAGTCCAAACAGTATTACACTTTTCGCATTTGCGTTTGTTCATGTTTGGAACAGGCATAGCCAAGCGTGGTTCATCAGTCCAACGGTTATTCTTGACCCACAGGGAGCGATTACCCCTCCTTTTATGGTCGCATTTGTTCCGATTGCCCATATTATTCGCCCCATTGTTTTCCACACTCTAAACACATATAGTGTTCCGTATCGTTGAGCGTGTATATTTTGGTTGAACCACACGAACACTTGACAGGTTCGGGTTTGTAGTGTACCCCATAAAGGTAATCATCAGCAGGGAGTGGTGTCGTCAAACCTTCACCCCCGATTCTTTCAAGAGAATGTGATAGTAGTCCTCCATCGTAATTTCTTTGCTCACGCTAATGTTCAAATCATTCAATGAAAGGTGAATGCCTCTTGGAGTATCAATAGAAAACCATCCCTCTAAGAGTCTTATTTTGTCGGCAAAACGCCATGACTCATTGACGATAACACGAAAGTTCCCGTCTTGACGGTATGATATTTGATACATACCAATTTCAGTAAGCATTTCTCGTTCTTCTTTGCTAATTCCGTTGCCCATATGGTCTTTCATTCTCTCGCCTCAATAATCCAACGAGAGTCCTTAGCATATCAAGGTTGCGTTGATATTGAAACAAATATCAGTCTTTGATGAACCTGTATTTGACTCCATGATAATTCGTTTTGATGAGAATATCAGCACATTTTTCTCGGATTTCATCAACACTACAAGTGAAGAAATTGAACTTCACCCATTCGCCATTTGCTTTCATACATTCAACAAGCCATTTTCCGTACATATTAT
>JAAHTG010001875.1_pt1 | contig 13095 bp, 28 predicted proteins | sample 6116081 | NCBI WGS metagenome assembly JAAHTG01 (sample SAMN13939989, study PRJNA603662) | sponge metagenome | isolation source: marine sponge | host: Mycale hentscheli | place: New Zealand | collected 2005 | reverse complement strand
ATTTCGCTTTCATCATCGTTTATTTTTTTCCATTTAGGTGGACGAGACGGTTTAATCTCTTTGCTTTCTTCTAAATGTTGTTTGAAATTTTTCATCTAAACTGCTCCGGGTATATTTTCTTTTGCTCGGCTTTCCATGTGTCATAATCTTTTTTCTGTTTGCTACTTGTCCATTCTTTTTTGTCGAGCATGTATTTGTCACCACCAATTCTCATTTCTTTTCCACCATAACCTTGCATAACCCTACCTTTACTAGTAAGCTCGTGGGAATAATTAGCAACAGTCAGACCGCCGTTAGCCGCAGACATATCATTTTCTTGAGCATATGCTACATGCATCTTGATTCTTTTTCTATACCAAGCGTTTGATGCTCGTGTAACACCAGGCATTAAAGTTGAACCTGAATCCTTATAACCGTCGAGTATGTCTTGAACCATAGCTCCATATATCAAATCAGCTTTAGTTACGTTTTTAGTTGGTAAGTTTTTTAATTTAACCTTAGGTTTAACGAATTCAGTATCTAACATCGCATGGTACTCTTTCCAGTTCCTAGCACTCAACTGGCGACCTTCATTTAAATATTGTTTAAAACTTTTCATCCATCAAACTCCTTAAGTTTTACACGGATAGCTTTTATCATCTTCCTGTGAGTTCCAGTCAGTGTACGGTTCTTTTCCAATTCGTCCATAATCTGAGTGGTTTGTTTTTTGTACTTAGATGCCCAGGACTTGCTCTTAGCAGTATTCAAATCAGAAACGTTATGTAAACGATCTGCCAACTTAACAACCAAAGCCCAACTACTCATGCTAGACATTTTACCACTTAGGTAATCTGCTTTACTTGCTTTAAATTCTTTGCTCTGTTCATCAGAAGTTAATTCTTTGACCATAGAGGCTACCAAGCCACCAAACATCTTTGTGATGTCTTCTAACTCAGTGTCAGTGTCTTCTACTGTATCGTGAAGGTATGCGGCACTTATCAAAGCATCAATGTTATGAGACTTCTTAAACTGCTTTACAATTTTAGCGACTTCTACAGGATGAGTAATGTAAGACTTACCATCGCTGCGGGTTTGCTTTCTATGGGCATTAGCGGCAAACCTAATGGCTTTCTGTGATTGCGTTAATGAAGACTTGGCCTCAGTCAAGTCTGTAACGTAATCTTTGAACCTTTTCATTTCTTATTCCTTATAAAGATAGAAGCATTTATCAGCACGTTGAAAGCTGTACCCCTTAATTTGTTTGCCTACACGTTCGTACAGATTAGCACGTTTTTCATCAGTCACGTTAAACATATACCACTTTGCACGATCTGCCTTAATAAGCGCCACAAAAGCTTTGCTCAGCTTACGATACAGTCCTACAGGGTTTGGTGTATCTCCTTCGATGGTGTACACCTTGATATGTTCAATATCGCCCATCCATTCGTCTATGTCATTCTTATACATAACGATCTTGTTATCTACTGCTTCAACGCAATATACAAAACCCTCATGTTCTACTTCTATTTCCATAATAAAGTCTTTCTCTTACTGTAGAAAGATACTCAATAAAATCTTGAGTGTCAAGGTATTTTTTATTTGCCCTTCAATTTTCTTCGTGTCTGACGATCCATTTGCGACAATCCAGAAGTCCTTATATACTTGGATTTCTGCTTATCAACATTGATCCCCGCGCCGCCGCCTCTGCTATTACCTTTGTCAAATGCTCTCTTGCCATGACGCAATAACTTTTGAGTTTCTTTTGAACCTTTGATTTCGTCGGATGCCGATCTGAAATCATCATACTGACCACCCGCAATTTTCTTTGCAGAATAAAGCTTCTTGGTCATCAATTGGATTTCTGTATTCACTCCATCAACGTCAACGGAGAAGTGTACAGAACCGTAATAACCAAACTGTTTGTCGCCACCACGTTCTTTTGGGTCAAACTCTGATACTGATTTAAATGCTTTGAAAATGTTTTTTGAAACAACACCGATATCTTTTTCATCATTTACCAGAATTGAACCACGCAACCAATCATTCATCTTTGATGGGTCTTTACCACGATCAACAGTCTTGTTTACAAATGCTCTAAGCTTCTTAACGTCAACCATGATCTTTGCGTTCTGAACACCCTTGAGTGCAGTCTTCAAACCAGATTCGTATTTCTTGAGACGATCTTTGATTAAAGGCTCATACTTTTGGTAGAGCGCAATGACTTTTTCTTTGTCATTCTTACCAGTAAAATCTTGGATTTTCTCATCAGCCCAAAATGTCTTTTTAGCGGGCTTTAATTTTTTGCTAAGTCTTTTGATTAATGAATCGTCTAGGTTTTCAAGCAAACCATTCTCTGCCAAAATCTCTAAACAAATGCTTTCTAGGATTGCGTCAATGTTTTCGACATCGCCCCATTCGACACTATTTTCAATCATAAAGCTTCGGAATTTTAACATAACGTCCTCATGTGTTCAGTTTATTATAGTGTTATTTATACAAACTGAACACGTCGAGGGAGAACTTTTAAGCCGCAATGGCTTCTTCTTGTGTACATACGTAAGGCTTGTTCCACTTACCAACATTAATATCTAGGTAAAAATCAATGTGGTGATAATCTGTCATCATGTCAGACTCATCAAACCAATCGTCACCTTTCATAGCTTGTAAAAGCTCAGTAAGGAAGTTACGAGCCTCACCTTGGTAATGATCACTAATCCAATATGTGTTAACTTGGATATAGTTACTAGTGTTCTCGTAGTAAGTGCGACCAGTTCTTTCGCATTCTTTTTTCATCTCTGCATTTCGAACGCCAACAAAATCAAAAGGCGAAGAAGAGATGTTAACAACTAGAGAAGAGTGATGCTTGACAGCAATACTACCTTTAGCACCATACTTTTTAAGAACAGCTTTGATATTAGGCGCTCGTTCTTTTTTACGTTCTTGGGAAATATAAGCCATGATTTCTTCACTTTCTTTTTTGTTACATCTTGTTATAGAATCATCGAAGGTTGATGTCAACCCCTCATTTACAGATTTTTAACTTTTTCTATTGCGTTGTTAAGATCACTCACATTCCAATCAGCACCAACAATAAACTCGTGACCAACAAATTCTTCTTCTGCATCACGCATTTCAGTCATAGCGGAAACTAATTCAACAATGTTGGTGATGCCATAGTTAGAAACGAGACCCCACGCACGGTCAGCCCAACGAGGGTCAGCTAACATTGTCACAGTACGAGTCATTGAAAATTTCTTATCTGTGATTGCTTTACGCTCAGGATTAAATGTCATTTCAATCGACTTGAGTGCTTTTTCCATTGCGGCAGTATTTGTCATCTGATCTCTCTTTCGTTCTGATTACATATTAGTTATAGAATCAAAGTGGGTTGCTGTCAAGAACTATTTTGCCCAAACAGCAACAAAACCAAACATTCTTCTTTTGTCTTTTTTTCTAGGATCAGTATCAACAACAGTGTTACCGTCTCTATCAATCACTAAAACGTGACCATCAACTCTTGCAACAAAAGCGATGATACCTTTATCTTTAGCGGCGATTTTTCTGATCTTTGGTCTAGCGGCTCCAACAGTAGTTGCGCTACCTAAAGCAGAGAAACGACTACGAACGGCAAAGCCATTACGACGTAAAGTTGCGTCCCAAACGTTCTTACCTGTTCTGTCGTTCCACGTTGTGCCTGACACACCGAAGAAGTTCAAAGTAGCACTGGCACATGGGGTTTTTACTAAAACAGTCATTGATTCTTTTCTTTCTCTTGATTACACTTATTATTACCAAAAGAAGAAAGCCCCGTCAAGGGCTTTTTTGTTATTAAATCAAATTTTTCATGATTTGTTTGATTTCGTTTTCTTCAACCAACTTTTCAAGATAACCGACAACCAAGTACAATTGATCTTTTGCAGTATCAAGATCGTGTGTTGCATCTGCTAATGCATCTTGAAGATGGTTAATCTTTTGATTATCTTCATCATCCATACCATCGTACATATCAAGCGCATTGTTACGATTTGAAGCATCACGACGTCCTGTTTCAAGGTTAGAAATTACACAGTTAACATCAGATGCGATGTTTTGAATTTCATTTTGGATTTCTTCGTTCATAGCTTATCCTTTCAAGCTTAATTAAGAACCTGTTGTAAGTTCTAATGTTCCATCATCATGCATTTCAAAGTTCTCAATGTAAGAGTGATGTGTACCACTCAATGCGATACATTTTTCAGCCGCCGCCCACAATCCTTTGATTGTACCATCTACTGCCCAAGCAGAAACTTCTATTTTAGTACGATTGCCACCATCTTGAATGTCTGCCATCAAGTCTTCTGAAGAAGCATTAGGATCGACACTTTCATAAGTAACTTTACGAGCTTTATTAGTAAGAAGTGCAAAGTCTGAATTTTCAAGACCAACATCATAAATGCTCCAAACAGTATTCATGTTCAGTTCATCTTTCATTGCAAAGAAGTGGTTCATTACGGTTTCAAAAGACATTTTATTCTCACTTTCGTTTTGATTACATATTACTTATAGAATCAATTTAAATGGTTGTCAACAACTTTATTCATCTTTTTCTAAAGAATGTACATCGTGACCATATGACCAATGACCATTATCAAGATCAAAGATGCAGTTATCTTTCATTCCAACAGGAATTGATTTGACGTCAACACCGTACTTGTTTCCTTGGTAAATATCAGGAACAATCTCAATCACAGTTACGTTAGCATACCCGTGACGACTACTAAAAACCATATCACCTACATTAATCATAATATTACCCTTTCAATCCGTCAGTAAGACCCATCATTTCACAATACTCAGGGAACTTTGCCCATAACTCTGCAATAACCGCAGTTTTATCTGCGCCTTCAGTCATATAGGCTTTTTTAAGAAGTGTTTCAAATTCTTGCATAACATACCTCATTGTTTACTAATATGTTATAGAATCAAAAAAGGAGACTGTCAAGCCCCCTTTTAAAAAATATGTAATTGAAATTAATCTTTCTTCGATACAAAAGAATACATCTCTTTTGCCTTATCCATCAGATCATCCATAGAATACATCTTGTAGGTGTCTTGGACTTCTTCCATGGTTTTCTTGCCTTGCTCCACCATGTTCTCTGCGAACTGGACGTTCATATGGTATTGTTGATCCATATAATCTTTAGCAAGTTGAAGCATTTCTGCACGAATTTCAAATGGGTTTTTATTAGACATAATAGTCTCCTCTGTGTTATGTGTGTGATGTTACTTAATGTAACGGTTTATTTATCCCCCTGGATTGAAAACGTCTTCTGGAATACTTGACATCTTCTTTGTCTTAAAGAAACCAATGTACTCTGGATATTTGATCATAAACAAACGTGCAAACAATGCCACGTAATTGTTAGAAATCTTGTACTTGTCACCAGTAGTAACAACATCAGTTTCCCAACGTACACGATTAATGATTAACCAACCACTGAGTTGTGTGTGACCTGCTCTGATTGCTTCTTTGGTAAACTGTTCAAACAGTTCAAAGAATGCAGGGTTCTCTCTATGCCAAATAAACCACTTTCGTCCAAGTGGGTTCTGCATCATCTGATTGCAGTAGTCTTCTTCACTAATTTCTACGAGTGTGTCGTATGGATTCGCAGTAGCCATAATATAATCTCCTATTAGGATTTTTTTTCAGTTTTATTCTTTTTCCAAAGGTAATTAATATCTTCTTCATCAGTTCGTGTATTGTATTCGAATACCGTAACCTTATTACCTTTCTTAGCCAACCACTGTTGTATTAGCAGTTGATCATCGTCATTTGTGTCTGCGCTCGACAAAGGAGCCGAACGCAGTTTAGTTTTTGTTTCACTTTTTACCATAAGTTGCTTTCATTCTTTCCTGTGAGACAAACTCTGGCTCATACATGCCATTCTCTATTTCACGTTTAATAATAACGCCAGACCACCATTCTTTGTTCATCTGACCTGCCCAACCTTCTGGTGCGCCTTTGTAACAACCAGCAACTAAGCCAATCGCCCCATAAGGATGCACATCATCACGGATTTTCATATCACGTTTATGACTGTGACCACAAGTTGCGCTTCCAAAGCGTTTAGCTAGAATGCCCGCAGCATGGTTCACACCAGACATAGGACGATAACCATTAGTAAAGAAGTGTGCATAGCTCACTCCATCATAATCATGAATTGCTGGTGCGTCATGTTCGTACTCGTGGTATTCATCAAACCAAGTATCTGTTCCCAAATGCTTGAATGAAATACCGTACTTCTCACCCTCAATACGAGGGTCCATGCCGATAGCTCTTCTAATTCTAGTTTCGTGGTTTCCTTCAAATCCGTAATATGCAGGACGTTTGCGTTTATTAGCTTTAAACTTAATACGCATACGATCCATTGCTTCGTTGTAGCATTCAATATCTGCTTGATAGCTTTGGCTTACAAAATTCTTTGGAGCCTTCGCTGAATCAAAACTGTTCAGTGATCGCATATCTGCGCCATCACCCAAATCCACAACGTAGTCAGGTTTTACGTCCCAGATTAATTCGCCCAACCAATCAAATCGCTCATTGCTAACTGATGGGTCACTATGGGCGCATGAAAACACAACTGCTGTTTTACCTGCCATTAGTGTTAATCTCCTTACATAATTTAAATGTACTTCTATTCTATCACAATTACCTCAAAATGTCAAGTAATCATTAAAAATGGGGGAAAATTAATCCCCCCACTAATGCTTAGGACATCACCCCTTTAGAAGCTGTGCTTCCCCACGATTGATCTCAATCTTTCGAGGTTTCTTAGCTTCTGGTATCACATTTTCCAACTTGACGGTTAAAATACCATCATGAAGGTCAGCGCCATCCACAATAACTGTATCAGCTAGTGTGAAAACTCTTGAGAAGGAACGACCAGAAATTCCACGATGAATGTAATGTTTATCGTCTGTGGCTTCTTGTTTACCTTCGATTGTTAGTACCCCTTCTTTGCTCTGAATATCAAGATCGTCATAGGTGAACCCAGCAATTGCTAATTGCAATTCATATTTATCATCGTCTACCTTGACAATGTTATATGGTGGGTAAGCCTGTTGATTTGGGGTTGTGTCTCTCATTCTTTCAATCATTCGGTCAAAGCCGATTAAGAATGGATCGTTAAGCATAGATGTGTCTATTCTACGTGTATTCATTTTGCTATCTCCTTTATTAAGCAAGATTAATGTGTGACCCATTAGGCATCACACGTTTATTTATAAAATGTTTTCTTCGTAATTTTAAGTTTATCTAACAAAAGGCTTAAACTCAGTACCGTTAGCTACTAAACATGTCCAACCATTTGGGAACAAAGAAACTAAAGTCCAAGAACCTGTATCTTGATTTGTACCAAAAACAAATTCAGTATTAACAAGTTGACCACTTGCATGTTGCTGTAGAATTTTGCCGTTAAACAAAATTTCTTCACCATATTGACGCATTTGTTCTGCCATCTGACTCATCGTCCCACAAGCTTGGATTGATTGGAAAGGTGGTATTTCTTGTGCCACAACTCCAGATGCGACGATAGATAACGGTATTAAGTATTTAAGCATAGCTTATTCTCCTGTTGAACCGAAACCCCCATCACGCTCTGTTAACTCTAATTCTTTGGTTGTCTCTACGAATTTTTGTTGAGTGTATTTTTCAACCATTCTTTGAGCTATACGATCACCATTTGTGATCTGTACAAGGCTATCGGTATTGTTTTGTAGCATAACAAAAGTCTCTAGTGTGTAGTCAGAGTCAATAATACCCGTACCATTTGCTAAAGATAATCCTTTTTTGTATGCCATACCAGAACGGATAAACAGTTTTAAAACATGTTTTTCTGGCACATCGAAAATCAATCCTGTGGGTACTAAAACCCTAATTCCTGGTGGTAGCTGAAATGCATCTGCTACTGTTGATACGCCCTTAACTGCTACTTTCTGTGCTTTGTTCCAAGAGTTGAAGCCTTCAAGGAAGTCTCCTTTTTTAAAACATGCTTTGATATCAAAACAGGCTGAGCCTTTTGTAGCGTACTCTGGCAGTTGTGCATTTTCATTCATTCTATAAATATTCATTTTCACTTCTTTCCAATATTATACTTTGCTTCTAGTGTCCAATTACTTTTCTCTTTGTGAGATAAGATTTTGATCTGGTTTAGTTGAGCTACAGGGTCTTGAGCTTTTTCTGTTTGTATAACAGATACTAATTCCCACTCTTCTAACAGGTTGACGATTGTATTACGTCTTGAGGCGTCTTCTTCGATAAAAGTGTCTTTCTTCCCATCTAGGATAAATAACTCTTTAAAGTGTAGTATAGCATATCTACCTTGTTTATGCAAGATATGACAAGTCTGATACAACTTCTTTTCTTTTCTTGATGAAATGCCAATTCGGGTGAGAGTTTCTTTTACTTTTAGGAAACTATCTGGCGTTGGAAGAGAAACCTCAATTCCCACACCTTTAAATATATCTTCTGAACTCATAGTCTACAGCACCTTCTTTTATTATTATTATGTTATGCTGATCGTCAAATACTTCGACCATCGAATATATTTATCTAAACTAGCTTTTCTCTAACCCCCTTCTTCTAATTTCATACGCACTCTGATTAGTTGGTTGTCATTCAAAGCTTTCTTATACATTTTAGCAACTGTGCGATTACATGAATACACTTGTTGTATTGCATCTAAATCCACATCTTTGTCTGCTTTAGGCCATTTAGAGAACCGTTTACGTTTACGCAATGCACCACGATAGTAGTTGAACTGTGCGCCATTGAATAGATCAGGACGCATATTCATTTCATTAGCATGAAGAATTGTATCCTCAAAGTTTGCAAAACCACGATTTACAATATACGGTATATACAGCTTTTCAGCTTGCTCTGGGACTTCATTGGTTGCGATTATATCATCTTTAGAAAAAGATGCCGCATTCATAAAATCAAAGGGTGTTATTTCTTTCGGCAATTGTATTCTCCAAGTCTTTTAGCATATCATTAAACGGTATAACACAAGTAGCGCAAAGTTTCAAGCTTAGCTTACCATCCTGTGTATCGACATTAACTGTGTTAATATCTTTCTTAGGTATTCTCTTATTACATTCCCAACATATAGCTTTGCTGAATAACGCATCAGCCCACTTACCCATCTTTTTTGTCTTTCATGTACTGCGCGAAACGAGCCACTTTATCAGATGGTTCTTCTCGTGGCTTGTCTTTATTAAAGACTGTTTTCAAAACAGGTTGTATGGTTGTACTACTTATTTTCATTTGTACTCAGCTTCCATCATAACTTCAGTCATAAACGCAACCATGTTTACTTCAAGGTCTGCAACAAAGTTAGCTTTATACATATAATCTGCAAGTGTCACCACAAATCCTGGTTGGCTACGCAGTTCAACTTTTTCATTTGCGACATCATAGATACGACGAAATAGTTCATTCATATCTTGATCAGAATTCTTGGCAACCCATTTACGCATATTGGTAAAGTCTTTGGCTTTTAACATACGGAATACTTCATCCACAGACTCTTGCTTGAGATTAACAAAGATACCTTCATCAATACTACCAGAAGCCGCATATGATTGTAGTTCAGTAAGTACACGACGGAAATCGGGGAAGTGTTGTTCTACAACCTTGGCAACAACCTTGTTATCATACTTTACGTTCTCTTGATCTAAAATAGATAGGACACGTTTATAAAACGAAGCCGCTAGTTTTGGTTTCTCACTGTTCTCTATCGTAAAATCAATCTCAGACAAACGAGAGCGTAGTGGTGGTATGATGCGGTTCTTAAAGTTACATGTGAAAATAAATCCACAGTTAGAAGAGTATTCTTCTATGAAATTACGCATTGCTGGCTGTACACTAGCGGCGTTTAGGTAATCAGCCTCATCAATGATAACATACTTACGTCCACCTGCAAGAGATACAGCCGATGCGTATGTAGATATATCATAGCGTAAAGTATCAATACCCATATTCAAAGAGCCGTTCTTGGTAATGTAATCACAACCCATTTCTTCAAGCATAGCTTTAGCTACAGTAGTTTTGCCAACACCTGGGCCACCAGATAACAATAGGTTTGGTACGCTATCGTCTTGTATAAATTTTTGGAAGCTTTGCTTTAGCTTTGGGCTAAGGATTGTGTCTTCAATCTTTTGTGGTCTGTATTTCTCTACCCACAATACTTCATTTGTTTTTGCATCTACTGACATGTCATCACCATTCATCATAATATAAAAATAAGTTGTAGGTTTATAGCGAGAGCCTACGTCGCTTAATCTTAACTAACTACTTTGTCAGCCATTGGAGCATCCGCAGGTACATCTGCTGGAGCTTCTGGTAATCCACCTTCTGGTGCTTCACCTTGTGGTGCGTTTTGTTGTAGGAACACTTCTAGCTTATTGCGTAGCATACCTACACCTGCTAGTTCACGCCCTTCAATGCCGCCACGACGACTTACAACATCAATTAGTTGTACGATTGTTGCAATATCCTGTAAAGAAATTGATACAGGCTCTTGCTGTTGTTCTTGTTCACTCATATTATCTATCCTTTTTGATAAGTTGATTTGGTATCGATTGCCACATAGTATGTAGCATCTGGGCTTTTAAACTCAGAAATGCCTTTAGCGCATAACGTCACGCTGTAGTCTTGAGGCAATAGCTTAAGGTTATCTGTTTTGATAATAACCTTAAAGGTATCATTGGTAGAACCAATTTCAATACCGTAATCATCAGCACCCGTATCAGTGCTACTAATAGCCTTAAGGTAAATTTTACCTTCCTCACCGACAAATGCGACTTCTTGGAATTGAAGTACACCTGCCGCTTTAATAACTGATTGAAGATCATCCCATGCAACATTCACTTCAACATCTTTAGTCGGTAGCTCAATCTGCTTTGTAGGAGCCGCATGAATCATAGATATATCAGCAAATACATACTTGGTACGTTGCTTGCCTTCAGTTACCAAAAAGTATTTATCATGAAATTCTACATCAGGTTCTTTATATAGACCTAAAATAGATAAAAAACGTGATAAATCGTAAATACATGCTTGGGACGGAATGCTATCAGCAATAGTCGCCTGTGCAATCAAGGTTTTTTCTGGCGTAATAGTTTTAAGCGTGTTCCCCTGTTCCATCAAGATAGACTTGTTGATAGTGGAGAAACTCTTGAGTATTGCCAGAGTTCGTTCAGAAAATTTCATTATATAGTCTCCAAAGTTTAGTTATTTGTATAGAATAACACTTGCGTGTTAGTTTGTCAATCTTTTTTATATGATTTTTTACTTGCAGTCTTATCAGCCGTAGCTGATACGCCTAGCGAACCAATAGCCGACATGTTACCCTTAAAGATGTAAGCACCAATATGATTGATTTGCATCCAAGGACACATCCAAACATTCATGCCAATAGCTCGTGCTTTTTGGCAGAAGAAATAGTCTTCACTAAGGTATCTCTTACTCTTGGGATCAATTACACAATCAAAGAACGCTGTAATCTCTCTAGTACCATCAAAGTTATCAGTTCTAATATGATCTGGCTTATATCTTAGTTCTGGATATGCTTCTGCATATTTTACGAATGTATCACGATGGATACACATAAACCCTGTACCTGCTTCCCCAACTTCAAGTGGTTCAGATATATTAAAACTAGCAAGTTTGTTAATTGGGTTAAAAACATAATCCGCTGTGTATTGGTCTAAAGCAAAAGGTGTTTCATCTGCTTTTCCTAACTCTACCGCTTTCTTGACCTTCTCCCACGCAATGGTTTTCTTAGGATACGGACCTGTAACAATATCATACTTGGGATCGGCTACTTGTATTGCGATAAGACCTAATATGTCACGAGGGTCAAATGCAATATCAGAATCGATAAACACGAGATGGGTGCAGTCAGAACGTAAGAATTCATCAACGACATAGTTTCTTGCTCTTTGTATCAAACTCTCATTAAACAAGTAATAGAAACGAATATCAATGCCATTAGCGGCACACATCATTGCTAAGTCTGTACATGATTTTGTATATGACCCACTACAGTTGCCACCATACATTGGTGTTCCAATAAAGATTTTATGTTTTCGAAGTTCTTCGATTGATATTTGTAGTTTCATATTTCAGTTTGCTCCAAGTCATGTTCTGCCCTAGTAATTGATTGTAACCGTAGGATATCAGCCGCTACGTCATGTTTACTGTCATGGGCGTTAAAATTATATTCCCACTTCTCTACGTCCTTAACAGGTACAAACCCATTAGGATCAATGTCGAAGTTAAATTTCGCATCAATGAATGTGCGAGTATCACGTACCGCATAGTGCTTTAGATATTGGTTAAGTAAACTTTGCTTGCCAGCATCTTCTGCAATTCTATCTAAAATTATGGGATCAAATGTATTACCCCTTGACCACCAACATTCTATCTTACCACTTGTTCTTAGATAGCCTACTAACGTTTCTATGAACCGATCTGCTTTCATATCATCAGGTGATGGCTTCAAGTTCTTTCTTAGATTTGGTGGTTGATCTAGCCACCATTGCAAGTCTCTAGCACCATATACACAACCATGGTTCTCAACCTGATCTTTAATATCAAATGTATTCTGTTTCATAGACAAAACCAACTCTTTAAACGTATAAGGCTCTTCTGTAAACCTTCTCCACTCAAATGTCGTGTAAGAAACGTCAATAGCAGGTATTTTGCGAGAGTTAGTACCAATAGTCTCAAAATCAAATATAAAATGTGTTGCCATTAGCCGACTCCTTCAAATGTGTGTAATGATTCATTATATCACAGAATTACTAATTACGCAAGTTAATTTTACTTTCAAGCTTTGTAATTTCATCTTTTACGTTAAGTTTTTCCACTTTAGCCTTCTTAGTGTGCTTTTCTGGTGCTTTCTCACCTTCCAAAGCTTCAACTGTAGCGTGAAGATGCTTATGTCGTTTCTTAAGTAATTCTAAACGGTATTCGTCGTTTTCCTTAGTCATTGTAACCCCCTATACAAAAAAACTATCGATTGTATTAATCTTAACTGCCGACCATCCGACAGCTTCTAGTATCGCTTCGAT
>JAAHTG010001868.1_pt1 | contig 13122 bp, 20 predicted proteins | sample 6116081 | NCBI WGS metagenome assembly JAAHTG01 (sample SAMN13939989, study PRJNA603662) | sponge metagenome | isolation source: marine sponge | host: Mycale hentscheli | place: New Zealand | collected 2005 | reverse complement strand
CAAGCATCACAAAAGCAATATGACACCTTGAAAAAGTTAGCGGAAGAAGGAAACATTGATGCAAAAGAATCACTTGCCGAACAACAAAGAATCATTGCCGAAGCAAATAGAAAAAAGGAACAAGAACAAAAACGACAACAACGAATTAAACTTGCGGAAAGTGTTTATTCGACATACTCACAAAAAGTTGAATCCGGATCAAAAAATCCATTAGCGGAAACGATACGAGACACAACACTATTGAATCAATTTATTTCATCACTACCGACATTTGAAGATGGTACAGATGACACCGGAAAGAATGGTCGTGGAATAGATGGAAAGGGCGGTTTCTTGTCCGTGTTGCATCCAAACGAACGTGTTGTGCCTAAATCATTGAATGCACAAATTGGAGGGCTTACAAACGAGGAATTAAGCCGAATTGCTAATGAATATAATAACGGCAAAATAGTGCGGTCAGATTCACAACTTGGTTCGGCATTGGAATTGTCACTTTTGGTTGGTAAATTAGACAACCTGACCAAAGTTATTCAGGACAAACCGGAAACAAATATTGAATTAGGTGAAATCACACAAGGTGCAATGGAGATTGTTAAGTCAACAAAAGAAGGAAACACCTATACATATAACAGATACAAAGTAAAATGAGGCATTTTCTAAACGGTATTGAAGTCGCACCAAGAAACATTGATGATATTGGTGTTGTGTCGGATTTTTCAGGCAATCCGGACATCTTATCATTGAACACCGAATCGGTAATTTTACCAAGGGAAGCAAATGATTTGATCCGTGAGCATATTAACAACGTGGGATTGTTTGAGGGGATACCTTATTCGGTTGTGACAAGCGGTCAAACCTTAGAATACTTTGTTGATTTGACAGATGGGTTGAAAGTTCGTGAACACGAGGTTGTTGTAAATTTAAAAAAGCGTGGTGGTCTTGATATCTTTCGTGAACGTGCAAACGGCACATCGTTCGATTTAATGTTGAAAAATGGTGTAATATTCGACACAAAAAATGTTCCCTATTTTGTCATAAAGGACAACCAAGGCGAATTGATTTTGAATCTTGCAATTACGACCTACATAATGACCAAAGAAATCATTCAAGCCGGTTACGATTTACAAGAAGCCGGTCAAAATTTGATTAGTGCATCAACACCAATTATTGGTTTGGGTGTTGGTGCGCCTCCGGTGGTAGTTACATCATACAATGTCGGTGCAATTGTAAGTGCATCAATTATTTTTATTTTCAAACTTGCATATTATGTTCTTTTAACACTTGCATTGATAAAATTGGCAACCGAATTGTTCAACGTATTATTTCCGGCAAAGAAATATTTAAAAGCAACTTACTTTGTTGAAATTATGCGAAAAAGTTGTGCCTATTTTGGTTATGATTTTCAATCAACATTACTTGATACGTCACCTTACTTTGCATTGATGCCGGTTCCGTTGACTCCTGAACGTGAATCAATATTTGACACACAAATTTTTGGTTCATTTACAACATTAGCCTTTAGCACCGGATTGCCAAGTTCATCGGACACGGTTGCAACCTTTGGTCAATTTATAGATAGTTTGGAAACAATGTTCAATGCACGATTGATTGTTCGTGATGGTGTGGTTCGTATTGAAAGGCGTGATTGGTTGGAAAATCAAGCAATAAATATGATTGAACCGGCAATGAATTTGCAGTCCGACCGTGATAGTGAATTCCAATACAATGCACTTGATATTTGGAAACGATACTACATTCATTATGCACTTGATTATTCCGATATTCATTCATTGGATGGTGTGACATATGACAATCACGATGCGGAGTTTTCAACCGAACCGGATTTTCCGGTTGTCAATGAAGATTTGTTGACCATTAAAGGTTTGAATGATGTGTCAATTCCTTATTCATTAGGTGCAAGAAAGAATGGTTTGAATTTTATTGAATCATATGCAAAAATTGTGTTTACTATAATTGACACGGTGGCAAATGTGTTTGGTGGGAATTCAAATTTTGCATCTCAAATTGATTCACGTAAAAATGCGTTGCAAATTAGTCAACTATACTTTTCGACAACAAAAGTTCTTTATGGTCAAACCGGTCAAGTCATCGCAAATGAGTTGGTTCAGGAAGAAACTTATTTCAACAATGTAAGTGCAAAGGCGTTGTGGGATAAGTATCATTATATCAATGAAATCCAAGAAAATGATTGGAAAATATACGAAAATACACGAATTCGCTTATCTCACGAACAATTCGTAACTTTGTTAGGCAATAATTTTGCAGAAATCAACGGAATAATGAGTGAAATCTTGCGAATTGAGTGGATTGATGAAAAAAGTTTCGCACAAATCACATACAGAACACGAAATGATTGGGCAAACAACAAGGTGGTTACACAAACAATTGATGAATAATGGATGAATTTGTTAAAATAAGCCAAGATTTGAAGAAAAACTTGAAAAGTTTGCAAGAAATGAACAATCAAATGTTGAAAACTATTCAAGAACAAGAACCGGAAAAGGTGAATGAATTGCTAAATGATAATAACGCATTAATCAAAGCATTAGACAAACAAGATGTCAATGCGGTGATGAATATACACAAGAAATATGCCGATAAGAATAACAAGTAAATCGTTTAGGGATGTCTTTAACAATTCCTTGACATATCTCAAGGCAAATACCGGTGATCCGATACAATGTGCATTGTCTATTGAAGAAAGTATTGCGGTAAATTCGGAAGATAATAACACTTTGCAAAATAGTGTGTTGCAAAATATTATTACGTGGGTAGGTGGTAACTTTGAGGATGAGGGTTTTCGTGCCGGTCAGACAATTACCATAACGACATATACAATTTCAACCGGTGTATATTTAGCACAAACGACAACAACCATTTTGTGGGTGATTGATAATCAAATGAAAGTGTCATCAACATTGTCAAGTTGGTACACGTTTCCTGATGAAGCGGTTTCCATATTTACAACGTCATCAAGGCAAGGTTTAAAACTTGATGTGAACAATGTCGCAAATGGAACACAAGGTTCACAATATAGTTTAATTGATGGCGAAGCATCAACGTTCACATTTGACCTGACCGGTACTTTTCCGGTGCAAGGTGTTCCGGTTGGCAATCAATCCGGAATGTTTAGTGTATCGGCATCAATTGATTTGGCATCATCTTCCGGTGGTGTTCGTACCTATACATTGAACACAAGTTGGATTCAAAGCGGTTTATACAATTCGGCAAATTATGACTTTGATAATTGTCTTAAATTATACCAAAGAATGTCGTGGGAAACCGTAATTGGTGAACCATATGACAACCTTATTGAAGTGTTTAATGATGATGCAAACACCGGATGGTTTAATCAAGGGTTTAACGACAATCCAATTGATGCAACATTGGTTCAAGGAATTAGTGAAATTTCTTATTGTGATGAAACTATTGCAACATTTGTGATTGATTCAAGTGCAACCGATTTTGCATTTGGTGGTTCATATGTCTCAGGGTTGGACAACTACTTTAAAAACAAACCGGAATCCGCATCAAAATATGCGATGACATTGGGTTCGGTTCTAATGAATGTCGGACAAAGTTATGTGTCACAATCAAACGATGATGGTGCGAAATGGTTCTTTGAAACGTTGTCAGTAATTACAAACGGAACGGAACACACTTTCAATGTAAAGATTACACCGAATCCGGCATTTGAAACATTTATCGGTGGTCGTTCTGAAGGTGACCGCACATTATATTTGTGGTGTAAAGTTGGCAATGTAAACTTGTTAGTTTTTAACGGACAAATGTTTTGCCCTCCTTTGGGTATTCAATCGCTTACAATGGTAAATTCGGAATACTTTGACCATAGTCAACAATTAACCGACACAACCGAATTAGAAACCGGCAACACCGGAAACGTGGAAGATGATTTTGCATTTTGCGGAAAGTTTAGATTACCGGCAAAGTTTGTGAATGATTATGTGAATGCAAGAATTGAAGCATACAATTTGACAACGGAAGAAAAATTCACGTTGCAACAAACGAGTTTTAATTTGTCAGGAATACCGCTTGTAAACTTTCAACAAGTCATTGACCTTGAATCACCGGTTTTTCCATCGTTGCCCACAACATCGGTAAAACGCAATGCAAGACTTGTGAATGATTCATCGGCATCATTAGGAATCAACTACGGTGTTCGAATTTATTTTCCTTTCATATACCGATGGGAGTATTGGTTAAGTCAGTTAAATGCAAATGCGGATTTTTATCCAAACAATCAAACAAGAGATTGGGTTGATTACGGTACAACCGGTGATTGGCGTTTGCGTATGGTTCTTGAAGTTGCGAGGGCTGATAATTTATATCAATACACCGATTTTGTAAATATTCTTGACTACAATTCAGATGCCAATATCACACAACAAATTGAATTGTATATTGATTCAAGTTCAACCAATGTTCAGGTGGTGACCGAAGGTCAATTAATGCGTGTTGTGGCAACACACACACTTGTTGAGGGTGATTGGACACAAGATTCGGTTTGGGGTATGATAACCGTTGAACCAAAAGAATCAAGTCCAAGATGGATATCGTCAACGGCAATTGATTACGATGGTAATACATCAAATCCTTTAACACCTTTGAGTGGTTTAAGATGTGATTTGACATTTCCAACAACCGATGTTGCAAGGTTGGAATGTTTCTTTGATCCGGACAAAATAAATCTTTCCAATGGTGTAAAATTTACATCTAAAATAAAAGGTTGCACCGATGGTGAAATTGTAAAAATGACAACATCAGGAATGCAAAAATTGACAACAAGTAATGACCAAAAAATAAAAAGTTAAAAGATGGGACAACAACAAATTAACCAATATGCAATTGAACGAACAACGTTCGGTGATGATGACTATTATGATATTGATTATTATAACGGATCAATTTATCAAACCGCAAAAATTAAAGGTTCAGTAATTAAAGCCGGTGCAAGTGGAATTGGATTATTTTCACAAACTGCGGATTCAACATTAATACAAAACACGACAACCGAAACAAGTTTGCTTGGAACCGGTCAAGGTTCGTTACAAGTAAGTGCAAACACCTTTGCCGTAGGTAGTTCATACATATTAAAAATGTGCGGAAACATTAGTTGTATAAACAACTCGGATATTGTGTTAAACGTGAAAAGCGGTTCGGTAATTTTAGGCACAACCGGAACGATTCAGTTGCCACAGATAAATGCACAAACGTTTGAATTGGAATTGAATTTCACGGTTCGGCAAATTGGTGTCTCAGGCGTTGCCGATATTGTTATGAATGGTGAATTTGCATATATACAACATTCATCAAGTGATTTGCAAGGTAACACATTTATCAGTCAAAACAACACAACATTTGACACAACTGCAAACAACACACTTGATGTAACGTGGGCTTGGCAAAGTGCGGATGCATCAAACCGAGTGAATTCAGTAGTTACTAATTTAAGAAGAACGTACTAATGTGTCAATGTTTACAACTCACAATTGATGCCGGAACAACCGGAGTTCAAACGACAATCTCAAGTGCCGGTGGTACATATAACGGTGTTAATTATTGGACATTTACATATGACACATATACAATTGTAATTTGGTCAACCGGTTCATTTTGGGTTGCATCACCGGTTCTTGGGGATGCATCCGGAACACAAACAAGATATGCACCGAGTCCGATTGGTGATTGTCCTGAAGCATCATTAGGTTCACCGGTCAATAGTTTTTGGATAAATGCCGGAACAATTACAGACTTAAAGACATTCACAACTTTAGGTGTTCCGTGTCCGGATGATACAAATTGTGAGAATCAAGACCGAACATTTCGTGAATACGGAAGCATTAAATTGCCACAAGTGGTTCAGGAACAAGACCGCGGTTTGAAAGAATGTTGTTGTGTTTATAAGGTTCTTGGTGACACCGCAAAAACAGATTGGAAAAACGACCTTTCAAGTGCTTGGATTAAACTTTCCGCAGTAAGTGACACGGCAACATTTAGATTGAAAAAGAATGGTGTGGTCGCAACATATACACCGACAAGTGTACCTTTTCCAAATGAAGCAAATGCCTTTTATACAACCGTTGATTGGGGTGATGTAATTACATCGGATGGTGTTGGTTGTTACACGATTGAAATTGAATATTCAATTAGTGGGATTACCGGAACAATCGTTTGGGGAACATATGACCTTGAAGCGTATTCAATAAGCAATGCACTAAACACGGCAAGAATCCGTGCGATATTTAACGGATATCAAGAAATCGAACAAATTAATTTTACCGGTGCGGATGTTGAAAGTACATTTAGGTTTCACGGTTACATTGGTAACAGACAACCGAACACCGAAGTTGATAATATTATTTATAACAATAGAGAAATGAAACGTGTGATTCGTGAAAATCTGAATTCTTATCAGTTGATAACTGATCCGAGTGACGATTGTATCATTCGACCATTGGTTGACCTTTATTTGTTAAGTGAAAACCAATTATTTATTTCAGATTATAACGCACATAATCCATCATATTTCATTCAAGATTTGCCGGTGATAGTCGAAGAAAGTCCGGAATTAGAATATTATGATTTCAGTCGTAAAGTCAAATTAACTTGCACGTTGTCGGATAAATTTAAAAATAAACGTACATATTATTAAAATGAAAGGGATGGAAAATTTTAGCGATTTGATTGCAATGGGGATTGGAATGTTTGGTGCGTTCCTGAAGGGTTTGAAAAAGAAACTAAAAACTCCCACAATAATCCTCGCAATGACAATTGCCGGTGTACTCACTTATTCGGTGACCGGTGTGATTGAATTGTTTTATCACGATGCACCGCCAAAAATTGTGATACTAATATCTTTCATTGTTGGATGGTTAGCAAATGAATTGACATCAACACTTGACCAAGCAATTGGGGATTTGTACGAAATATTTATAAATTGGTTAAAAGACAAAATGAACAAAGGGGGCAAAAAATGAAATACTTAATTATAATTTTCTTGTGGTTTTCGACAAGTGCGTTTGCATTTACCGACACAATCGTTGAACAATCTGAAGGTGTAAAAACGACAACAATAATATTTGAAAACGATACCTTGGTTCACACCGATTCAACGGATCAAATTATTCATCAAGTCGTGATTGAAAAAATTATTGAAAAAACAAACGACATTGTTCAGGCGTACAAAAAAAAAGATTATGGGAAAGTTGTTTCGCATTTGCTTATAATCGCATTCGTTTGTTATTCAATTTATTTAAGACGTAAACAAAAAAAATGCAAAGACAAGAATTAGACCTTTCCAAGATTAACTTTGTGGGAATGGATGACAACGAATTCATTCATCAGGAAACACAAAAGACACAAATATATTTGCACCATACTGCCGGAAATTCATCCGGTGTAAATTGCATTAGATATTGGAATAATGACAAAAGAGGTCGTGTTGCAACTTGTGTTGTGATATCCGGCAAAGATGCAAGGTTGTCAAAAGATGGTCAAATTTGCCAAGCGTTTTCAAGTAAATATTGGGCGTATCATTTAGGCGTGAAAAAAGAAATATTCAAGTCACAAGATGTGCCTTATCAAATACTTGACAAACATAGCATCGGAATTGAAATTTGTAATTGGGGTTATTTAAAAGAACGTGATGGCAAGTTTTATAATTATGTGAACGGTGTTGTTCCTAAAGAAGATGTTTGTGTCTTAGACAAGCCGTTTAAAGGTCACCGCTATTGGCACAAATACACCGATGCACAAATTGAATCGGTTCGTCAATTGCTTGTGTTTTGGCACGAACGATACAACATTGATATTACATATAATGAATGTGATATGTGGTCATTGTCTAAACGTGCTTTGCGTGGCGTTGATGGTCTTTATACGCACAATTCGGTGCGACCTGATAAATCGGACATTTATCCTTGTCCAAGAATGATTGAAATGCTCAAAAGTTTATGAAAGTAATACAACACCAAAAGAATGTTCACGAATTAATATTGAAAGGGAATCTTTCCAAAATTGCAATTTTATCCGATGTGCATTGGGACAATCCAAAATGCGATTGGGATTTGCTCAAAACAGATTTGGAATATTGCAAAAAAGAATCAATTCCAATTTTTATCAATGGTGATTTCTTTTGTTGTATGCAAGGTAAATATGACCGAAGGGCATCGAAGTCAGGAATAAGACCGGAACATCAAAACGAAAATTATCTTGATTCATTGGTCACAACTGCGGTTGAATGGTGGAAACCATACGCACATTTGATTTTTCTTTTGGGATATGGCAATCACGAAACCGCAATGATAAAAATGCACGAAACGGATTTGTTGCAAAGGTTTGCCGATTTAATGAATCTTAAAGAACACACCAAGATTCAGGTCGGAGGATATTCCGGTTGGATTGTATTTACACAAATTAATTCGACAATACAAACATCTTTCAAATTACATTACCATCACGGTCTTTCAAAAGGTGCGAGTGTAGTCACCAAGGGTGCTATTGATTTAAGTCGTGCAATGGGTATTTATGAGGGTATGGATATCTTTACACAAGGACACATTCATCAATCAATGAGTCGTGAAGATGTGCGTGATACATTAGAACACACAAAAAACGGTTATCGGATCAAGAAACAACAAGTTCATCATATGATTACCGGAACATACAAAGAAGAATACTTTGGCACGAATGGAATGGGGTGGCACGTTGAACGAGGTGCGGAAGCACGAAATCTTGGTGGTCGCATCCTGACTTTAGAATCAAAACGCATCGCAAAAAATGGTGTTCGAACAATGAAGAAATACGTTGATTCACATCGTTTTCCGCTATAATCTAAAAAAAGTTTAAATTTTTTTTTATTCCTAAATCGTAACAACGACAAGGGTTTCAGGCAATTCGTGTAATTTATTTTACTTTTTAACAAAAAAAAAGTTTTGTTAACTCAAATGTTTTTGTAACTTAGCGGTGTCAAACAATTAATAACAACAAAAACACACACAATGACAAACGCAGAAACAATAGTAAGAATCGAATTATCAGAGCAAGTAATCAACCCACTATTCTCAGATACTAAAGAGGTGGCGTTAGTAGTAACGAAAAGAGATGGTAAACTTTTTCAAAAAACTCTAGACCTCACTAACGAAATGGATTATTCTTACTACAGAACTTGTAGGAATCTACTTAAAATACAAAGCAAATAAATAAAACCAACGGAGTCGAAAGACTCCTTTTAAATAACAATTAATAACAACAAAAACACACACAATGACAAAAACACACACAATCAAAGGAATTAGAAAAGGTAAAGAGTTTACTAAGGAGGTTCAGGTTCAATACGACGAAGGTAGTCCAAAATGGATAAAAAACCTTTTCGGTCACACGGGGTACATTCAGTATAAAGAGTTATTCGATAGTAATGATAATTACCTAGGAGATTCAGAAACTCCCGAACCGATTGTCAAGTCTTATAGAAATATCCTTTTAATAGAAGATTTTAAAATAATCAAGTAATCAAATAATAAAAACAAACAACAAAAAACACACACAATGAATCATGAAAGCATTAACGACATATTGCACACATTAGAACAAATGCATTTTAATATTCAGTTACACGAAAAAGCAATCGCATACAACCAAGATACCATTCAAGGTTGTGCCGGTTTTCTTCCGGATCAAAAATCAAAATGCGAACACCGGATTGAAATTCAAAAGATGTGCATCCAACGTTGGAAACTAAGAATTGAAAAATATGCTTTTCGTTTAATATTTACCATAAACAAAACAAAATGACCAAAGAAGAAAAAACAGAAAAAATGACAAAACTAATTGACCAAGCAATCGAATCGGTTGATGATTGTCTGTCAGTTGAAATACTTGCAAAATCGGTTGCGGTTATCCTGAAGGAAAATTATGGTGTTCATAACTTTGACACCTTTACAGATACTTTGAATCAAGAATTAAACAAATAGATTATGAACAAGAATGAATTAAAAGATACGATACTTGGCTTTTTAGCGGTTTTGTCAATGTTTTGGATGTACTACATATGTCTTTGGATTTTTGTCGCTTAGAACGTCTTAAAATGCTTTTGTGCTATTTGTGTGTTGCACGATTGTTTGACCAAAAAAAAGTTTAAAATTTTTTTTACTCCGGAATCCTAATAAAAACAAGGGTTTCGGGATTTTTTTATAAAATAAATAGAAATTAACAGAAAAAAAGTATTGTGGAAACAAATAAGTTTTATATATTTGAAGTGTCAAACAATTAATAACAACAAAAAACACACACAATGACACAAACAATCACAATACCAACAAAAGCGGGAGAGGTAGCATTTTTTAAATTACAATTTGATAACGCTTTAGACTTCTTTAACAATGTGGACTTATTTAGCACATTAAGTTCTTTAGAAGATTTAAAAAAATTACAATCACAAGTTAAATTTCAAATAAGATAAGTATTAAATAAAACCAATGGGGGAGCAATCCCCCTTTAAAAACAAAATAAAAATGGAAAATCAAAACAATTATAAGGTGCAAATAACTGAAGGATTTACCGGTGAGTTTATCGTGCCTTTTGAAAATGACTATATTGAAATACAATATGGTTTTAACGTCAACAATGAACCTGAAGGTTATGAGATTAACGTAAACATTCACGAAAGTTTTTTTATGGATTCATCCGGATCAAAACATTTGCTTTCAAAAGAATCAATTCAAAAGTATATCGAACCGATTCAAGAATTGACATTGGAACAAATTACATTGGAACAACATATTTACGAACACTTAATTGATTAAAAATGAAAGATATTTTAAAACTGCAAGAACAAGCCAAGATTACTTTATTTGATGCAAACGTGCAATACAACAAGCACAAAATGATGCTTGGTCATAATATGCCGGAAAACGAAATTCAAGCCGTTAGAACGAAATATTTTACATTGATGCATTCTTATATGGTCATAATCAAAACAATTCAAAAACTTACATATGAAAAATATATATAGTATTCAACAAATAATTGACTATTGGTCAAAAAATGGAAACTTTAACATAGATTTGTATCTCAAATTTTTAAAAGCAATAAAAGAATGAATGAATTAATTGACAAGGTGGTGTATAAAATCAGGAAGGATAAGTTGAAACATAAAAGCCGTAAACGTGAGTTTATAAACAAAAGAATGTATTTGTATTATCTGTTAAAAGAACACGATTATTCATATACTGACATCGGTAAGTTGTTTAATAAAAATCACGCCACAATTATTCACGGATGCCGACAATATCGTGATTTGAAAAATTCAAAAGATGTTGGATTGATGAATGACTTGGTTGAATACTATTCTTTTTTTGAACCGTATGAATTAAAAAATATTGAATTTAGAATTGCCGATGATGTGGGAAGTGCAAATTCATTGCGTGAATTACTCCGGATCAAAAACAGATTAAAAAGGGAATTATATGTTGACATAAAAAAATAAAAATGGCAAAAGACAAAAAATCATTTATTCTATATTGCGACATCATTCACACCGTTGAACAACTAAACGATGTTGATGCCGGAAAACTATTTAAGCACGTTTTAAGATACGTCAATGACCTGAATCCTGAAGCGGATGACATTATCACCAAGATTGCATTTGAACCGATTAAACAACAACTCAAACGTGATTTGGTGAAATTTGAAAAAATCAAAAAAAATAGAAGTGAAGCCGGAAAAAAAGGAATGCAAAACCGTTATAACAAAAGTGTAACAAATGTAACAAGTGTTAAAAGTGTTAAACAAGATTTATCAAAACTAACTGATAATGATACTGATAATGATAATGATAATGATAATGATATAAATAAAAGAAAACTTTTATTTAAAGAAAAGTTAAAAAAATATGTTTCTGAATATGGCAAAGAAATGATGAATGATTTTTATTTATATTGGTCAGAGCATAACGAAAACGGCAAAAGAATGAGATGGGAAAAAGAACGTACTTTTGGAATGAAGGCAAGATTGAACACTTGGTCAAAACGTGTACCGGACAGATACAAAAAAGATGATGGTAAATTTAAAGCACCTTGGTCGTGAAGGGTTTTGAAATAACACAAGCCGGTGATGTTATAGATAAGTTGTTTATTTATCGTGACAAATATCACGAAAAAGGAAAGTATCTTGGATTTAGAGCATTACACGAACATTATTCGATGTCATTAGGCAATTGCACGGATTGGTCAGGGTTTCCGATGTCCGGCAAAACACAATTCTTGATGGAATGTTTGGTCAACACATCGTTGATGTATGGATGGAAACATTTGGTTTACTTTCCTGATGTTGGTAGCAATGTCGAAATCATTGCCGATTTGATTCATAAAGTCACCGGTAAAACTTTTGATCCGGAAAAGAAAAACGCAATCTCAGACCAAGAAATCACACGTTCAATTGATTGGATTACACAACACTTTAAAGTGCTTACAAAACGAGATGTAAAAGCCAAGATGACACCATTTGAATTTTGGGATTATGCCGTACAATTAAAACGAACGGAAGGTCTTGAAACGGCATCAATTGATTCTTGGAAAGATATGCATCACGATTATTCGAAGTATGGTCAGTATGCACAATATCTTGAAATTGTTTTGCCTTATCGAAATATGATTGCGGAAAATAATGACTTGCATTTGCACACAATAATTCATCCAAAGTTGACAGAAAAAGAAAACGGTGTTCGAAAGGCACCAACACCATTTGACCTTAAAGGGGGAAGTGAATGGATTAATTCAGGAAAGTGCCAAATAACGATTCACCGTGAAGATATCACCAATAATATCGTTGATGTATATTTCAATAAAATAAAACCAAGGTCAAACGGAAATGTTGGTCGAATACAAATGTATTTCGATATTGAAAAATTTGTTTATTATGATGAGGTTGGTATTCACCGCACAAAAGTATATGCACAAAAACAATAAAAAATGGAAACGTCAATTTTACTTGCACAAATAGATTTAAAGACTACAATACTCAAATTGGAAACATCTTTGCAAGACATCAAAGATAACAATCCAAAACGCACCGATTTGATTG
>JAAHTG010001495.1_pt1 | contig 13154 bp, 27 predicted proteins | sample 6116081 | NCBI WGS metagenome assembly JAAHTG01 (sample SAMN13939989, study PRJNA603662) | sponge metagenome | isolation source: marine sponge | host: Mycale hentscheli | place: New Zealand | collected 2005 | reverse complement strand
CACGAACAATTAGTAGCACAAGAAGGATTCGATCCATCTACTGACGATTATTATTCTGAAGTCAGTAAACGTATGGCTGGTGAGTTTCCTCATAAGTTTAAGGGAGTACAGAAGAACGCCCAATCTGTTGCTCCTGCGTCCAATGGACGGTCAATCAAAAAGGGTGGTAAAAAAACTATTGAGCTTAGTCCAGGTCAAGTGGCATTTGCAAAAAAGATGCGAATACCATTAGAAAAATATGCACAGGAAGTAGCAAAAATAGAAAAAAATAAGGGAGCAGCGTAATGGCAGACCGTACTAATCGAGAGTCGCAAACTCGTGAAAAAACTGCGAGAGTACAACAGTGGAAGCCACCGTCAACACTTGACGCTCCAGAAGCACCTGTGGGATATAAGCACAGATGGATAAGAGAACGAGTTATGGAATATGATGATAGATCAAACATCCATAAACGATTGAGAGAAGGATATGAATTAGTTCGTGCTGAAGAATATCCAGACTTTGATGCACCTATAATTGATGAAGGCAAGAATGCTGGAGTAATCGGTCAGGGTGGTCTTTTGTTAGCACGGATACCTGATGAACTTGTTGAGCAGAGAAATCAATATTATCAAAGCAAAACAAATAATCAAATGGAGGCTATTGACAGAGATATGATGAGAGATTCAAATGCTGCAATGCCTATGCTTAAACCCGAGAGAAGGTCTCAAGTCGCTTTTGGTGGCAAGAAGCCCGACTCATAATTTTAATTTTAGGAGATAGAAATGGCAAATCAAGATGCTGCTTTCGGAATGCGTCCTGTCAAAAGAATAGGTGGAACACCCTATACTGGAGGACAATCCCGATATAGAATCGCTGCCAATTATGGAACTGCTATATTTCAAGGTGACATGGTTATGCAAGTCACTGGCGGAGGCGTAGAAATTCACGCTGATGGTGGTACTGTTCCAATAGTTGGAGTGTTCAATGGTTGTAGATATACAGACCCTACAACTGGAAAAGAGACTTTTTCCAACTTTTACCCTGCAAGCACAAATGCTAGTGACATTGAGGCTTTCATTATAGATGACCCAAGCGTTATCTTTGAAATCCAAGCTGACGCTGCATTTCCAGTTGCAGATTTATTAGGTAACTTTGACATTGTATATACCACCGCAGGTTCGACTGTAACTGGTATTTCTGGTGCAGAGTTAGATGTAACAACAGGTGCGACTACTGCTGGTTTACCTCTGAAAGCGATTGATATTTCGCAAGATCCAGAGAATAGCGATGTTTCATCAGATGCAACCAATGTCTACGTTGTGATTCAAAATCACATATTTGGACAAAAGGGTGCAGGATTAGCATAAGGGAGTTTAGATTATGGCTATATCAAGAGCGCAACTAGTTAAAGAACTAGAACCTGGTCTAAATGCCCTGTTTGGCATGGAATATGACCGTTACGACAACGAGCATGCAGAAATCGATGACACAGAAGCTTCAGACAGAGCGTTTGAAGAAGAAGGGATGATCAGTGGTTTCGGCAATGCTGCAACTAAATCAGAGGGTGCTGGCGTATCTTTTGATAGTGCAAACGAAGTATATACATCAAGATATACAATGGAGACAGTTGCATTAGCTTTCGCATTAACTGAGGAAGCAATGGAAGATAATCTCTATGACCGTCTTGGTGCTAGATACACAAAGGCACTAGCAAGATCAATGGCACACACTAAGCAAGTAAAAGCTGCTTCAGTTCTAAACAATGCGTTTAGTTCTAGCTTTACTGGTGGTGATGGAAAAGAGCTTTGTGCTACAGACCATCCTCTAGGTGGTGGTGGTACATTTTCAAATGAGCCATCAGCAGCCGCTGACTTAAACGAAACATCATTAGAAAGTGCATTAATTGACATTTCTAATTTTGTTGATGAGAGAAACATGATTGTAGCTCTTCGTGGTATGAAGTTAATCATTCCGCCAGCACTACAGTTTGTAGCTGATCGTTTATTAGAGTCAACTTTAAGATCAGGAACTGCTGACAATGATGTAAACGCAGTTAAGAACATGGGAATGTTACCAGAAGGTTACGTTATCAACCATTTCTTAACAGATACAGATGCGTTCTTCATCAAAACAGATGCTCCAAATGGTTTCAAATATTTTGAAAGAACACCATTAAGCACAAGCATGGAAGCAGACTTCGACACAGGAAACATGAGATACAAAGCAAGAGAAAGATATGCTTTTGGATTCTCTGATCCTCGTTGTGTGTTTGGATCACCAGGCGCAGCTTAACGAACAATTGTTCGATTATTGAAAGGGTGGCTTGCGAGTCACCCTTTTTTTATGTATAATTAAATTACCTTGACGAAGAATTAACTTCGACAATTGCCAAGACAAGGAGATTGACATGGCTAATACAACTTTTTCAGGTCCAATAAGGTCTGAAAGTACACTTAAAACTATCAGTAAAAATTCTACTACTGGAGTAATTACAGAAGTCATTACTATGGGTGATGCACCAGTTGCATTAGGAGATGAGGATAAAACTCTTGATAATGCAACACATAGTGGAAGAGTTCTAGCAGTTCCAGCACTTGGTTCTAATAGAACAATAACTTTACCTGCTCCGATTGCAGGATCAAGTTTTAAGTTTATTTATGCAGGAGCAGCAGAAGAAGCAGAAAATTTGATTATTATTACTCCTGGTAACACTAACTTTTTCTTAGGAAATGTTCAGCATTTAGATACAAATGCAGACAATGTTTCTGTTTATGCAAATGGAAGTTCTAACTCAAAGTTAACATTAACTGACTTTGGTAGCATGGAAATAAACATAGTTGGTAAAGATAGTACTAATTACTATGTTTGGGGTAATGTTGTTTCTGAAGACGCTCCAGCTTTCGCTGATCAATAATAGGAGATAAATATGGCAGTTAGGTCTGACGTAAAAGCCTTTAATCACGATCAAGGTGATGATGCAGCGATTGTAGGTCCTGCAAGGTCAAGGATAAGACAAGTTGTTATATTTGGTAATGCTGCTGGTGTGTTGACTATCAAAGATGGATCAGGTGGAGCAACTATATTGCTTCAAAGTTTTCCTGCTGGATTGCATACCTTAAACATTCCAGATGCAGGTGTGTTAGCTGAAAGTGGAGCATACATACATGGTTTCACTGGCAGTGGTAATAAACTTACTTTGTTCTTATCCTAATGGCTAGAGCAAAGGATAAACAACCTCCAAAGACTAAAAAGTATTTTCGCTCCACTAAAAGTGGGGCGGGAATGACTAAAGCAGGTGTCGCTAGATACAGAAAAGATAATCCTGGTAGTAAGTTAAAAACGGCTGTGACAGGCAAAGTAAAAAAAGGAAGCACAGCAGCTAAGAGGCGTAAGTCATATTGTGCAAGAAGTGCTGGACAAATGAAACAGTTTCCTAAAGCAGCAAAGAATCCTAATAGTCGTTTACGACAAGCTAGAAGAAGGTGGAAATGTTAATGACACAAAAAAATGTTCAGTCTTTGCAAATAGAATTTGCTGAATGGAAATCTAAACAAGACTATCTTGTCAAACATGTTGATGAATTAAGAGCAGATATGACAGATATTAAAAAAGCAGTATTTCAAGCTAAATGGATGTTGATTGGTGCTTTGGCAGTTATAGCTGTAACTAATACGGGAGCGGTAACAGAATTGTTATCGTTGTTAAAATAATGGTTATGGGTAGATCGCAAATGAGTCAGCAAATATCAAAACCACCGAACAAAAAGAAAAAAGTAAAAAAAATAATAAAGGTGAAAAAAAATGCCAAAAGACGCTTGTTACAGAAAAGTTAAATCTCGCTACAGAGTTTTTCCAAGTGCATATGCTTCAGGAGCTATCGCAAAATGCCGAAAGGTAGGAGCAGCAAATTATGGTAATAAGACAAAGAAAAAAGCCGAAGGCGGTGTTGTAGAATTAAAGAATGGTGGTAATGTTACCAAACAAAAACGTAAAAGACCTACTAAAAATAAAAATATAGCTCGTGGTTGTGGTATCGTTATGAGTAACAGACGTAAAGTAACAAAGTATAGATAATGGCTGTAAGAAAAACAAAATCTGGATTAGCTCTTAAACGATGGTTTAAAGAAGATTGGAAAGATGTTAAAACAGGCAAGGCATGTGGTCGTAAAAAAGGAGAAAAAAGAGGCACTCCTTATTGCAGACCAAGTAAACGAGTTAGCTCTAAAACACCTAAAACTAGATCAGAGATGACATCAGCAGAAAAAAGAAGTAGAATAAGTCAGAAGAATAGAATAGGACAACCAGCAGGTAAACCGAGAAGAGTTAAATCTCTTAGGAGAAAAAAGAAATGACAACATCTAACTCTACAAATTTTGAACTTGACGTAGCTGAATATATTGAAGAAGCATTTGAAAGATGTGGATTAGAGCTTCGTACTGGATACGACCTTCAAACTGCTAAAAGATCACTAAATATAATGTTAGCAGAGTGGGCTAATAGAGGTTTAAATCAATGGACAATAGAACAAAGAACACAAGCCCTAACAGCAAGTGATTCAGATTATTCATTAGGAACAGATGTCATTGACATATTGTCTGCTGTTGTTCGTAGAAGTGGTACAGATTTTAGCATGACTAGAGTTAGCCGAGATACTTACTTGGCAATCCCAACTAAAACAACTACAGGTAGACCGACACAATTTTTTCTCGATAGACAAATAACACCTAACTTAAAGATTTGGCCCGCACCTGAAAACAGTACAGATGTCATTCATTATGACGCTCTAACTAGAATACAAGATGCTGACGGTGCAACTAATACAATGGAAATACCATTTAGATTCTATCCTTGCTTAACTGCTGGACTTGCATATTACATATCTATGAAAAAAGCTCCTGATAGAATACAATTATTAAAGACAGTTTATGAAGAAGAATTTGAAAGAGCTATGGGTGAAGATAGAGACAGGTCTAGTTTTACTGTAACACCTCAATTAAGTTTTTATAGGGTGGGATAATGGGAGCTTTTGCATCTGGTAAACACGCTTTTGGACTATCAGATCGTTCTGGATTTAGATACAGAATTAAAGACATGCGTAAAGAATGGAATGGATTGCTTGTAGGTAAAGATGAGTATGAAGAAAAACACCCTCAATTAACACCTCCAAGAGTGCCGACTGATCCAGAAGCTATAAGAAATGCAAGACCAGACAGGACTGAAACTGCCGTTCCTAATATTTTACCATTAAATGCTTTTACTATTACATTATCATCAACAACAGTAAGTGTTAATGAGCCTAATCATGGTAGATCATCAGGTGATACTGTTAGATTTAGAGATGTAACTTCTATAGGAAACGTACTTGGTTCAGTGATAATATCTGCAAGTGGGTTTACGATTACTAAAACAGATGATAATAATTATACATTTAATAGTGGTTCTACTTCGACCATAACACAAAAGGGAGGTGGTGGCATTGCTTCGGCAGGACCTGTCACTATAACAAATTAATGAGTTTTACATTAGCAACATTAAAAACAGCAATACAAGACTACACGGATAATAGTGAAACATCTTTTGTTACTAATCTTCCTAACTTTATAAAAGGTGCAGAAGAAAAAATATTTAAAAGTGTAGATTTAGATTATTTTAGAAAAAATGTAACATCTGCTTTTACATCTTCTGATCCTTATTTAACTGTTCCAGCAGATTATTTGGCATCATTTTCATTACAAATAACAACATCTGGTTCAGAAAAATTTTTGTTACAAAAAGATGTTAATTTTATAAGAGAATACACTCCTGCTTCATCAACTACAGGTGTTCCTAAATATTATTCAAGATTTGATGTTGATAATTTTATTGTATCACCTACTCCAGATAGTAATTATGCTTTAGAATTACATTATTATTACAGACCAGCTAGTATAACTGCTGGAGCTGATGGTGGTACAACTTGGATTAGCACAAACGCTCCTTTTGCTTTACTTTACGGATCGTTAATTGAAGCGTATTATTATATGAAAGGCGAACCAGATGTTTTGGCTCAGTACGAAAAAAATTACGTTTTTTATATAGAAAGATTAAAAGACTTAGGCGAAGCAAGAGAAAACACAGATGGATACAAAGTTGGTCTACCATCAAGACCAAGAACATAGGAGTAAACAATGGCAACAGCAAATGCAGCAACCACCTTTTTAGAAAATAGACTTTTAAGTTTTATTTTTAAAAATAACGCAGCATCTTTTAGTACACCTGGTGATAGCATTTATGTAGGACTTGCAACGGCAGTTTCTAACTTTAATGATACTACAGGTGAAACAGATGCACCTACAATAACAGAAGCAACCTTTGGCTCTTATGCAAGGCAACAAGTTGCAGCATCAGGATGGACTTTAACTTCTGATACTACTGAAGCACAAACAATTAAAAATGGAGCAAATATAGAGTTTCCAGCATCTACAGGTACAAGCAATGTAATAAGTCATGTGTTTATAGCAACGCATGTAAGTGCTTCTTTGGATACAGAGGGGTCTGGTGGTAACGTTCTCTTTATAGGCGCTTTAGATGCCACTAAAACTATAGCCACTGGAGATATATTTAGAATTAATACAAACAATCTTACAATAGAGCTTAAATAATGGCATTAACAGTATCAGATAGAATAAAGGAAACGACCACTACCACTGGTACTGGAACGTATACTTTAGGTGGTGCTGTTACTGGCTTTGAAACTTTTACTGCTAATTTAAATAACTCTGACACCACTTATTACGCTTGTACTGATGGTACAGATTTTGAAGTTGGTTTAGGCACATTTACATCTTCTGGTACTACATTAGCTAGAACAACTATTTTATCTAGCTCTAATTCAAATAATGCCGTTAGCTGGAGTTCTGGAACAAGAACAATATTTTGTACATTGCCTGCAGCCAAACCAGTATTTATAGAGGCTAGTGTCAATGAATCAGTTGGTGCGGATTTATCTGTAGGAGATGATCGTATAGTAGAAGGTGGATTAATTGATCTTAGATCTAATATTGGATCAGCATCACAAATTAAATTTTATTGTGAAGTTAGTAATGCTCATGCACAAACACTAACTGCACAACCACACTCTGCTGCTGCGACAAATACATTAAGACTACCTGACAGTGGAGATAGTGGCACACAAGATTTGGTTGCTGTAGATACTACACAAACACTAACTAACAAGTCTATCGTAGCTACACAACTTACAGGTACAATAGCTAATGCAAGATTAGATGCTGATTTACAAGCACTTGCTGGGTTAACATCTGCTGCAGATAAAGGAATACAGTTCACTGGTTCGGGTGCCGCTGCAACATATGACTTAACTGCGGCTGGAAAAGCATTATTAGATGATGCAGATGCAGCAGCACAAAGATCAACATTAGGATTAGGAACAGCGTCTACACTTGCAGTAGGTGTATCAAATACAAACGTAGCACAGTTTGGTTCTGGTATTGCAGATAATGATTTTTTAAAAATAGATGGAACATCTGTTGAAGGCAGAAGTGCCGCAGAAGTCTTGTCGGATATTGGCGGACAAGCTAGTTTAACATTTGGTATATCTAATACTAATGCAGTTAAAATTGACAGTGCAAGTGTGGCAGACGATGAGTATGCTAGATTTACTGCAAATGGAGTAGAAAGTAGAAGTACAAGTGAAGTATTAAGTGATATAGGTGCAACAAGTGCTACAGATGCAGCAAACGAGGCAACAGCATTAGCAATAGCGTTAGGATAATAATATGGCAAATACATTTAAAGTCGTTAACTTTGCAGCCGAGCCTGCTTCAAGCGGAACTCCGTATGTAGTCTACACGGCAGCAAGTAGTACAACAACAATCGTTCTTGGATTGGTGTTATCAAATATACATACCTCTCAAGTTACTGCCACAGTTAGACTAGTAAGTGATACTGCCAACAGAGCGGTAACAAACAATACAGCAAACGGAACAAGTGTCATTGTCAAAGACGCACCTATTCCAGTTGGCTCTGCCTTAGAATTGATGGCGGGAAATAAGGTTGTATTAGAAACTACAGATCAGATTACTGTGGATTGTAGTGTAGCGGATAAGCTATCAGGAACATTGAGTATTATGGAGATAACATAATGGCTTTTATTGGTGTATCACCAGTCACAAATTTTGAAACGACTACTGCCGTGCAAAGATTCAATGGCGATGGATCGGATACCACATTTACATTAACGACTGCCGTTAGTTCAGTACAAGATGTTTTGGTTTCTGTAGATGGTGTTGTACAAGACACCGCTGCTTATACTATTCCAGACGGCACAACATTAACATTCTCGGCTGCACCTAGTTCTGGAACTGGCAATATCTTTGTAAACTATTTAGCACCTCAAACGGGTACAGTTACACCAGCCGCAGAGAACAAAGGTAATTTTAAAGCAGGTGGTTTGTTTAGAACAAATGCACAAAACTTAACTGCTAATACAACAATATTAGCTACAGAAAATGCACAGGTAACAGGTGTCATTACTGTAGATAGTGGTGTTACATTGACAGTGAACAGTGGTGGAAGGTTGGTGATATCGTGAGCAGCTTAAAAGTAGATAACATAACAGGTCGTGGTAGCACAGGTTTTACTGGCTCTGTAAAAAGTGATGGTGGTGCAACTACAACTGATTTACAACAAGGATTGGCAAAGGCTTGGAGCTACAGTGGTCTTAATGATAATACCATAGATGATAGCTTTAATACAGCATCTCTTACAGACCACGGAACAGGAACAGTTTCTCACAATTTCACAAACTCTTTTAGTTCTGCAAATCATTGTAATGTAGCTTTAATAGGTACAGCAGCACATGTTTTTTTTAATGGAAGTGATGCAGCTAAATCATCTTCAACTACAGGTAATTTTAGATGTTACAATACTTCAAATTCGTTTAGTGATGCTTCTGATATAAATATTATTTCTACAGGAGACCTAGCATGAGTGAAATAAGAGCAGATAAACTACACAATGTTACAGGCGATAATGACAGTGGAATTGATTTATCTACTAACGACCAAGTAGATATCAACATAGCAGGTAGTCTTAAGGCAAGAGTGGATTCATCAGGCAACTTGTTGGTAAGTCATACCAGTGCTTATTCTCCTATATCTAATGGTGGTAGTGGCTCATCCTTAATGGCTAATGGTCAGATATTTGGTGGAAGCACTTCTCCAGTTCTATATTTAAATCGTGAAGATAGTAATGGTGATATTGCAATATTTAGAAAAGATGGCACTACTGTAGGAGCTCTTGGTGCTGAGGGTAGTGACAGTTTATATATTCAAGGTGGCACAACAAGTGGTTGTGGCTTACATTTTCACCCATCTACTGCACAAGTAGCCCCTTTAAGGAATGGTGCAAGAATTGACAATGTCATAGATATAGGTGGAAGCAGTCATAGATTTGATGATGTTCGTGCAACCAATGGCACAATCCAAACATCAGACCAACAAGAAAAGAACACCATAACAGATAGTGATTTAGGGTTAGACTTTGTAAAAAGATTATCGCCTAAGTCTTACATCTTTAATGGCAAGACAAGAACACACTATGGTTTAATTGCACAAGATGTAGAAACTGTACTTAGTGATATTAATAAGCCTACAAGTGGTTTTGCAGGATTTATCAAAGATGACATATCAGAAGAGCAAGATGGTTCTCAGTATAGATATGGCTTGAGATACACAGAGTTTGTTGCACCATTAATCAAAGCAGTAAAAGACCAACAAGCAATCATAGAAGATTTGCAAGCTAGAATTACAGCATTGGAGAATCAGTAATGGCAAACGGAACAATAGCATTTGATACATTACAGACAAGTGGACAGATAACAGGCACAGCTAAGTCTGTGGATACAGATTACTTGGCATATGGAAGCAACAAAGCATGGAACAATTTTTCACTAGGTACAAGTATAAATCAAAGTTTTAATGTATCTTCTATAACAGATGTTAATACTGGTAGATACACAACAACATTTACAAATAATATGGATGATGCAAACTTTTCATTTGCAGGTGGAGCAAATGGTAGAAGTGGAAATGTTACTTATGATGCAGGAGTTTGTATAGGAATGGGTACAGCTAGTGGCGATATGGTTTCTTCTTCAATATCAATGCAAATATCTAATGAAAGTGGAACAAGCGAAGACTGTATGTTGGTTTCAATAATGGTTGTGAGGTAAGTTATGACAATAGAAACACCAGAATTTCAAGGCACACATCTTTGGGATAGACTGTGTTGGGCAAAAGAAAAGCTAGAGCCTTACAGAACAGAATACTGTGTCGTATGGGAAGACCCAGAGACACCTGATGAACCTGCAAAGATTACACATCCTGACCCTAATTGGATGGCTTGTGCATTACAAGGTGGCATCTTACCACCTGTAGAAGCCTATTGGGAACTCAAGAAGGATGAAGAGAAGCTTGACTTTGTAAAGCATACAAGAGGTTACTTGTTACATAACACTAAACCTATTGAAGCTATGTCAGAAGAAAGAGCAATAGAATATCTTATTATGAAAGACTTACCGAGACATGTATGGCAAGACTACGACAAAGCCAACAAACCTCGTATGCTCATTTGTACTAAGAAACAGTTACCAAGCACTAGAGTGTGGCGAAATGCTTGGAAGATTAATGAAGAACTAACCACGCATAACCAAGAGGTGGCTTAAATGGCAACAACAAATATAGTAGATAAAGACGGCAATAGTATTAATGCAGCAGATGCAACTGTGCCATCCGATAGACATTTCAGAAATGCATGGACATTATCTGGATCAACTATTACTGAAGACATAACAGAAGCTAAAGTTATATTTAAGGATAAGATAAGGGAAGTAAGAAAGCCTTTATTGGAAGCTGAAGATGTAGTTTATATGAAAGCAATGGAAGCTGACGATTCATCTGCTAAAGCTGCAAGTGTAACTAAGAAGACTAATCTTAGAAATGCTCCTGCTGCAAGTGCAATCACAAGTGCTTCAAGTATATCTGCATTAAAAGCAGCTTGGGATGCTGACTTATTAGGCGATAGTCCATACGCATAGGAGTAACGGATGGCTTTGACTAAAATAAGAGGTAATGGAATAGGTACATTAGGTGATGGCACAGCTAATGACACTAAAATTGTATTTGATGGCAATGCTCAAGACTTTCATATAGGACTAGATGACAGTTCTGATTCACTTACAATAGGTTTAGGTTCTGCACTAGGCACAACATCTCATATAGTCGTTGATGCTAGTGGTCGTGTAACCATGCCATTACAAGTAAGTTTTATGCAGAAAGAACAACCTAATGTTTCTGCTAGTAACATAGTTAAAGGTGGTGTCAGTGACCACAATATTGGTAGTCATTTAAATACTACAACTGGAGTGTTTACTGCACCTATTGCTGGTAAATATCTTTTCACGGCAGGAATACTAACAAACGCTTCTAACGCTAGAATGGAAATGTTTGTTAGAAAGAATAGTAGTAATTATATTGCTGGTAATGAAGTAACTGGCTCTGGCAGTAACTATGGATCACCTACAATTTCTGTAATATACCAATTAGCAGCAAATGATACAGCTGACTTGTATTTATCATCAGGCACAATGTACAGTGGACATCCTAGCAATTATTTTAGTGGATGTTTATTGGGTTAATTATAAAAGGAGAACATAATGGCAGAAATTAAAGTTACAGTGACTGATGTGCAAATGAAATGTTTAGAGTATTGTGCATATTCAGTTCAAGATTGGTGTGATAATGCAATTCACAATCGTGCAAGAGTTGCACAAGAAGAAATTATAGCAAAACTTATTGCTCATTGTAATGAGAAAGGTATTGCAATAGCAACAGGTGCTGATGCACAAGTAACACAAGCGTATGATTTAAAACTTATTGATACTGCAAAAAACTTAACGGATAATCTTGAAGCACTAGAGGGGTAATCAATGCCATACATAGGTCGTTCAGAAAATTTTGGTGTAAGAAGTAGGTTTCAATATCAAGCTACGGCTGGACAAACTTCTTTCAGTGGATCGGATGCCAACTCACTTGTACTAAGTTACAACGATACATTGTACATGGATGTATATCAAAATGGAATATTGTTAGTGCCGGGTGATGACTATACGGCAACTACAGGTACAACTATGGTCTTGGTTCAAGCAGCGAGTTTGAACGACATAGTAGAAATGGTTGTTTATGATGTATTTACTGTAGCCGATAGTTATACAAAGTCCGAAGCTGATACAAGATACCCATTCAAAGGTAACAACTCAATCATCAGATTAAATGGACAGACAATAAGTGCAGACATTACAATAGACAGTGATGAGAATGGTGTATCAGGTGGTCCTATAACGCAAAGTGCAACAGTCACTGTTAATGGATATTGGAGTATCGTATGAGTTCACAATTAAATGTAGACACCATTGTAGATAAAGCAGGGTCAGGTGGCACGAATGTAAAGATAGGTAATACGTCTACTTATGTATCTGAAGGTGGTGGTGCTACACAAAACGTAGTAAATGCAATACCAAAAGTTTGGTCTTACAACAATAGTTCTGCTAGTCCTATAGATGGATTAAATGTTGCTTCTGGAACAGATAATGGAACAGGCGATTATACTTTTGCATATACAAGTGCTTTACAAGATGCCACACCCTCTGCTCAATGCACAAATAATACAGAGGGCAATTATATTTTAGTAGCTCATGCAACAACTACAACAACTATTCAAGTTAAATCAAGAAGCGATTCAACTTCTGCTCATGATGATACATCAATGTTTACAATTTGTGGAGATATGGCATAATGGCATCACAATTAAAAGTAGATACACTCACAGGTGTAACCACAGCAGGTAGCATAGACGTTACAGGTGAAGGCAATAGTACAACAACTAATCTGCAACAAGGGTTGTGTAAATGTTGGGGTCTAGATAATGAAGGTGCTAATCCTGATACAGATAGTTTTAATGTAGCTAGTAGCACAGACAATGGCACTGGAGATTATACAAAAACATTTACAAATGGTTTTGCAACAGGTGACAGATATTGTTTTGTTGGAACGAGTAACGAAAATACCTATTCAACAATATTTATTAGTGCAAAAGCAGCAGGAAGCATACGCATTA
>JAAHTG010001861.1_pt1 | contig 13182 bp, 4 predicted proteins | sample 6116081 | NCBI WGS metagenome assembly JAAHTG01 (sample SAMN13939989, study PRJNA603662) | sponge metagenome | isolation source: marine sponge | host: Mycale hentscheli | place: New Zealand | collected 2005 | reverse complement strand
CCCCTAGTGGTCAACACACTTTAGTATTAAAAATAGAAGATGCAAACGGTGATACGGCTGATGGTGCTTTGTCAGCCGTAGCTAATCAAATTATCATTATTGGTCCTCAACCTGCTAACTCAGGTATAAAGTCAGTATGTACAACAGGACCTATACAAGCAAATTTAGGTATTCCAATAACAAATGCTTTTATAACTAAATACAATGCTCAATATGGAATCACAGGTGTTTGGTACTTATCTGATAATACGTTAACAGCTAGTGATTTACCTGTTACTCCTAGCACAGCACAAACAGGAGATGCTTCTTTAACTAATACACTATTTAAAATAGGTAGTGCATTAACACAAGGTACAATGTCATTATCTATGAATGCTGGTTTAATATGGGAAGGTAATCCACCTAGCCCATCATCAGGTTTAGATGCAGATGTTACTTGGAAAGTTTGGCATAGAACAAATAGTAGCTCTGCTTGGTCTGCTATAGCTGATATAAATAATTTTACAATAGATAATTCAAATACAGGAACACCTAGTTCCGGTGCTATAAAAGTAGATATTAACACAAGCGCCACTGGTCAAGGAGGAAATTTTTATGATCAACGTGTGCTAGCTTATAATCAGCCTGGTGAATATGCTATTGCAGCAATTGATGCTAAAAGTGTTATAGCACCTAATCAATCAAATGCTTTAACGTGTTGGGTAAATTCAAATGATTTATATTATAGCACTTGTGTTATTGAAAACGGTTCTAATGTAACAGGTGGAACAGCACAGTCTTATAGATATTCAATAGAAAACACTGGTTCAAATAGTTATTACTGTCCTAACGCTATAAGTGGTTTACCATATGGTTATTCGCATGTACCTTATGGTCAATACGTAACTCAGTTTTATACTGACTCTACATTATCAACTGTATTTTCTTTTGCAGATGCTGGTAGTGGTGTTAGCAATTATAAAGGATTTATAACGTCTGGATCTTCACCTTATAATAATGGAAATACTGTTAAATATAAGTTTTCTACTAGGTTTAATGTTAGTGATGCAAAAGTGTATGAACCAAACCCTTGGACGCAGTGTTATGTTGAAGCTTGTTCATCAGCAAACGGATGTTCGCCAAATATATATTTATACCCATTTGCACCTTAGTAATAATGTTTAAAAATAAGTGATAATAAATTATGGCAGCGACTTTAGAAGTAAACTACTTTAGTACATTCTGGTTAAAAAAAATCAAGAGTATTACAGATATAGAAACTGTAACTGTTGCGGCCAATGCTAGTACTACAAATATAATTAATTTACAAGTTGCTAGTAATAAAATAGGTGCTGGTCAAGTTGTTACTAATTTAACAACCGCTTTTACAGGAACTGTAACTGTAGTTTCTGTAGCGGCAAATAATCAAGACATTACAATAAGTTCTGCTCAAACAGTAACATTAAATGATCAAATAAAATTTACAGGAGTAGCGCCAGATGCTAATATACCACAAGATTATTCAGCTGTTAATGCCGATGACTGGTATATAGAGGAAGCAAGAATAAGAGGTGGTTATAACAATACTAGTGTTGATTTTGGTGTTAAAGCTTATATAGTAGAAGATACTTTTACTCAACAACATAGACTTAGTTCATTAATATATTCTGGTATATTCAATTCAAGAACTGGTGTAAACAACACTAATCAATTTTCTGTTGGTGAAGATATAACTAAATCTGCAGATCCTGCAAATGGTTCTATACAAAAACTATACGCAGAAGATACAAACTTAATTATATTTCAAGAAGATAAAGTTAGTAGAGCTTTAATAGATAAAGATGCTATATATTCAGCAGAAGGTGGTGGAAGCGTAACGTCTAGTAATTTAGTTATTGGACAAATAATAGCCTACGCAGGTGAGTATGGTATAAGTACAAACCCAGAAAGTTTTGCTGTATATGGTTATAGAAAATACTTTACAGATAGAAAAAAGGGATGTGTATTGAGATTATCGGCTGATGGTATTACAGAAATATCTTCTTATGGTATGCATGATTATTTTAGAGATCAGATGTCAAAAGACATTTATAAAATAGTTGGTGGTTGGAATATGCACACTAAAGATTATGTAGTTTCTATACAAGAAGCAAAAAACACAGGTAATGTAGCAGCAAATGGTCAAAACATTGCCAATGCAGGTAGTAATGTAACTGTAACATTAAACGCTACTATAGGTGACATTGCCGCTGGAGATAACATATATAAATACACAACATCAGGTCAAATAACAGGAGAATTTTATGGAACTATTGTTTCTGTTATACAAACATCTAATCCAGCTTCTTTTGTAGCTAATTTAACAAATTCAATACCAGCTTTACAAACTATAATATGCTGGACAGAACCTTTTTCTACAGTTACTTTTGACGAAGGTGTATTAGGTTGGACAAGTTTTTCTAGTTATAAACCTAGTCATTCATTAAGTTTAAATAATATATTTTATACATTTAATAATGGTAAATTATATCAACAATATTTAGGAAACTATGGTCAGTTTTATGGATTTAATTATAATTCTGATGTAACAATAATATTAAATTCTGATCCTTCAGTTGTTAAAAACTTTAAAACAATCAACTATGAAGGGGCTTTAGGTTGGGAATTAGAGTCAATGGTTGCAAGTTCAAGTGACAAAAGTTTACCAATTACTAAATATGTTTTTCAAGATACTTTAGCTAATTTAGAAACTCAAGTATGGTCAAATACTTTTAAAAGAAAAGAAGATAAATATTTTGCAAACCTTATAAATAATTCACCTGCAACAAGTGGTGAAATACTTTATGGAGCAGATATGTCAGGATTAAAAGGATTTTGGTCAACTGTTAAAATGAAACTAAACAACTCAACATATCCAACAACTAAAAAAGAATTATTCTCCGTGTCATCAGACGTGGTAGAATCATCATACTAAATAATATGGAAGAAATTTTAATACAAATATACGAATGGTTTTTTGGTAATCCTTATGGTGTTACTATGGCTGATCCACTTACTGCTATTGCTGTGGGTAGTGCAGTTGTTAGTAGCTTAGGCGCTTTGTTTGGTGGTGGAGCAAAAAAAAGAGCTGCTCGAGCTGCTAGAAGAAGACAAAGAGAATTAGAAGGTGAGTTAGCAATATTAGAGGATCAAAGACAAGCTATAACTAATCCTTATGCTGGTGTTACAGATTTATCTTCTATGGCTAAAGATTTAAGTAATATGGTTTCAAATCCTTTTGCTAATTTAGGCGTTGCAACCCAAGCCGCTAATATACAAATAGAAGAAGCAGATATTGCTTTAGCAAATACATTAGATACTTTAAGAGCTACAGGAGCAAGTGCTGGTGGTGCGACCGCATTAGCACAAGCTGCATTGCAAAGCAAAAGAGGTGTTAGTGCAAATATAGAGCAACAAGAAGCTGCTAATGAAAAATTAAGAGCACAGGGTGAATCAGAACTTGAAAGATTACAAATGCAAGAAGCTCAAAGAATACAAGGTGTGCAAATAAGTGAAGCTGCAAGAATACAACAAGCAGACGTTGCTGGTAAACAATTTATGTTTAGCACAAAAGAACAAAGAGAGATGCAACAATTAAATAGAAAACAAGCACAAATAACAGCTCAAGCTCAAGCTGCTGTAGCCGCTGATCAAAGCGCTGCTGCTTTATACTCTGCTGGTATTGGTGCGGTTGGTAATATAGGTGCTGCTTTCGCGGGAAAGGAGTAAGCGGTAGCGTTACGAATACTAATAGAAATTTTAAATATCACCCAGGAGGTTAAAAATATAAATATGTCATATGAAAATCCACAAACCGTAATTGATACAGAATCAGCAAAATACTATGCTCAAGCTATATCTAATTTAGGTTTAACTACGGCTAAAATTATAAACGCAGACACAGAAAGAAAAAGAAAACTAGCAATAGAAAATAGAAAAAGAAATTTAGCAGATTCAAAAAGCAGAACAAAATACAATTCTGAATATATTTCTATTGTTGATAAATCTTTAATGAATGCAGGTCAAATTAATTTAAAACCAGAATTAAGAGTTAAGCTAAATGATAAAATTGCTGATGCTGTGGATTTAAAAATAAAATTAGATAATTTTACAGGTAATGCAAACGAAAGAATGCAACTCCAAAACGAATTAAATACTTTAGAAAATTTATTTAATTCTGGTGTTGAAGAAGGATTAACTAGTTTTCAAAATCAGATAGACACTATTTCAGAATTAAGTATAAAAGGTGGCGGAGAAGATGGTCTTTCTTTTTCACATAATAATTCTTACATGGTAAACGATATGATGTCTACACAAGAAGGTCAAGAAAGTAAAAAATATAATTTAGATTTTAAATTAATAGACGGAGCGTGGAATGTAGTAATGGATTTTCAAGAAGAAAAAGGTATTGTTGATATTGATGCATTTGGTAATGAATACGATACAGGCAAAAAAGCTAGATCTTATAATTTAAATAAAGATTTTGTTTCTGGAGATATTATTAAAAATCCTAATATTACATCTGTAGCAAATAAAGCATTAGAAAATTTAGGACTTGTAAAAGGTGGTGTTCCAAATCAAAAAGGTTCTTTACCATCTGTATATTCTAAAGAAGTAATAACTAAAACAATTGAAGGTGAAACATTTTATTTTCCACAAGTAGACGGGCAATTGTTGTTTAATAAACTAAAACCTAGCATCGAAGCTTCCGTAGGTGGTATTGTTAAGCAAGGTAGAATTAATGACGGAGATCAAGCTTATGGCTTAATAGTAATGCAAAGCTATGTAGATGATATTTTACCTGATGATATAGATGCTTCCATAGGTATACTAGAACCAGATCCTAAAACAGTTAGTGGTATAAATCAAGAACAATTTGAGAAAATTGCTCTTTATGTTTCTTCTGTAAAACAAGCTGAGCTAAATACTAGAATGCAACCAGACGATGACTTAGGTCCTGAAGCCGGAGATGAATTAACAGCTAATAAACAATTTGAACTAGATGAAACAAATAAAAGATTAACAAATCTTGTAGACGAGTTTAAAGATTTTAAATTTAAAAGAGGTGTTAGTATAGTTACAGATAAGAAAAATGATATTAGATTTGATTCTAATTTTAAAATAGAATTAGGTGGTTTAGGGTTTAGTGTTGGTGAAGCCGAAGGCAATGAAGAAACTGGTGAAAATTTTGTTACAATAAAAAGTTTAAAAACTGGTAAATTTACAGAAATACCTTCTAAAGATATGACGGATTTATTTTTAAAACAACAAATGTATTTACTTGATGGAGGAAACCTGACAGATGAAGCGTATAAAAATTTAAAATCTACACCTAAAGAATCAAATCCATATAATATATTTAAAAGAGATTAAGTTATGACAGAAGTATATAAAGTAGGAAAAGATATTTATGATATTCCTGAAGACAAACTTGAAGGATTTAAAATTGAATTTCCTGAAGCAGAAAAAGTTGTAGAAAAAGTAAAGGAAAACGGTGTTGCGGAGACGGATGCGTCTGTAACACCAGAAGAAAATACGGCATCCACATTGGATCCTGGTTTATCGGTTTCTACAGATCCTAAAACAAAATCTGAAAAAATGACAGTTAAGTTTAATCCTAAAGGTTTAAACTACACTGATTTAAAAATAGAAACAGACAAAAAATACAAAACAAAAAGTTCCACGCCAACAGGTTTACTAGGAGAATTGAGAAGACTTAAAAACTTAGATGAAGCTGAAAGATATGAAGATGAAATTTTAAACGCTACAGCAAATATACCTAAAGAACAATACACAAAAGAACTAGCTGATGCTTATTTTAATTTAGATAATATACCTAAAGGTAGAAGAGGAGGCAGAGATGAAGACTTTAGGGTTTATCCTGGTCAAAGTATTGAAGAATATTTGGGTCCTGAAAAATTTTCTCAATATAAAAGTTATAATGAAACTGGAGAGTTAGTAGGTTATAATGAAGATAATCAACAGCAATTAGATGAATTACAGCAACAAACTGAAATTTCTACTAAAAATAAAGTTCAACAACAATTATTAAGAGAAGTTCCAACAGATGTTAAAAATGAAATGACATTGTTTGGGGAAGGTGAAAAGTTTAAAACACAAGATGATCAAAAAAAATACATTGATTCTACTATAAAATACGTACAAAAAGAAGACAATAGAATAAAGCAGTTAGAAGTTGAATATCAAGCTGAAACTAAAAAATATGAAGATGCTTTTAATAATATACAGGCTGGTGTAACTAATATAATTCAAAACTCTCCTGATGGAGATGTTAATTTGGCGCTGCCAGAACAGCAGCAAGCATATAATGAATTAATAGAAAAAAACAATAGTTTAGTAGAACAATATACTTCACAGAGTTTTGATCAAAAATATTCACAATTAATAAAAGCTAATAATAAAAATAATTTATTAAAACAAGATTTTCAAAAAAACTATGAAAATATTGTTGATTCAAATATATTAGAGCAAAATTTAAGTTTAGATTACACGCTGGGAGCAAGAACAGCTATGGCTATGGAAGAGTTTTTTGTTCAAGGTGCTGTAAACTTTGGTTCTTTAGCTGCTCAAGGTTACTTAAAAACTATACAAAAAATTTCTTTAGATGATACTGAAGCTGTAGATCAAATGTTAGGTGTTATTAAACAAAATACAGTTGATTATAACAGACGTATTGCTCAAAAAAGAGAAACAACTATACCACAAAACATCACACTAGATGATATAGGAAATAATAAAGTAGGTTTTTTTGATTGGTTTACTGAATCTTTTGCAAACAATTCACCTTCAATAGCCACTGCGTTTATACCTGGAGGTTTAGCCGCTAAAGGAGCTTTAGGTGTTTCTAGAGCTAAAGCTTTAGTACAAACAATGAAAACTTCTAATGTTGCTAGCAAATCTATGGCTAATTTATATGGGCAACAGTTTATAAAACAGGCTTTGAACAAACAAAAGTATTTTAATACTTTAGGTATGAGAACTGCTCAAGGTATATTTTTTACTGGAGAAACTGGTAGTAAGTTTGGAGAAATTGAATTAACAGAGAGTAGTGCTAAAAAGCAATTGCCTGAACTAAAAGAACAGTTATCTATAACTACAGATTTTAATAGACAAGAAGAGCTTAAAACAGAAATAGAAGAATTAGAAAGAGTTAGTAGCTATAGCTTTACTCAAAAAGCTTTTACATCATATGGTTATGGTACGGTTGCTACGGTTGCAGAGACTTTAGGTACGTTACCTTATTTAACAGGTGCTAGAAGTCTTGTAAAAAAAATGGGTAAACAAGAATTTAAAAAAGAATTTTATGATACTCCTTTTAATTTTGCAATTAATGTTACTAAAAAAACATTATCTGGGTTATCACCTATAGTAACAAAAGCAATGCCTGTAGAAATATTAGAAGAAACTTTAACACAGGTTGGTCACAATGCTTTAGACGTTATTGTATTAGATGAAAACAAAAGTTTAATTGAAGGTATTGATAAAGAGTTTTTTGCTAATACCGCTGTAACTTCATTAGGTATATTTGCTCCTAAAGCTGGAGGTAATATTAATAATATTTTAAAAAATGAGTTTAGAATAAAAAGTGAAGTTGATTCTAATCAAGATTTTGTTAAAGAATTAATAAGTTTAGAACAAAGTATAAAAAGTGGTAAACTAAAAGGTAAAGAACTTATTGAAGCTAGAAAACAAAAATTATCTATTTTAGAAAGTTTAGCTATCAACGATGTTATGTCTATGCAAAAACTTGCTGCTCTTACAGAAGATGAAATATTAGAGGCTGCAGATTTAACAAGACAGCTAAGAGAGATAGGAAAAGCATCTTATAACTTAGGTACTACTGGAGATTTATCCGAAGCTGGTAAAAAAGCAAAACAAAATTTAATAGATCAATATAAATCAGTTGACAAAAAAAGAAGCCAAATATTGAATACTAGCAAGATGAGAGCTAGGAATACAATGAATAAAGTTATGGAAACTTACGGCGATGCAGTTACAAATCCTGATTTACAATATGATTTTGGTTTGTATAACATGTACACCGATGTAGCTATGACATTAATGCCTAAAAATGGTGAGTATATTGTTATAGAAGATACTACTAATATAGATGAGCAGTTAGCTCAGTTTAATCCTGAAGTTGTAAAACAAATAAAGTCTAGATTTGAAGCTGGCGCTAACGCAGCTAAAATAGGTAATAATATTATTATAAATGATACAGCTATAAAACAGAAAATAGCTTTTTCTTTGACTTCAGCAGATGGTAGATATTCAGCTGTTGCACCTTTAGAAGAACTTTTCCATATATATAATAAAAACAATAATGTTGTAAATGAACAAGGAGAGTTAAGCAAAGAAGCCACACAGGCTGTAGATGAAGCCATACAAATTTTAAATAATAAAAAAGAATTAGGTGATATAAGCGAAAAAGATTATAATACCTTAATACAAAGATTTGAACTTTATAAACAAGGTGGTAGAGGAAAAGTAATTAAGCAAGATGGCACAAGAGGAAAAGCAAAAGTTGATGCAGAAGAAATTATTGCTCAAATAAACAATGCTGTTGCTTTAGGTGTTTTAAATATACAAGACATAAGTTCTATGCCTGGTTTAAAAGGGTTTATTAATAATCTTTCAGGTGGTTTATTTGGTGATGCTAGTTGGATGTTTAGATTAAAGGACGGTGAAGATGTGTTTAGATTTATAAAAAATTATCAAAATACTATACAACAAGGTAAACCTATTGATACCGCTCCAGAAGATGAAGAAATTAAACTATCATTAACAGGGTTTGGAGCTGAAATTGATGCTTTTAAACCTGCTGAAGGCCAAACACTAGAACAATATAAACAAGATCCAAATTATTTTAAAGCATATGAAGCTATAGGTAAAGACAACGAAGCTTTAAATACTTTTATATTAAAAACCGGTAGACAATATGGTATTGAAAGTAATTTAGATGTACAAGCTATAAAAGATAATTTACAATTAAGATTTATAAAAAATTACGATCCATCTAAAAACCCTAGTTTATTTGGTTGGATGACAAGTGGTAAAACAAGTCCTATTAGAGGAGCTGTATTAGATCAAATAAAAGCAGTTGGCCAAACACCTACACTAGGCGCTAAATCTTTTGATGTAGCCCAGGGTGAAGTTGGAGCCGCTCCTGTATTAGCAGCTGAAGAAGTTTCTATAGCAGAAACTGTTGAAGCACCAAGATCACGAATAAAACAAGAAGCACCACAGTTAATAGATCAAACAATAGAAAATGATGTTGAAACCGCTGTTTTAGAAATAGCTGAAGGTGTTTATCCAGATGTTGAAAGTAAACAGTTTTTACCTTTTATTAAAGAGGTTATAGATGGTAAATTAACAAACAAGTTTAAAAACAAGTTTGGCACAAGAGAACAATATGATAATTTTATAAATAAACTTGCTCCAGCATTAAAAAGAGTTATGCCAGCTTCTTTCTTTGTAAAACTTGAATCAACTTTAAGGCCAGAACAAAGACAGTTTACTACACCTCCTGTTAGATTAACAACACAAGCTGACATCGATAAAGCAAGGGATAACGAGCAAATTAATTATTTAGAAAATGATGCACAAGGTGTTAATCTATATAAACTTAAAAAATTTACACCTAAAGAATTAGCAAGATTTATAAATCCACCAGCTATAAATCCTAAAACAGGTAAAAAAAGTGGATTAAAAGGTACTAGAAAAACTTCTGTAGCCGCGTCAGTAGCTACACAAAGTGCTTTTGATATGATACCTTCTATATTTAAAGGTAAAGTATCTGAATTTGAATTAGCTAAAATTAGTGAAAAAATACAAAGAGATCCTAGAATTAAATTTAGTGAAGGTGTTAAAAATGCTATTAATGATCTACATATTCAAGCTATTGATAATCCAACTTTTGATTTAGCATTAGCTGGTATTAATAAATTAAATACTTTATTAAAAAGTAAAAAGCTAAATGAAACTTTAGATCTTAAAAAATTAGTTCTTACTCCCGAAGGAAGAAAAGAAATAGTTAAAACATTTAAATGGGTTATGGCAAATCTAGGGCCTAAACAAATGTGGTTTGGAAAAAACGGAACTGGAGCTCCTGTTTTTACTACTAGTAATAGTGATTATGGTGTAAGCATGTCTAAGGGAGGTGAAGGTGCTAAAGCTTTTAATCAACTAAAAGCTGATTTAATAGCTATAAGAGATGATAAAGATTATAACAATTATGGCCCTGAAATAAAAGGTGTTACAGATTACAGTGTGGGTAGTTATTCTACGTTGTTAGGTAATCCAAAAAAAGCAACGGCTAAAAATAAAAGTGGAGACATTGCTAAGTTTAACACAACGGTTAGGTTAATTCACGAAGCAATGTGGGACAGAATTTATAATTTAGTAGGTAGTGATAAAAAAAATGCTCCAATAATAGGTTCTTATTTAAAACTAGTCGCTAATCATAAAGGTCATTGGCATAAAATAGGTGCGGAAATAGTTGGTTGGTCAACAAACCCTAAAGGTATAGGAAAAACTTTATATGAATACGAGCATGCTATGCCTGCAACGGCTGCTTATTTATATTTAATGGATGTTGCCTTAAACCAGGCTAATTTTAAACCTGCTTATAATGCTGTAATGGATAATTATAAACTTATTGCATTAGATAAGGCTGAAAATGCTAAATTAGGCAAAGCTGGATTAGGAAGAGGTATGCCAAAAGGCTGGATGCTAGGAGATAATTATTGGTGGCAAAGATATTTTAACGAAAAAATGGCTACAATAGAAGGAGGTATAAGTCCAGCCTCTATAATGTTTACTAACGGTAGAACTTTTGAAGATCAGTTACAAATAGATTCAGCTGGTCAATTATCAAAACCTGCTGTTATAAAAGCAAAGCAAAACGTTAAAAATAAAGTTAATATTCCACTTTTAAGACCTGCTGGCATTAAGTTTTCTAAATCTGATACTAATCTAAATGTTTTAAATGAAATGGAACGCTTAGATACTGAAGCTCAAGATGCTAGAATTAAATTTAGTAAAGGATTAGATTTAAACGAACAGTTTAATGTTATAATAGAAAAAGCTACAGGTATTGGTAAAGAAAAAAGATATGGCCAAACTAAAGCTAGAGCTGTAGGTGCTGATAAAGGTAAATTTAATTTACTAGGTATACCACCATCTGCTCAAGACTTTGTAGGTTTAACTAGATATTTTGCTGGTAAAGGAAAACAAGGTGATGAAACTATAGCTTGGGTAAAAGAAAACTTTTTAGACCCATTTGCTAGAGCTAATATAGATATATCAAATGCTAGAGTTGCTTTAGCTAATGACTTTAAAGCTTTAAAAAAGCTACTAGGTGTTAGCCCTAAAGACTTAAATAAAAAAATAACTGGTGAACCTTATACCGTAGGTAATGCTGTTAGAGTTTATACTTGGGGATTACAAGGTATAACTGTTCCAGGTTTGTCTAAAACTGATCAAAAAATACTAGAAGATTATGTTCTTGCTGATGAAAACTTACAGTTATTTGCTAATGAGCTTATAGCTATAAACAAAGACAATGGTTATCCTAAACCTACAGATGGTTGGTTAGCTGGTACTATTACAACTGATTTACTTTCAGGTTTAAACACTGTTGTTAGAGCTAAGTATTTAAAGCAATGGCAAAATAATGTTAACGAAGTGTTTAATGAAACTAACTTAAACAAGCTTGAGGCAGCTTATGGTAAGGGTTACAGAGATGCTTTAGAAAACATGCTTGGTCGTATGAAAACTGGTAGCAATAGAGGTTTTAAAGGTGATACATTAACTGGTAGATTTATTGATTGGATAAATAATTCTGTTGGAGCTATCATGTTTTTTAATATGAGATCTGCTGTGTTACAAACTATATCAGCTGTTAACTTTGTGAACTGGTCTGATAATAATCCATTAAAAGCAGCGGCTGCATTTGGTAATCAACCACAGTATTGGAGTGATGTAATTAAACTTATGAACTCTGATTACTTAGTTGAAAGACGTAATGGTTTAAAAATAAATGTTAGTGAAGCTGATATTGCTGAGATTGCTGCTGAGTCTAAAAACAAAGCTAAAGCTTTTATAAGTAAAATATTAAAACTAGGTTTTTTACCTACACAAATAGCAGATAGTTTTGCTATTGCTTCAGGTGGTGCTACGTTTTATAGAAATAGATATAAAAGTTTAAAGAAAGAAGGTTTATCTGACAAAGAAGCTGAAGCACAAGCGTTTCAAGATTTTAGAGAAATAGCTGAAGAGTCACAACAATCAAGTAGACCTGATAGAATTAGTCAACAACAAGCGGGTCCAATGGGACGTATTATATTAGCTTTTGCAAATACCCCAGCCCAATATGCTAGATTAATGCAAAAAGCCGCTAGTGATCTTAAGAATCGCCGAGGGGACGACAAAACTAATATATCTAAGATATTATACTACGGAGCTATACAAAACGTTATATTTAATGCATTACAGCAAGCTTTATTTGCTATGGCATTTGGAGACGAAGAACCTGATGAAGAAAAACTAAATAAAAAATATACAGGTATAGCAAATGGTATGGCTGATTCACTATTAAGAGGTATTGGTTTTCACGGTGCTGCTATATCTACTCTTAAAAATGTAATAATGAAGTTAGCTGAAGGCAAAGAAGCTCAAGATGCTGCTATAGAATTGTTAGATATTTCACCTCCTATATCTTCTAAAATAGGTAAGTTAAAGTCTGCGGGTAGAACATGGGACTGGAATAAAAAAGAAATAATGGAGAAAGGTTGGTCATTAGACAACCCAGCTTATTTAGCAGCTGGCCAAGTTATTAGTGCTGCTACAAACGTACCGCTTGATAGAGGTATAAGAAAATTACAAAATTTAAAAGATGCATCTGATGCTGAAAATGAAGAGTGGATGCGAGTAGCAAATGCTTTAGGTTGGGCTAAATGGGAGTTAGAGTGGCAAAAAGATAAACTTAAAAAGAAAAGTAAATCAAGATCAAAATCAAGATCAAAATCAAGATCATCGTCAAGAACTAAATCAAGAACTAAACAAAGATAATTATGTTAAAATCACCGTTATTAAAAAAGTACTGCGGATCTAAAGGACCTGCATTTAAAGGAGCTAACTCTA
>JAAHTG010001860.1_pt1 | contig 13184 bp, 20 predicted proteins | sample 6116081 | NCBI WGS metagenome assembly JAAHTG01 (sample SAMN13939989, study PRJNA603662) | sponge metagenome | isolation source: marine sponge | host: Mycale hentscheli | place: New Zealand | collected 2005 | reverse complement strand
AACGTTTAAATGTTGCAGACACTAGACTACAAATTATGGAAAAAGATCTAAATGAAAATACAGAATTTAGAATAAAATGGCCACGTGGACAACTAGGTTCATTGCCCGCTGATTCTGAACAGTTCATGATGATCGAAGATTTGTATAAAACCACTGAAAAACTAAACGCACACATAGAGTCTATGGCCTTAAACAAAGTTAATATAGAATTTTTAAGAAAACAAATGGACAAAGTTTTACAAGATATAGAAAAATTAAAAGATCAAAACAGAGAGATGCATTATAAAAATGGTAATGGCCAATGATTGTTGAAGCTGTAATAGGGTTATTGATGTTTGTAAATGGAGAAATTAAGGAAGCTCGTATTCAAGAATCAATGGGAATGTGCTTGAATGGCAAACGTAAAGCTGAGAGACAATATTCAGAATCCGTATCCTACAAATGCTGGAAAGGCACGGCAGAATTAGAGGAGAATATTGATGGAAGTTTATCAATTAAAAAGTTAATATTAAATTAATAAATGAAAATAGAAAAAGTTAATAACATATTAACTGACAATATTATTTATCAAATAAAAAGTGAATTGAAAAATTTACAGTTTGAAGTAGGGCATACAACAAAAGAAAACCAAAAAAAAATTTTTACAGATCTAATGCAATTTGAGGGCATGAGTAAATGCACAACACCCCCTAAAAATGAAAATGAAAATAAACTTAATATATTTGGATTTTTAATAACAGAATTAATATGCAAAAAAATAAACCTTAAATACAAAAATATAAAAAGATTTATGTGGAATTATTATACAAAAGGCCAAAAATGTAACTTTCATACTGATGAAGAAGATGACAATTTTATGACTATTATTTATTCTTTTAACACCTGCAATGGTTACTTACAGGTAGAAGATGATATAATAGAAGATGTAAAAGATGAAGCAAAAATTTTTAAAAGTAATTTATCACATGCTGGATTTGGTCCATCAAACGATACATATAGAATAAATTTAAATATAATTTTGGAGGTCTAATGGAACTTACACGTAATTTTACTTTAACAGAATTAACCAAATCGGACACAGCAATCCGTAAGGGGATTAATAATAACCCTAACGCAGAACAAATAGAAAAACTAAAAGTATTATGTGAAAAAATTTTACAGCCAGTACGTGATCATTTTGGTAGGGTCAAGGTGACTAGCGGGTTTCGTAGTCCAATTTTGTGTCAGGCTATTGGTAGTTCAGCAAATTCACAGCACGCACGTGCAGAAGCCGCAGACTTCGAAGTTATGGGAGTAGACAATGCAGAGCTCGCTGATTGGATACATAGAGAATTAGAATGGGATCAATTGATCCTCGAGTACTACACGCCCGGAGAACCCAACTCGGGCTGGATACACTGCAGCATAACAGAAGGTATGCCAAGAAAACAATTTTTGCATGCTTTTAAAGAAGATGGTAAAACTAAATATAAACCAATATTAGGTAAAGCTAAAGATATATTAGTTTAATGGATTTAATAATTCACCAAGTAGATCAATTTAGTAAGCACAAATTAAATTTAATTAATTTAATTAATAAAATACCTGAGACTTCTTTTAATAGTGATAATGAAAAAATATCACATACAGATTTTAAAATACCTAGAAGTATGAAAAGAGAATATGTTGATTATTTTTTTAATAATATTTATGAAAATTACTGCAACAATCTTAGATCTGTTAATAAAGCTAACTTTATCGGTTTTAATAATATTTGGTTTCAAGTGTATAACAAAGGAGATTGGCATGGCTCACATACTCACCCAGGAACTCATTTTACAAATGTTTTATATATAAATTTACCTAATAAAAATTTAAGGACTATTTTAAAAAAACCAAATGGTGAGGTTGTTAATTTTGATGCAAAAGAAGGAGATCTAATTACATTTCCAGCATATTTTGAACACCACTCACCTGAAAACAAATCTGACGAAAAAAAGATAATAATATCATTCAACATTGACATACATTCTTACAAATATTAATATAAGTTATGGCAATAGGTAGAGGACAAATAAAAGCACAAATAGATGGCAAACTAAGAGGTGCCCGTGGTGAAAAAAAGAGAAAAGCACAAGCTAAATACAAACCCTATCGCAAAAAACCTAAGGTCTTCAAAATTTAGTCAAAAAGTGGTACAATCTAAAAAATTGTACAACCGTAAAAAGGATATTAATGGCTACTTCAGGGACAACTAGTTTTGATCTTAAAATTGATGAAATTATAGATGAAGGTTATGAAAGATGTGGTTTATCTACTAATGCAGGATATGATCTTAAATCTGCAAGACGATCTTTAAATTTATTGTTTGCAGAATGGGCTAATAGAGGTATTCACCTTTGGAAAGTAGCCTTACATGAAAATACATTGGTTAGTGGACAAGCTGAATATTCAGTCAGTGCTGGTGTAAGCGATGTCTTAGAAGCTTTTGTATCTTCGACAGCTGCAGGCGCAAACACAGTAAATACACAAGATGTTTCATTAACTAAAATTGATAGATCTGCTTATGCAGCATTACCAAATAAATTAGCTTTAGGACAACCCTCACAATATTATGTGGAGAGAGAAAAAACTCCTAAAATTTATTTATATCAAGCACCTAATTTAAGTACCTATACTGTTCTTAAGTATTATGTAATAAAAAGAATTGAAGATGCAGGTGTTTACACTAATGATCCTGATGTTGTTTATAGATTTTTACCCTGTATGTGTGCAGGGTTGGCTTACTATATTGCTATGAAAAAAGCACCACAAATGGTTCAACAAAACAAATTAATTTACGAAGATGAATTGAAGAGAGCGTTAGATGAAGACGGTCAAAGAACTTCAACTTACATTACACCTCAATCATTTTATCCTACTGGAGTTTAATTATGGCAAAATATGCAACAGGTAAAAGAAGTCAGGCAATATCAGATAGATCAGGTATGGCATTTCCATATACTGAAATGGTTAAAGAATGGAATGGTTCATTAGTGCATTATTCTGAGTTTGAGCCTAAACATCCTCAGATAAGAAGAAAACATGTGACTGCAGATGCTATTGCTTTACAAAATTCTAGGAACATGAAATTTCAAACACCAATACAACCTTTTATAAACGATAATACAAGTGATGTAACAATTGCAAGTTCCGGAGGTCAAGGAATGGCAACTGTTGATTTAACATTACCTGGACCATTTGCTTTCTTGACTGTGGGAGCTCCCACTGAATCTATTGAAGGTAATAATATTACAACCATGGTTCCAGCAGACCCCTCTGTTCAGAACAGAAAAAGACAATTAGAATCTGAATTAGGTTCAGTAACAGTGAGTATTACATAATGGCAATAACACATGCAAATTTTTTAACACAAGTAAGAAACTACGCTGAGGTAAGTAGTAATGTTTTAAGTGATTCTATAATTCAAGATTTTATACGTAGTGTAGAATTAGATATTGCAGGCAAAGTTGATTATGATGATTTAAGAAAATATGCTACTTCAACATTTACTGCTAACAATAGATATGTATCTTTACCCTCCGATGCACTAGTCATTAGATCTGTTCAAGTAATTGACGGCTCAAATAATAGAACTTTTTTAGAAAAAAGAGACACTAGTTTTATATCAGAATATGCTCCAAATGATTCAACAACTGGAACACCAAAATACTATGCAAATTGGGAAGACAACGTTCAGACAGGTAATATTATTCTTGTAGCTCCAACACCTTCTGCTGCATTGACAGTACAAGTAAATTATATAAAAGACCCACCAAATTTTACGAGTTCAAATAATACTTATTTATCTCAACACCAAGAATCTATGCTTTTACATGGAGTATTGACTGAAGCCTTTAGGTTTTTGAAAGGACCTATGGATATGTACAACTTATACGAAAAGAAGTATAATGAAGAAATACAAAATTTTGCTTTACAACAAATGGGCAGAAGAAGACGTGCGGAATATGACGATGGAGTTCCAAGAGTAAAAATTCCTAGTCCTATGCCAAACACAACTTATTAAGGAGAACAATTATGGCAATAACAACAAATGCAATCTGTAATTCTTTTAAAAAAGAATTATTAGAAGCTAAGCACAATTTTTCTAATCCAGGTGGAGATACATACAAATTAGCTATGTATACAAACTCAGCTACTTTAGGAAAATCAACTACAAATTACACTACAGGAAATGAAGTTTCTTCACCATCAGGATATACAGCTGGTGGAAAAGCTTTAGTCAATGTAGGTACTTCTATGGCGACAAATACTGCTATCACAGATTTTGCTGACCTATCATTCGTAGGTGTAACTCTTACTGCAAGAGGTGCATTAATTTACAACACAACTACTGGATCAGGATCAAGCACAACTGATGCGGTTGCTGTTTTAGATTTCGGAAGTGACAAGACTGCAACGTCAGGAACGTTTACTATTCAGTTCCCAGCGTTCACTACTGCTGCTGCGATTTTAAGAATTGCTTAGGAATAAAATGAATGTCAAATACATGGGGTGCACTTAGTTGGGGAGCAGGTAGTTGGGCAGCACAAGGTGATGTCGGACTTGCCGTTTCAGGAATAAGTGCATCCTTTAGTATTGGCGTAGCTGTCGCTGACGCAGAAGTACAAGTCGGATGGGGTGGAGACACCTGGGGTGAAAACGAATGGGGTGATCTATCAGGATCACAACCTATTGCAGTTGGATCTCAATTAACTTCTTCAATAGGAAGCCTATCAACAACTGCCGATGCAAATGTATCGGTTACTGGAATTGCTCTTACCTCTTCTTTAGGTGGAGAGACCGCTGGAATATCATTTACATTTAGTGCAACAGGTTTACAATTAACATCTTCAGTAGGCGCAAACGTTATTGAGATAGGGGTTCCTGTAACAGGGATTTCTGCAACATCAAGTGCTGGAGCTACCACAGTAGATGAATCTCAATTAACAGGAATTGGTTGGGGTAGAAGAACTTGGGGTAACTTAGCTTGGGGCGGAGCTTATTCTGCTATTGCTACCGGCCAACAATTAACTTCAGCTATAAATTTCCCTGCAGCAAACGCATTTACCGATGTTACAGTAGCTGTTTCATCACCAGCTTTAACGATGACTTTTTCGAACCCATCGTTTTCTATTCAAATAGATCAAAATATAACTATATTAGCCTCTGAACATGGGTTAGATACTTCAACAAATACACCAAGTGTAACAGGATTAGCTAACGTTTCCGCTACTGGAAACTCAGCATCAATAACCGCAGGTAGCGTTATTGCAGGTTTAAAAACACCAGTTGATGTAAGTGGAATACAATCTACTATGTCATTGGGGTCTATTACACTTATACAGACAACAAACGAACAACCTTCAGGCATTCAGGCTACAATGTCTCTTGGTCAACATGCTGAAATACCTGGTCAAATTATAGGTGTTTCAGGACAACAAATATCATCTTCAGTAGGTTCTGTAACTGCTACAGGAGAGGCTGCTGTCGATGTTACTGGAATACAAATGACTATATCAGTTGGTAGCCCTAATATTACTGCTTGGGCTGAGATAGATCCAGGGGTAAATAATGTTTGGACAGAGGTTGATTTGGCTGCGTAGTTGAGTTAAAATATTACATTTACTAAGGAGAATTTTTTATGGCATCAAGTTATTCTACAGATCTAAAACTCGAACTAATGGTAACCGGTGAAAACGCTGGTACATGGGGAGATAAAACAAATACAAATTTAAATTTAGTACAACAAGCAATTGCAGGTTTTGAACAAGTAACACTTTCATCAGGAGGCACTCTTGCCCTTGTTATGTCTGATGGCGCTTTATCTAATGCAAGAAATTTAGTAATTAAATTTGCTACAATTACAGCAGCAGCATCTACTGTTTGTACTATTCCTGATTCAATAGAAAAATTTTATATTTTTGATGTTACTGGAGTTACAAACCCAAGTAACCTTACAATTAAAACTGCTTCAGGAACTGGATTTACTCCTGATGCACAAAAAATTTATGCCGCTTATTCAGACGGAACAAATTTAAAAGAAGTATCATTAGATACTCTAGGTGGTTCTATTGGAACTGCGCAGATAGCAGATGATGCTGTTACTAACGCAAAAATTGCAGACGATGCAATTAGAGCTGCACAAATTTCAGACAACGCAGTTGTTACTGCAGGAATTTTAAACGCAAATGTAACTACTGACAAAATTGCTGATGATGCAGTAACTGCTGACAAAATTGCTAACACAACTGTATCGGCTGGTTCTTACACTGCAGCATCAATTACTGTAGATGCACAAGGTAGACTTACAGCAGCTTCCTCAGGAGCTGGAGCAGCTAACATGGTTGCAAAAATTTTTAAAATAGGACCTGCCTCAGGAACTATTAGTGTTGGACCAAGTGGTTCAAAATTTCAAGCATTCGCTGTAGCAGGCGGAGTTGGAGGTGGAACAGGCGGGGGCCAAAAACCAGGCGGAAGCGGAGCTGACGGAGGTTTTGGTTTTTTCACAGGTAGTGTATCTGCTGACACTGATTATCCTTTTACTATAGGTGCTGGAGGTAATGCTGCACCTGGTGGTCAAGGTACAAGAGCTAACACTCCTGGAAGTGCTGGAGGGGCTACTAATGTACAAAATTTATTAACCACTAATGGTGGAAACGGTGGAAATGGTGGTCATCCAGGTCAAGGTCAAAATCCTGGAAACCCTGGTAATGTTGGAAACCCAAGTTCATCAAACGTAATGTCAAGACAAATTTTATTTATTGGTCCTGCAAACTCTGATGGAGCAGGTGATGCTGGTAACCAAGGCTCTTCACCGCAACAATCAGGAAACCCTGGTATCTTTGGTGGATTAGCATTTTACACAAACGAGGGGTAATTATGGCATTTGCATTTTTTTCAAAAGATGGTGGTCAAGTTTATAGAATAGCTGAAAACGAAAATGCTAAAAGTCTTATAAATTGTAAAGAAGAAGATTACACAGTTGCAACAATTGATGACAATTTATTTCAAGATATAATTAAATCTAAAAAATGGATAAGATACGAAAACGATGCAGTCGTTGTAGAAGATATAGATTTTGAAGGTTACCAAAACAATGATGAATTACAAGAAGTTTTAAATTCTACTTTAGCTATAATAAAACCATGGACATGGAATAATCAAAATCATTCTAGTTATAATGATGTAAAAAATTATTGTGATTTTGTAAAAGATTTTAAGACTTCTACAATTACTTTTCCACTAAATCAAACTTGGGAAGAATATTGTGAAAGTAATTCAATAACATTTTTCCATCCTTTACAGTTATAATTATTTATTATAATAAGGGTTTGTGTTTGAAAATATAATAAAATTTAAGACAAGCAAGATATATCTTAATAACTTTAATATAAGACCAAAACCATCTAAATTAAATATTCCGGATTGGTACAAAGAAATTTCACATAATTTAAAAGAAAAAACAGTTAAAGGTTGTATGCCTTTTTTAGATACTTTAACCACTGGTTACACTTTAAGTATGCCTATTGAATACAGAATAAGGCATAATATAAAAGTTGATAACGAAAGGGTTTCTAAGGCTTTCGCACAATTAGATGCTGGTTCAGAAATTTATCATTTTACAAATGTAAATACTCACAAAGATGAATCTCATCCTATTGATCAATTAGGAATGAAATGCCCTTTTATACAAAAAAATAAAACAATGAATGTACATAAAATACTGAACCCGTGGATTATTGAAACACCACCGGGATATTCCTGTTTGTTTTTACCACCATTAAATAATACCGATGATCGTTTTTCTATTATTCCTGGAATTGTAGATACTGATGTATTTCCTAATGAAATAAATTTTCCTTTTATTATCAATGGTGATAAATACCCAGTTCTTGACACAGTAATAAAAGAAGGTACACCTTATGTACAAGTCATACCTTTTAAAAGAGAAAGTTGGAAAATGAAAATTGAAACAATAAATAAAAGCAAAAATTTAAGACATAGTTTATGGAATCGTGAAGTAATCTATCGATACAAAAATAAATTTTGGAATAAAAAAATATGGAAATAAAATTAGATTCTACAAATTTAGCTAGTTATATAAAAGTTTTTGACAATGTTATACACCCAAAAACACTTGAGAATTTTACAAAGGTTTGTAATAATCATTTAATTTTTCAAGACGCTGGAGTTGTTGCATTAGGTCAAGATGGAAATACAAGTGATGTCGTTGTAAAAAAAACAAGAGACACAAAAATGTGCACTCTTAAAAATGTAAATGAAAAAAGTGTTACCAATATACATTGGGCTAATTTTTTTTTAGCCACAATAAAACATAATTTAAATAATTATATTGACTTAGTTACGTATGAAAAAATGAGATACAATATAGAAGTAATACAAGTTTTAAAATATGGAGAGGGTGGTCATTACAAATTTCATCACGACCATGGAATTGGAGTTCCAAGAACATTTAGTGTAATATATTTTGTAAATGATGATTATGAAGGTGGTGAGTTAGTTTTTAGAAATCCTGACGGAAAAACAGAAATAAACATAGATAAAATAAAAAATAGAATGATAATTTGGCCAAGTAATTTTATGTATCCACATGCAGTAAAACCAGTAACAAAAGGGATAAGGTATTCATTAGTATCATGGGCATTATAGGAAAAGATTTTAAATATAAAAAAATAGAAAATTTTTTAACACAAGAAGAATTAAAATTATTAAAAGAATATTGTCATATAAGACATACACTTAACACAACAGATTTTGATGTTTCTCAAATAAATGCCGACACATATTATTACGCAGATCCTTTGATGGAGTCTTTAATGCTTACAAAACTTAAATTAATGGAACAACACACTGGTAAAGAATTATTACCAACATATACATATTGGAGAATGTATACAAAATATGCGCATCTTAAAAAACATAAAGATAGACCAGCATGTGAAATAAGTGTAACTATTAATATAGATAATGATTCAACACCGTGGCCTATTTTTATGGATGATAATTCTATTATACAAAAACCTGGTGATGCAATTATTTACTTAGGTTGTGAACTTACTCATTGGAGAGAAATTTTTAACGGAGATTTTGCAGCACAAACTTTTTTGCATTATGTCGATAAAAATGGTAAAAATAAAAATCAACATTTAGATAATAGAAATTATTATTATAAAAAAAATTAAAGGAAATATTATGTTTTTTAAACAACACGATGACGGTTCTTGCGATTTAAATTTTTCTGAAGAAGAAGTAAAAATCTTAAGCAAACATAAAAAATTACATTTTACACCTGAAGTGTTAAAACACTTTGGTAACTGTTTAGTTAATATGGTTTGGACATTCAATACAAAATTAGGTCCTGAGGTTAAAGATCTAATGACTAATGACGATTCTGTAGCTGAGGGCGTTGCACAAAAAAAAGATGATTAATGTAACAAATAATTATCTAGATAATAAAACCTTTTACCTAGCAAAAGATATTATCTTTTCAAAAATGTTTCCTTGGATATTTGTAGAAATGCCTGAAGATTCAAAATATTTAAAATTTTTTCATAGTCTTATTTCAATAAATAAAAACAAAGAAAGAGAAGTAAGTCCTTTTATGAGTCCTACTATAAGTAGTCTTTTAAAAACTTTAAATTTAAAAAAAATTAATAGTGCAGATGTTTTATTAATAAGTCGTACAAATAAGAATATTGATATTCCGATTAAAGCTACAGATCCTTTAAAAAAAAATTTATACAGATCAATTTTATGTTTAAACAACTCAGATTCAAGTGTTTGTATAGCAGGTGGGGACAAAATAGAATGTGTAGAAAATAGAATTATTACTTTACCTAGTAATATCTCATATAATTTGACAAGTCCAACAGACAAAAATTATACTTGTTGGATTAATATCGAATATGAGAAGTCTTTATAAGCCCTCTAGAATAAGCTATAATGTCTTATGCCTTTAACAAATGTACAAATTAGACCAGGATTTAACAAACAAGTAACCGCAACGGGTGCTGAAGGACAATGGACCGATGGAGATTTTGTTAGGTTTAGATATGGACTACCTGAAAAAATAGGTGGCTGGGAACAAATTACTAGCTCAACATTAGTAGGTGCTGTTAGAGAACAACTTATTTGGTCAGATCTAGATGGTCGTAGATATGTTGCATTGGGCACAAACAAAGTTTTAGTTATTTATTATGAAGGTTCATTCTTTGATATTACACCTTTAAATACTGCAATCACTGGAGCAACCTTTACCACTGTAAATACCTCAGCCACTGTTACAGTAAATTTAGCAGGACACGGATTTGAAATAGGAGATTTATTTACATTTACATCAGTTACTCCTCCTGTAGGAGCTGGATATGTTGCATCTGATTTTACAACAAACACTTTTCAAGTTGTAACAGTGCCAACTATTGATACCTTTACAATTACTATGGCATCGGCTGCAGGAACAAGTGTATCAGCTAGCGGAGCTGCAACAGTCAATCCTTATATAAAAGTAGGAGCACTTAATTCAGGATACGGTTTTGGATGGGGAACAGGATCTTGGAGTGGAGGTCAAAACGTTACTGGTAATTTAAATGGAGCTTTATTAAATGACACTGCTGGAACAGGTGGAGTAGGCACAAGCGTTACTCTTACGACCACATCAGGTTTTCCTACATCAGGAGTTATTAAAGTAGACAGTGAATTGATTTCTTACACTGGTGTAAGCTCAAACGATTTGACAGGAATCACTAGAGGAGCTAACGGAAGCACAAAAGCAGCTCACGGTAACAACTCAGGTGTTGAGTTTTTTACAGGTTGGGGACAAGCTTCATTGAGTACAACTTTTTCTCTAGACCCTGCATCTTGGTCATTAGACCATTTTGGAGAAAAATTAATTGCTACAATTAAAAATGGTAAAACATTTGAATGGAACCCAAACAACGGATCAGGGTTAACTACAAGAGCTACTGTTATTAGTGGTGCACCCACAGCTTCTGTTATGTCAATTGTTTCCGAAAGAGACAGACATTTAATATTACTAGGCACAGAAACAACAATAGGTAACACTGGAACACAAGATAAAATGTTTATAAGATTTTCTGATCAAGAAGATATTAATACCTACGCACCTACGTCTATTAATACTGCGGGAAGTTTTAGATTAGACTCAGGAGTAAAGATAGTTGGTGCCGTAAAAGGTAAAGATTATATTTTAATTTTGACTGATACATCGGCATATGTAATGCAATTCGTTGGTCCACCATTTACTTTTTCTATAAGACAAGTGGGAAGTAATTGTGGAGCTATTGGTCAACACGCTATTAAATACGTTAACGGTGCAGTATTTTGGATGGGTCAAGCTGGAGGTTTTTTTGTTTACGATGGTACAGTTAAATCATTACCTTGTTTAGTAGAGGATTTTGTTTTTACAAATAAAGGAGATAACCTTGGAATTAACTATACGCAAGGTGAAGAAGTCTATGCTGGGTTAAATCATTTATATGAAGAAATAATGTGGTTTTATGTTAAGAATGGTGGCACACAGGTTGATAGAGTAGTCACTTATAATTATCAGGAAAATACTTGGACAACAGGATCTTTAAGTAGAACTTCTTGGGCCGATGCTACTTTATATGATAATCCTTATGCAACAGAATTTAACGCAACGGGTTTACCTAATTTTCCAGTTGTACAAGGAGTAACAGTGGTGAATGGATCAACAACTTATTATGCACACGAAGTTGGAAATAATCAAGTAGACTCAACAGGAGCTAAAACAGCAATACCAGCTTTTATACAATCAGGAGATTTTGATTTAGCTGTAGATGGTGATGGTCAAGTATTTATGAGTATGAGAAGATTTGTGCCTGATTTCAAATTATTACAAGGTAATGCACAAGTTACAATTAATTTACGAGACTATCCAACGGACACCGCAGCATCCTCCCCGTTAGGTCCATTTACAATTACAAGCTCAACTGATAAAGTAGATACTCGTGCTAGATCAAGATTTGCTAGTTTAAAAATTGCTAATACATCAACTGATGAAAGTTGGAGATTTGGGACTTTTAGAGCTGATATACAGGCTGATGGAATGAGAGGATAATGGAACAAGATTTTTTACCACCTATGTATGACGATAACACTATGGGTATTGCAGGCTTAAATAATTCTGAAAGTGGAGGAATAGGTTTTCCGAACCCAACTGAAATTGCAAAAAATATAGCTAAACAAAAAGCTATTGAGTATGGTGTATCTAAATTAGGTTTACCTGAAATAGCAGGGTCAGTTTTAGGAGGCAATGCACTCTTTACTAATCCTTTAGGTTTAGCTGCATTTAGCCCTGTGGGAATTGGTATTGGTGCACTTGCAAACGCTAATGCAAACATTCAATCTAGTTTGTTTGGAAGGTCTGCTACTATTGCTGATTATTTACAAGCTAAAAGAAATGAAAAAATTGCACAACAAGTTGCAAATAGAGGTGCAATAAAACAGAATCAACTTATGAGTGAAGAATTAAAAAAAGCTCCAGTAACTGTACGGGATGCATATCGCGGTGGACAATATGAAGGTGATGGCGGAGGTGCTTCTCCAGGATCACAAGGACCAGGCGGCTCTGACGAAATGGGTAGTTTTTAATGGCTAGAGTAGATATAGTAATTCCTGAACCCACTCCTGATTACCAACAAGAAAATCAAAGACAGGTAGGTCAATCTTTACAAACTTTAAAAGATAAGTTAAACACATCATTTCAACAAGATTTAAAAAATGAATTAGATGCTTTTAATTATTTCTTATCATGACAATTAGATACAAAAATCAAGGTTACAAACAAACTGGTACAGGTAAGACTACTGTCTTTACATGTCCTACCGATGCAACAGTAATTGTTAAAAGCATTTACTGTTCTAATAACGATGGTTCATCAGCTATTTTAGTTAATATGAATTTAGTTGATGCTTCCGATTCAAGCGCTGAGTATGAGTTTTTTAGGGATGATATCGCTGCTAAATCACAGGTAAATGCGACACCTCAAGGTTTAAATTTAGAAGCAGGTGACGCAATAACAGTACAAGCAGCTACAGGAAGCAGCAAAATTCAAGGTGCTATAAGTTATGCTCAAATAGACAGATCCCAAGAAAATGGTT
>JAAHTG010001855.1_pt1 | contig 13198 bp, 10 predicted proteins | sample 6116081 | NCBI WGS metagenome assembly JAAHTG01 (sample SAMN13939989, study PRJNA603662) | sponge metagenome | isolation source: marine sponge | host: Mycale hentscheli | place: New Zealand | collected 2005 | reverse complement strand
TGCTATTTTCAAAAATCACCTTTGCCCTTTGCCCTTTGAACTTTGCCCTTTTGACTCTCCATTCTCAATCATCAATTCATATTTCCTCATTTCTAATACTCTATATTTTGAGAAGAATTAATTTACCTATCATTTACGCCTGATGTGAATTAGCTTTTTTCAGACGTGATTAGCTGTAAGCTTTAAGCTATAAGAAAAACAAAAATGTGAACTCAAGGTATTTAGACAAAATTAACCACAACAAAACTTGTTGTGTAATGATTCTCAATTTAAAATATGTCCCTTTTCAAGGGTGTTTGGTTTAGCTCTAAGTACCTGTACAAAATTATTTGTATATTTTTTTGTAGGGGTGCAAGGCTTGCACCCTTTATTCACCAATATTTAATCAAAATAAATAAATTATCAAAATGTACAATTTATTTTGTATTACTACTTAGTTGGCTGTAACTTACAAGCAAGTAAAAAAACGTTTAAAGGCTTTGGTAATTGTCGACCAATTAACAAGCTTAAAGCTAGCTATATCCCAAGATTAATCAAATTAATTCACATTAGACGTATCATTTAAATTATTTAACTGATGTTACGCAAGCATATATTAAGCAATATAAAAATCTATTTACCGAATGAGGATTAAATAACTTAGACAACTAAAATTGCGATCGATTAATTGATTAACAAGTTGTAAAATTAACTTTACTATTTGATTTAGTCCTTGAACCTTAGTGAAAGTATATTAGTCTAAATCCTAGTTAAAAGTAGTTTTAATGGGTTGAATGGGTCAGAGGTCTTTATAATTATGAATAATAAAAATATTTCATTATTAATTATTAATTATTAATTATTAATTCACTCAACTAAAACGTTATGTGCGTAACATCAGTTATTTAAGCTGATTCAAAATACTTTCAATTATGGGAGATTGTGTAATAAATTGGATAATCAAATTTTCAGGAGCTTGTTCAGACATTCCTAAAAAGATTCCCGATATATCTTGAGGGGTGTTTAGATCATTTTGATGCCATAATCTGATTTGAACTTCGCTTCGATGTAACAATTTTATTTCTCTATTGGAATGTATCTCCGCTCTTGTAGCTGAAACCTTGACCAAAGTACCAGTCCTCCATAAACGAGTCTCCATGGGTGCATAAAAAAGCTTAATTACCTCAGGAAGATCCAACAATTCCCCTTGTTCTGGGGATGTAAATGGAATCGATGGTTGCTTATCAACATCTAAATTTAAAGATTTAGGGGATTCAACTAAATTAGCTGACGGTTTTTCTGTTTGTATTTGAGCTGGTGGCTTCTCTGTTGTTGATTCTTGGCGAACTGCGGTAAGAGTATTAAGATGAGATTGAATACGAGCAAGGGCAATGGGAAAATCGATCGGTTTTGTAATATAGTCATTAGCACCAAGTTCAAAAGCCCTGACAATGTCTCTACTCTCATCTTTAGCCGTTGCCATTAGTATTGGCAATTGAGCTTGAGAAAAAGTTTCTCTAAGCCGCTTTAGAGTTTCCAAGCCACTGAGTCCAGGCATCATAATATCTAACAACACAAGATCTACCGCTTGCTGTGCCACAATCTCCAGAGCCTGTTCACCATTCACTGCTATCAAAATTTTATAGCCACCTCGCTCTAAACGACGACTCAACATATCTCTATTCATTTCATTGTCATCCACAATCAACAGAGTTTGAGAATTACTCTTGTTTGATAATTTTATTGATTGTGAGGTAATTATTTCCTGTTTTTCCGATGGTTTGACAAGTTCTTGAGTTAAGAAAAATTCCATTTTTTTCAACAGTTTTGGTAGCTCTATGGGTTTAGTATGATATTCATCACAACCTGCTTCCATCACTTTGTCTAAATCTCCCACCATTGCGTGAGCAGTTAGAGCGATAATCGGAATAAATGAGGTTTGTTCATCGGCTTTTAATCGTCGTGTTGCTTCCCAACCATCCATTACAGGAAGGCTCATATCCATCAAAATCAGATCGGGCTTTTCCGAAATTGCCATCGAACAACCTTCTGCTCCATTATTTGCCAAGACAACCTCATATCCTCTACGCAACAATCTTCGACTAAGCATATCTTGATTGATTGGATTATCTTCAACTAGTAAAATTTTCTTTGACTTCCCCATAACTACTTTCCTTGCTTATATCCTTTGCTCAAGTTGATTAACTTAACTAAAATTTTTCTCTTTATTTCTTACTCAATCTTGACCATGATGGTGTCGCCTTCAATCTTGGTTTTAAAACGCTCTAATGATTTGGTTGCAGGCTTGTTTAAAACTTGACCATCAGCCTTAAAAGTTGAACCATGACAAGGACATAAGATCTCCTGACGATCGGCAAGGGTTAATTCTTTTGCTGTGACAACAATAATGGGAATTGATTGCCATTTTGGGTAACGACGCATTTGTTGTACAAATTCAAAACCATCCATATCTGGCATCATTAAATCCAATAAAATTAAGCTCGGAATTGTTTTTTGTAAAGATTCCAAGGCTAGAAGACCATTTTCTGCTTCCTGTACTGACCATCCTCGACGTTCTATGGCTTTACATAGAAGTTGGCGAGAGTCGAGATCATCTTCTACAACTAAGACTGAACCAAATGATTGACGATGTTCATATTTTTCTAGTATGGCCTCTAAGCGATCGCTACTGATAGGTTTGAGTAGAAAATCTGAAGCACGTAGTGCATAGGCTAAATCTCGATCTTCGGTCATTGTCATCATAATTACAGGAATATCAGCTAATTCCACACTATCTTTTAAAGTTGATAAAACCGACCAGCCATTAAGATCTGGCATCTGAACATCCAAAGTGATTAAATCTGGATGAACTTCTTGTGCTAATCTTAAGCCTTCCTCTCCACTGTCGGCTAATACAACTTCATATCCCTTTTTGGTAAGAGTTCTCGACAAAATATCTCTGGCATCAGCTTCATCATCAATTACTAAGATTGTCTTTTGTCTGTGTGGTAATGGAGTAACTTGCTGTGATGAGGAATTCACCATCATTGAAGACTTTACTTGTTGAGGTATATGAGTTTTTTGTGGCAAGGTTAGGGTAAAGGTAGAACCAACACCATACTCACTTTCGACGTTGACATCTCCTCCCATCATCGTAATAAATTGCTTGGTAATTACTAGACCTAAACCAGTTCCACCATATTTACGAGTAGTAGAGGCATCTGCCTGAGAAAAAGCTTGGAAAAGTTTTTCTATTTGTTTATCAGTCATGCCTATACCAGTATCACTGACCCGAAAAACGATTAAACTATTAGCTTCTTGATTCGTCGTATCCTGAATTTCCTGTCTTTCAACTTCGAGTAGAATTTCACCTTTTTCAGTAAACTTACTAGCATTACTCAAAAGATTAATTAGGCACTGTGCCAATTTGACAGAATCAGCGTTAATCATACCCAGATTTCGAGGATAGTTAACCATCAAATCATTAGCTTGCTTTTCCAACATTGGTTGAATAGTTTCTTCCACATCTTTAAGCATTTTTGCTAGCTCAAATGATTCAATATGTAGTTCCATTTTCCCTGATTCAATCTTAGAAAGATCTAATACATCATTAATCAGACCTAAAAGATGTTTCCCTGCATTACGAATTTTTTGTAAGTCGGGAATGAAGTGCTTTTGTCCCATATCAGCGGCATCTTCCTCAAGCATCTCACTGTAACCAATGACAGCATTGAGAGGAGTACGTAACTCATGGCTCATATTAGCTAAAAACTCACTTTTGGTTTTATTGGCTTCTTCGGCTTTAGCACGTCTTTGTTCAGAAATGTTCATACTCTCAACTAATTGAGTGGTACGGGCGGTAACTCGATCTTCTAGTTCATTATTAAGGTTGCGTAATGCCTTTTCTGCTTGTTTGCGTGCGGTAATCTTTTGGAAAAAGACTGAAAGACCATCTTCTCCGGGATAAGCACGAATTTCTAACCAATCTTTGGTTTCATTATGTTTGGCTTCAAAAGATTGTACACAGTTTTGTAGCACTGCCAAATTATATTCCTCTGACCTTTGTGTTCCCAATTCTGGAGAAACAACATCCCAGAATTTGCGACCAATTAGAGCATTCTCATCTTGGTGTAAAATTTCAGATGCTTGACTGTTAACATAGGTGATTTGCCATTGTTTATTTAGGGCAACAAAAGCATCGGTAATACTTTCTAAAATATTTACACTACGGCGGTTGGCACGTTGTAAGTTCTGAATGATTAAATAAGCAAGTCCAGCAACCAGAAGTATTAATAAACCATAGGCTAATTGTCTAAAAAGACTAGCTGTTCTTAATGATTGCTGATAAAACTGAGTATAAAGAACTTCTAGTTTCCTCATTCCTTCGGTGATTGGCTGAACGAGAATTTCTTGGGTAAGTTGGTCAACTTTCGGTTTTTGATCTAGAACAATTTGAGCATGAGCTAATCCTAATCGCACTAAATTTTGATTCTGCTGTTGTCGATTAATTTGAGCTATTTGATTTTTAATAGTTGGTACTAATTCAACATCTGAGGAAAGACTATAAACCAGAAGGTTATTGAGCATCTCTTCTAGCTGCAAAGCATCCTGAGATAAACTACCTTGATTTAATTCTTGAACTAATTGAGGTAAATAAGTTAAGGAGTTTTGTAACAAGGCATTTTGAGATTTGAATTGTTCAATTAAATCTTCTTGCTGTTTGAGCATTAATTGATTTTGAAATAGTAATTCTAGAAGCTTGTTACTATGATTGTTGTTAATAAATGAAGGTACTGTTGCTAATTTTTTTTGCAGTTTTTTTTGCTCGTTAACAGCTATCACGATGGGATCATAAGAGATTAACAGAGAATATCGAGACTTGAGAACACTCTGATGGATAATTGCTTCTGCTTGTTTTTCTTGATTAATGATTTCGAGATATTGCTGATTTTGTTGATAGTTGACAGCTAAACTTTTTCCGATCAAGATAAAGAAAAGAACAAGTAGTATTCCGAAGATACTTAAAATTTTTATATATTTTTTCACGACGATACCTCTTCGATTTTACCTGTGAGAGTAGTTAAGAATTCAATGATTGAATCGATGTCATCTTGAGGAATTTCACGCCCAAGCTGATATTTGATCATCACCTTTACGGCTTTGTCTAGGGATTCGGCTGAACCGTCATGGAAATAAGGAGATGTGAATTCAATGTTTCTTAAACTAGGAACTTTGAAGACAAAACGATCTTCTTGTTTTTCGGTCACATTAAAGCGTCCGTAATCAGCTTTGGTAATGTTTCCTCTATCTTGGAAGTAGTCACCAAATACGCCAAATTTTTGGAACATATTTCCTCCGAGCAAAATTCCTTGATGACAGGAAACACAGCCATAATCTTTCAATCTTTGATAGCCTTTGTTCTCGTTTTCTGTCAATGCGTTGGTATCTCCTTCTAAGAATCGATCGAATTTTGAATCGGGAGTATTTAAGGAACGTTCATAGGTAGCGATCGCATTTTTGATATTATCACTAGTCAAACCATCATCATAAACGGTCTTAAATTGTGCGACATATTCGGGAGATTTCTGTAATTTCTGAATGATTTCTGACCAACTAGAACCCATTTCGTGTTTACTATTAATTGGTCCATCAATCTGCTCTTCTAAGCTTTCTGCTCGTCCATCCCAAAATTGTTTGAAATGTAAGGAACTATTCAAGATAGTGGGAGCATTAATAAAACCAACTTCCCCGTTAATACCCACTGAATATACACGTCTGTCTGTGCCTCCTTTGTCCAAAGCATGGCAACTGGCACAGGAAATGGTATTGTCACCTGACAGTTGAGTCTCTTGATATAATTGATTACCTAAGGCGACTTTCTCCAGATTAAACTTAGAGGAGTTTGGAATAGGTTCAATAGGTTTTGCTCCAGTAACAGTTTCTGGGGGACCTAAGGAAGTAAGTATTGGTTGCTGTGATTGTTTATTTGATTGACATGAAACGGCGATTGTCAAACAGATAAAAGCAACTAAAATAAAACGAAGCCATAGAGTTATATTTTTCATAGTAATCTATCCAAATCGACCGCCCTAATACAATTTTTTATTGGCAAACCCTTAAACCCTTGTCATTTGGTTAACTTTTCACAATTAACACTTTTCGACGATCACGCAGTGCCAGCCTTTGGCTGATCGCTAAAATCCTTATATAATCAAGATAATTTTTAATTCACATCAGACGTTCTTAATATTATCATTCTGCTTGCATAGTTACGAAGGGCAAATATACATAAAATTTAACAGAATTATGGTTAATTTGATTAAGATTGAACGGTTGGAAGCTCTCGGCTTTAGGTTTTAAGCTCTAAACTTTATGGGTAGATTATTAGACAATAACGACCTGATGACTTATAGATTATGATTTATAGCTTATAGCTAATCATATTCAAACGAAACTAATTCACATTAAGCGTATTCAATTTGAGAAACGTTATATTAAATATATAAGCGATTAATATTGGCTAAGAACCATGAAAAATCATCCAGATTTAACGAAGAAGGACTATGAAATAATCACAGAGTTAGGACGTAATAGAGAAGGTGGCAGAGTTAGTTATTTAGCAAAAAAGATTTCCAATGAAGAACAAGTCGTAGTTAAACAATTTCGGTTTTTCTGTGCCGATACTACTTGGCATGGATTTAAAATTTATACTCTCTGGTGATTTGAATAATCTTTTTGTAGTGATTATTAGTCAAAGATGTGTCATCAATATAAGTTTTCATTCCATGATCTAATGTATATTAATGTTTGAACACTTCTGTCTTTAAAGCCTTGTAATGTATTGAATTATTAAAGATTCACCGACAATGTACATAAAGACCAATCGAATTAATTTTCATATGTCATACGTCTAATGTGTATTAATTATTGAAACCCTTGTAATTTGGTTAATTATTCGGAATTAACGCTTTTTGCCTATGGCTGAAATCTTTATAGAATAAAGGTCATTTTTAATTCACATCAGACGTATGTCATGAATGGTTAAATTTATATTGATATTCAATTAAGTTTATGTTAAGATTCCCTTAAGAGGCAAATTGATTAAGTCAATATATTGACCTCTAAATTTTAGTGTAAAAATTCTTAAATACAAGGTGTGAGGACAAAAAGTAATCATGTTTAATTCAATTAAAAGAAATTCAGTTACAACTTCTACTTTAGTAGCATTAGCGATCGCAGGAAATGCATTAGCGATCGAAACAGCTCAAGCCAACGAAGTTGCCAATAACAACTTAACTCTTGAGCAAATCCAAGAGTACAACAAAACCCAACCAATGGGTCAAGTTACATCTGTTTCTCAACTTAGAGATGTATCTCCTACTGACTGGTCTTACGAAGCATTAAGAAGCTTAGTAGAACGTTACGGTTGTATCGTTGGTTATCCTGATAAAACCTTCAGAGGAAATCGTGCTTTAAGTCGTAACGAATTTGCCGCAGGTTTAAACGCTTGTATGCAACAAATGGAGCGTTTAATTGCTGCTAGTGAAGCAGTATTGAAAGAAGATATTGCTAAATTACAACGCTTGATGAGAGAATTCGAAGCAGAATTAGCTGCTTTAGGTGCAAGAGTTGATAATTTAGAAGGTAGAGTTGCCTTCCTAGAAGATCATCAGTTTTCTACAACTACTAAATTAAAAGGTGAAGTCATCATGGCTTTAACCACAAAATTTAATAATAACCAAGCTATCCTCCCTAACCGTGTTCGTTTAGCCTTAAATACTAGTTTCACTGGAGAAGATACTTTAATTACCAGAATCGCTTCTAGTAGTGATAGCAGATCTGATTCAGAGTTTGTGAATGAATCTAGTACTTTATTACAAAACGACAACTTAGGTCCTGGAGACGGTAATAATGCTAATGAATCTAGTACTTTATTACAAAACTACAACTTAGGTCCTGGAGACGGTAATAATGCTGTGGTTGACTGGATTGCCTACTATACACCTCTCAAATTAGGTGAAGACTCTAAAATAGATGTTTATGTCGCAGGTTATAACGGTATTCATAGTGACTATGCTCCTACTTTAAATCCCTACTTTGAAGATTATGATGGTGGTAACGGTGCTTTATCCGTATTCGCTACTGAAAACCCTATTTACCGTATCGGTGTTGGTCAGGGTTTAGGTTTAAGTTATGAAGCTAACCTATTTAAAGGAACAACATTTACTCTGGGTTATCTAGCTGCTGACGGTGCGAATCCTGAAGATGGAAGTGGTTTATTCAATGGAGATTACGCTGCCTTAGCTCAAATAAGTGCAAATATTACTGATAGTATTTCTCTTGGTTTCACCTATGTAAATTCTTACAACAATGGTGACATTGGTAACGGTTTATTTGGTGGAATTGTTGGTACTGAGTTTGCTAACTCTCCTGGATTCAGCAAACAAACTAATTCATTCGGTGCCCAAGCTGCTTGGCGTATCAGCGAAAAAATTAGCTTTAGTGGCTTCTTCTCCTACAGTGATGTAGATTTCACTGATATTGATATTGATCATGATGATGAAGTTTGGAGTTATGGTGGTGGTTTTGCTTTTCCTGACTTAGGAAAAGAAGGTAACCTCTTAGGTATCTTTGCTGGTGTTCCACCTTACAGTGGATGTGTTTCCGCGATAAATGGATTTACTACTCCTGTTCATGTGGAAGCATTCTACAAATATCAAATAAATGACAACATCTCTATCACTCCTGGTATTATTTGGGTAAGTTCTCCTGCGCAAATTGATGAGGAAGATGATGCAATCATCGGTACTATTAGAACAACCTTTACTTTCTAAGAGAGTAACAAAAAACCAGGAGTAACAAGAAAATAGCGAAGACTTTGCTAGTTTGGATTTTGGAATTGCTCCAACTATTATTTCAGGGGATGTGACTATTGATGGCACGAGTTTTACCCCTACTTCGACAGATGGAGGAGTTGTTCTTCTTGAAGGAATTAACTTAACATCTTTAACTTATAATAATCCCGATTTTGGTAATGGAGTTAATTTTGCTTTCTTTGCTGAAGCAACACCAGTGCCAGAACCTTTGACAAGTCTTGCTTTTGGTACTGCATTAGCTTTTGGTTTTCTATTTAAAAAGCGTAAAGATGCACATAAAAGTTAATCTTCTGGTTAAAGTTTTTGCTCGGAAAAAATATTAGGTTATCTATAATTCCACTTTGTCGGGCAATTAAGGGTTTTTGACTTTTGAAATGAATAGTTCTGGTATTATAGTTTGACGATCGCATTTCCCTGTTCCATAATTCTTGTTTTTCTGGGATAATCACTTTTATGAGACGAAAAAGACAAATACAAAAAGCTTTGCGATTAGGATTGATTTTCGTCATAGGTTTTCTGGCAGCAATACTCATATTTGTGTTTTCTTTCGGTTCTACTTTTATCGCCAAGCGTCTTAATCCTGTCAGCTCTGCAATCGCTTTACCGATTAATCCATCATCTCAAACACTACATCAATCATTAACTGTTGTTGATCTCTATGCAGACTCTTTACTGTGGGGAAGAGATCTCTCGAGATTATCAAATTATGGTCATGTTGATATTCCTCGCTTAATTCAGGGCAATGTTGCCTTACAAGTTTTTACATCTGTAACTAAAGTTCTTACGCCTCTGATGCTTGAAAACAATAGTGACCATAGTGACAGTATTATCAAGTTGGCAATATTACAACGTTGGCCGATTTCCTCTTGGTTTAGTCTTGCTGAACGTGCTATCTAGCAAGGGAAGCAACTTCGTATTTTAGAAAATAAAGTGCCAGATAAATTCAGAATTATTAAAACAAAGCAAGATTTGAGTAATTATCTGGCTCAAAGAAAAAATAATCCACAGATGACGGCGGGTTTATTGGGTTTAGAAGGTTCACAGGCTTTTGAAGGTAAAATCGAAAATGTGAATCGTCTCTATAATGAAGGATTTCGTGTAATTGGACTATCTCACTTTTTTGATAACGAAGTCGCTGATTCTGCTCATGGTTTAGGTAAAGGTGGTTTGACTAGTTTTGGGAAAGAAGTTATCCGTCGTATGGAAGAACTTAATATGATTGTTGATTTAGCCCACGCTTCACCTCAAACGATTGATGAAGTATTACGAATAACTAGTCGTCCAGTTTTGGTTTCTCATACGGGAGTACAGGGAACTTGTGCGGGTGTAAGGAATTTGAGCGATCGTCAATTAGAGCAAATTGCCCAAACTGGGGGAGTTGTGGGCATTGGTTTTTGGAAAACTGCGGTATGTGGTGAGAATGTAAATGCGATCGTGCGATCGATTAGATATGTTGTGAATAAAATAGGCATAGATCCTGTGGCATTGGGGTCAGATTTCGATGGTGCAGTTCGAGTACCCTTCGATGTTGCCAATATGAATCGAATTACTGATGGTTTATTAAACGATGGCTTTAGTGAATCACAGATTAAAAAGATTATGGGTTTAAACGTTATTGATCTTTTACAAGAGAATCTTCCAAACTAGGAAAAATCAAATTATACTCTTGTCATATTGATTGTATTTGAGGTTCAAGTATAAATGTCTTTTCTATGTCCAATCTTATCTATAAAGATAATCTCCTACTCTCAATTTATAAAAATTAGAAAGATTACCTTTTCAAGACTGATATTGTACTTGTTCAAAATTTTCAGATAACCATGTGATTTTATTGACAATACGCTTTTGAATAGAAGAATTTAATTTGGAGAGATCATCAATCGCTTCTAGGGCGTGTCATCAATTAAGCCAAATGACGATCGCTGCTAAATGAATACCACCAAGAAATCGAATTGCCCCAGTGGATTCAGTGGCTTTTGGTTATATTTCACAATCTTGGTTAGAAAAATATCAACTGAAGAATCAACAATTTGAGAATACTTGGTTTGATAACCTTCCTTTTCTCAAAAGAATTATTCAAACTCGCTGGGGAAGAATCGGCATCATACTATGACCCCACCTTCAAGAAAAGTTATACCACGATCAAGATGCCTTAGTGAACTCCATTGTTGAAGCTTTGCACATGAGTAAGTTTATTGGAGCAAAAGCAGTTTCTTTGACTGGTTTAATTCCTTCGGCTACCAATTATAGTCATGATATTATTGCCAAAATATCTTCTGAAAGTAATTTGCCTAAAATTACCACAGGACATGGAACAACTAGTGCTACAGTAGTGTTATCGATCGCTAATATTCTTCAACAAGCCCGAAGAAAACTCAATCAAGAACGAGTTAGTTTTATCGGATTAGGTTCTGTGGGAATTAGTACCTTACGTTTGATGATCGAATGTTTACCCCATCCTCAGGAACTGATTTTATGCGATCTTTATAGTAAATACAATGAAATAGAAGCCATTGCTCAAGAGCTAAAAACTAATTTCAAATTTAAAGGAAAAATTACCATTGCCACATCCAAAGTCAGTTTACCTTCACAAATCTATCAGTCAACCTTAATTGTTGGTGCAACGAATGTACCCAATATTTTAGACATAGAGAGATTACAATCTGGTACATTAATTGTCGATGATTCAGGGCCTCACTGTTTTGATGTGAAATCAGCTATCAAACGTTTTGAAGACAAAGCCGACATTCTATTTACAGAAGGAGGAGTATTGCATTCGCCTTATCCTCAAGAAGAACTTATTTTTCTTCCTCAACAGCTGCCTTCGAACACAATTAAAGATATACAAAACAATCTCAATACAAGAAATTCTCATAATATTACTGGTTGTGTTTTATCAAGTCTTTTGTGTGCCAAATTTGGGCAAATTAAACCAAATATTGGTCATGTGTTGTTGAATGAAAGTAAAATTAGTTATGAGACTTTGACACAATTGAATCTTCGGGCTGCTAATTTACATTGTGGAATGTATTTATTCTCGACTGAATCTATCGATAATTTTAAAAGTCGCTATGGAAATATCTAAATATATAACTCCCATTACAATTAAAGATTTCCCTCTGTATCAACAGTTTTTTGTTCAAACTTGGTCGGTAGCTTGTTATGGAAACAGTTGGAGTTATATCACTCAGGCTTGCCGTCAATTGGGATTAGGAAATAAATATTACGATCGAGATATACTAGTGTCCATAGGAAAATATCAAGATCATTATGTTATTGTCAGACCATTAGGTAATATTGATCACAGATTTTTAAAATTAGTTCAGTTATTGTTCAAGCGATCGCATAAACCAGTCTTTATTAAAAAAGTATTTGACCATCAAGCCGAACAAATTAAACGATTACAACCTCAAAAGTTTAGTGAAGCCGCAACTGATTATTCTATATTGGAAGAAAAATGTGAGGCAGGCAAATATTCTTGGCATCAAAACAATTTTGCCGATGATGATACTTATCCAGAATTAATCTTTAATTTGGATTTGAGTTTGAAAATTGAGCTGACACCTTCACAATGGCTAAATTTATTTCAACAACATTCCCAAATCCAATTCAATCAACAACAATTAAAATCTATTAGTAAGTCTTATCAAGAATTTAGACGCAGAATAAATCGATTTAATCGTCTAGAAATAAATTGTTGTCTTCAACCCTATCAAGCAAATATAAAACCACAGATAATCGATTTAATTTCCAATTATTTTGGAATTTCACGTCAAGAAAATATTCAAGCTTATCGAAACATATTTGATTTTACAATGCTGACTCAATGGGAAAAAAAATTTTTTCCCTATTTTGCTTATATTGATAATGAACAATCACCTATCGCTTTTATGCTTTTGGAAAAACTAGACCAAAAATCCATCGGTAGCTACGCCAGAATTATCTGTGCCAAATATCCTGGATTGCCTGAATATTTGATGTTGCAAATAATGTCACAACTTAAAAAAATTGGTTTTCAATTTTTAAATACTGGTGGCTCTGAAAATAAAAAACTACATACATTTAAAAAGAAATTAGCTCCCATTGAACAAAGAACAATGAAAATGTTAGTCTATGGAGCAATATGAAATAATTAATAATTAATAATGAATGATTTAGTCGACAGTAAAAAGCTAAATTAATAACTCTTTTGTAAATTAAATTTAGATAAGTCAGTATTTTAAAGTTTTGCTAATTCATTATAAATTATTTAGGAATATTAAAAATCACAAAAAATAGAAATAATTACAGGTAGTCCTAAACAAGTAAGGATGAGTTGTAATGGTGAACAAAAAGCCAAATGG
>JAAHTG010001854.1_pt1 | contig 13199 bp, 21 predicted proteins | sample 6116081 | NCBI WGS metagenome assembly JAAHTG01 (sample SAMN13939989, study PRJNA603662) | sponge metagenome | isolation source: marine sponge | host: Mycale hentscheli | place: New Zealand | collected 2005 | reverse complement strand
GGGTGGGAGGGCCGGGCACCCCCGGGGGCGGGTCCAAGTAGTGTTAGCCAAAGCTAAACTGAACAATGGTACTGTTTTAGGAGCTGAGGCTTTTGAAGCAGGAAACGAGATCTTTATTGTATCTGATGATGAAAGAGTGGCTGTCCCTGCGGGAGAATATCTTATGGAAGATGGCCAAATGCTTTTAGTATCAGAAGAAGGTATAATAGGTGAAATTAAAACTCAGGAAGAAGAATCCGAAAAAAAGGAAGAAGCTCCTGCTGAAGAAATGGCTTATGTATCTAAAGAAGAATTTGAATCAGCCGTTGAAGAAATCAAAGGCATGATTAATGAGCTAAAGGAAAAGAAAGAAGAAATGGCGCAAGTAGAGGAGCAAGTAAAAGAAGAATTAAGCACTACTCCCGCGACTGAGCCAATTACTCACAATCCTGAGGCTAAACAAGAACTCAAAGTGCGTTTCTCGCAAAACAGAAAAGAAACTACCTTTGATAAAGTAATGAAAAAAATAATTAACAATTAAAATTAAGAAAAATGCCAAATCCAACAATTACAGGTAGTAGTTATGCAGGAGAATTTGCGGGAAAATATTTAGCTGCAAGTTTATTAACAGCGAAAACTTTAGATGAAGCTGCTGTTACTATTTTACCTAACATTAAATTTAAGGCTGCTATGAAAGTGGGAGCTTTTTCAAATCTTATTAGATCAGCAGATTGTGATTTTGATGCAACAACATCAGGACTTACACTTACTGAAAAAGTATTAACTCCTACTGAGTTACAAGTTAACCTACAGATTTGTAAGAAAGAATTACATTCTGATTGGGAAGCTGCTCAAATGGGATTCTCTGCTTTTGATAATTTACCTCCACTATTCTCAGATTTTGTTATCGCAAGAGTAGCAGCAGAGGTTGCAAACGCTACAGAAAACTCAATTTGGGGCGGTGCTGCTGCAGAGGGAAACTTTGATGGTTTCAAAACTCTAATGCAAGCGGATTCAGATGTAGTAGATGTAACAGGTACTTCAGTAGATGCTGCAAATGTAATTACTGAATTAAACAAAGTAGTAGACGCTATTCCAAGTGGAGTATATGGATCAGACGACTTAGTATTATATGTATCAACATCAATTGCTAAAGCGTATATCCAAGCACAAGCTGCTTTAGGTTATAGAGAGTTATATAACGTAGGACAAACTGAGATGAACTATCAAGGTATTCCAATGTTTGTAACAGCAGGTCTTAACACTAATAATGCAGTTGCTGCAAGAAAATCTAACTTATTCTTTGGGACAGGATTACTTAACGACAGAAATGAAGTAAAAGTAATTGACATGGCTGACATTGATGGATCACAGAATGTTAGAGTAGTTATGAGATATACTGCAGGAGTACAAATTGGAATAGGAGCAGACATTGTTCTTTATTCATAATAAATTAAATTAAATTAACATATAAAGGGGTGGGTAGTATTCTGCCTACCCTTTTTTAATAAAAGAAAATTATGGCGTGTTTATTAACTAAAGGGCGCAAGGTCCCATGTAAATCAGGAGTAGGTGGCTTAAAGTCAGTTTACTTTGCAGATTTTGGTACTTTAGGCGCAATTACGATTACTGATTTTGAGATTGCTTCAATCGCAGGCTCTCCAACTGTATATCAGTTTGATTTAAAAGGTAATTCTACAATGGAAACTACTGTTACCTCATCAAGAGAGAATGGTACTACATTTTACGAAAGCACATTAACTTTAAACTTCCCATTTCAAGACAGGCATACACAAGAGGAAATTAGGCTTCTTGCTATTGCTCGTCCACATATTTGGGTAGAGGCTTATAGTGGCCCTGCAGGTAGTTCTTACTATCTAATGGGTAAAGTTAATGGGTGTGAATTAACAACAGGAACATTTTCTAATGGAGCAGCGATGGGCGATCTTAATGGTTACTCTTTAACATTTGTTGCACAAGAATTAGCGGCTCCTGACTTTACTGTGTCAACAGTTGTTACAGGTGCAACTCAAGGAGCACAAATAACACCTAATTAAAAATAATTTCTTATATTTATATAAGTTTTCATAAATAGATTAGTTTTGTTATCAAAGGGGGGTTTTCGGGCTCCTCTTTTTTTTTATTTAAATATTTATTGTATATTGTAGTAGATTAAATGTAATAAAGGGGAGCTCGTAGAAATACAGCTCCTTTTTTTATACACAAAATTTTAAGTTTGTACGTTATATTAGTATGATACATTTAACTACTTCTGCATCATCACAAACTTTAAAGATAATTCCAAGAAGTTATGCAAGTACGATTAGCATGATAGTAAGAGACGATTCAACAAATACCTCAACTACATACTCATCAATAAGCACAACGACTGATAAGAATTATTTAACAATATCTAAAGCATTAAGCCCTGTACTTGTAGAGGGTAGGTTTTATGACTTAACTGTAAAAGATGGTGCAAATGTAATTTATAAAGATAAGATATTTTGTACTGATCAAACTGTAAACCAAGCAAACAATGATTATTATTCTGTTAATAGTGGAGAATATACCACACCAACAGGGAATGATCAGTATGACAACGATTATATAATAATATGAAAAACAAATCAGATTTAAGTATAGTAAACCTAAGCACTTATACTTCTCCTGTAGTAAAAGAGGTAAGTAATAAAGAATGGGTAGGTTATGGGGAGGATAATAATTATTTTCAATACTTAATAGACAGATACAACGGAAGTCCTACTAACAACGCTATTATTAATGGTGTAAGCGAGATGATTTACGGAAAAGGCTTAGATGCTACTAATTCAAATAAAAAGCCGAATCAGTATGCTCAGATGAAATCTCTCTTTAACAAAGATTGTACAAGAAAATTATGCTACGATTTAAAGCTCATGGGGCAATGTGCAATACAAATTATATATTCTAAAGATCGAAGTAAAATTTTACAGTTAGAACACATACCGATTGAAACGCTAAGAGCTGAGAAATGCAACGAAAAAGGTGAGGTAGAGGCTTATTATTACTTTAGTGATTGGAGTAAATACAGAAAAGGTAATACACTTAAAAGAATACCTGCATTTGGATATTCGCAAGAGGGTTTAGAGATTATGTATATAAAACCTTATAGAGCAGGTTTTAAGTATTATAGTCCTGTAGATTATCAAGGCGGTACGCAATATGCTGAATTAGAGGAGGAGATTTCTAACTTCCATTTAAATAACATACTAAACGGACTTGCTCCAAGTATGTTAATTAACTTCAACAATGGAACTCCTGATCCTGAGCAAAGGGAAATGATTGAAAAGAGAATCTACGAGAAGTTCTCAGGAAGTTCTAATGCAGGTAAATTTATTTTAGCATTTAACGACAACCCTGAAACTGCTGCAAGTATAGAGCCTGTACAGTTAAGCGACGCACACCAACAATACGAGTTCTTAAGTAATGAGAGTTCTAAAAAAATCATGGTATCTCATAGAATTGTAAGTCCTATGTTATTTGGTATTAAAGATGATACAGGTTTAGGGAACAATGCGGACGAATTAAAAACAGCATCTATACTATTTGACAATCTTGTAATTAAGGGCTTTCAAGGGCTTTTAATTGACGCTTTTGATAGAATACTTGCTTACAATGAAATCTCTCTGCATTTATACTTTAAAACGCTTCAGCCGCTTGAATTTACAGACCTGTCTAATGTGGAGGACGAAGAAACAAGAGAAGAAGAAACAGGAGTTAAATTAAGTAAAGAAGATGACTTTAGAGATTCTATAGCACAAGACCTTATTGACTTAGGGCAAGATGAAGAAGAATTATTAAAAGATTTTGACTTAGTAGATGAATCAGATGTTGATTATGCGTTTGATGATGAAATGGACGAATTAATTGAACAAACAAATAACGAAGTAAAATTAGCAAGAGTAGGTAAGGCAACACCTTATAGAGAAAGTGAGCAAGACGGAAAAACACCTGCAAGTAAATTATTAGGATATACGTTTTTAGTAAGATATTATTATAGCCCAAACAGAGTAAAGAAAACATCAAGAGAGTTTTGTAAAAAAATGGTGTGTTCTAAAAAGGTATATCGTAAAGAAAATATTAAGTCAATGGACACTATAGGAGTTAATGCAGGGTTTGGAAAAAACGGCTCTGACACTTACTCTATTTGGCTTTGGAAAGGCGGCGCGAGGTGCGAACATTATTGGAGTAGAAGAACATATTTAAGAAAAGATGGCAACAAAAGTTTAGGTAAAAAATTGTATGATAGTGAGGCTAAGAGACGAGGTTTTATAGCACCTAAAAACGCAAAGAAAGTAGCAATTAAACCAAAAGACATGCCTTATAGTGGATATACAGCAGCATACGCAAAGAAAATAGGAATAAGCAGATAATTATGGCAACAGTTTTATTTATATCAAGAACAGATTTAGTTAAGAATAGTATCATTGACGGCAATGTAGATACAGATAAATTTATACAATTTATTAAAGTGGCGCAGGAGATTGAGATCAGAAACTACTTAGGAACTAAATTGTATGATAAAATAGGTGCAGATATAGCAGGAAGCGGATTATCAGGCAATTATGAAACATTAGTTAACACATATGTACAGCCCATGCTAATATGGTTTGCACAAGCTGAGTACATTCCTTATGCGGCTTACCAAATAAAAAATGGTGGTGTATTTAAACATTCGAGCGAAAATGCAGAAACAGTTTCTAAGAGCGAGGTTGATTTCTTAGTAACTAAAGCAAGAAATACAGCAGAGTATTATACACAAAGATTTTTAGATTATATTAATAATAATAGCAATTTATTTCCCGAGTATAATCAAAATACAGGAGGCGATGTATTTCCTGATAGTGATTCGCTTTTTAATGGTTGGATATTGTGAGATACAAGCCTAAAAGCAAAAATATAGTTAAATTAAAAAAGTATTTACACATGGATTGGACAATGAATAATACTCAAGACGTAAAAGTTACATATAAACCAATTAATAATGGCAAATAAAAAGTTTTCACAATTTACTGAAAAAACAAGTTCAGCTAATGTTGATTTTGTTGTTGGATATGATGGTACAGATAACGTAAGAATTACTCCTGCCAATTTAGCAACAGGCGAAGCTAATACAGCGTCAAATGTAGGAACAGGACAAGATGTATTTAAACAAAAATCAGGAGTAGATTTAGAGTTTAGAAAGTTAAGAGGTGTTACAGGTATTGACTTAACACAAAATACCTCAGATATTAGTATTGACTTAGCAGATACCTCAGTAACAGCTGCAAGTTACACTTTTGCTGATGTAACAGTTGACGCTCAAGGAAGAATTACTGCTGCTGCTAATGGCTCTTTTTTAGTTCGAGCTGATGGTTCATCAACATCATCTATTACAAGTGGCGGTACTGTAAGGGTTACAGGAGGAACAGGTATTGATACTTCTCTCGCATCAGGCCCTGCAATGCAAGTTTCTTTAGAAGATACAGCAGTAACAGCAGGTAGTTATACCTCAGCAGATATTACAGTAGATGCTCAGGGTAGAATAACAGCAGCAGCCAATGGATCAGGTGGAGGCGGTGGTGCGTCATCATTGAATGATTTAAGTGATGTATCAGTAGATTCAGATTCAGCATATTTTATTAATATTCCATCAAGTTTATCAGGAACACCTTCAGGAAATTTTGTAATGGGTGCAAGCGCAGCAGATAGTTTAACTTCAGGAATAGATAATCTTTGTATAGGAGAGTTTGCAGGAGCAGGCATAACAGATTCCAATTACAATGTGTGTATGGGAACTGAAGCAGGAAGATATGTTGATCCAAGCATTAATAATTATGGAAATGTTTTTATCGGTGCTTTTGCAGGTAAAGGTAATTCAGGGGGTAGCAACTCTTACCAATGTGTAGCAATAGGTTATGAAGCATTAGAAGATTTAAATGGTGGAGATAGAAATATTGCTATAGGTTATCAAGCAGGAAAAGATATTACTACAGGTGGCAATAATACAATAGTAGGTGTTATGGCAGGAGAAACTCTAACTACCTCAACCGCTAATACTATAATGGGTTATGAGGCAGGAGAACTATACACAGGTGGTAGTTCAACTATACTTGGTTATCAAGCTCGAGATGGTAGTAGCGGAGGAACAGGGCAAATTATAATGGGTTATAGAGCAGCAAGAAGTGCTACAGCAAGTTATCACATAAGTATAGGTCATGAAGCAGGGCAGGGAAACACATCAGGAAATGATAATACTAATTTAGGTTATAGAGCAGGTTATGCTAATACTACAAATGGAGAAAGAACTTGTATAGGAGATAGTGCAGCAATTTATAATACAGGAATAGCTAACACTGCTGTAGGTAAAGATGCTTTAGAGGGTACGAATGGAAGTAGTACAGGAGGTTATAATGTAGCAGTTGGTAATTATGCTTTAACTAAATTAACAACAGGGATTAGAAATACATCTGTAGGTTATACAGCAGGGGATTTACTTACAGAGGGAAATCACAATACTTTTGTAGGTTATCAAGCAGGAGATGTAGTTACAACAGGAGACAATAATACTTGTATTGGTAGAGATGCAGATGCCTCCTCAGCAACAGTTGATAATGAAATAACTTTAGGAGATTCTAATGTAACAGCTTTAAGATGTCAAGTAACAAGTATTACGTCTTTATCGGATAAAAGAGATAAAACAAATATAGAGGATTCTAATTATGGTTTAGATATAATTGAAAAACTAAAGCCTGTTACTTTTAATTGGAACATGAGAGATGGGGGCAAAAAAGGTGTTAAAGATTTTGGATTTATTGCACAAGATTTACAAAAGGTAGATGATGATTATTTAAAATTAGTTTATTCTGAAAACCCTGATAAATTAGAAGCAAGTTATGGTAGATTAGTACCTGTTTTAGTAAAAGCTATTCAAGAGCTAAAAAGCGAAATAAAGCAAATAAAAGAATGTAATAATTGTAATTGTTAACCATGAAAAGAAATTCAATAACAACAGAAAAAGGTTATGAGCAATCTCATATAGATAATATTAAATATCAATTACCTGATCAACTTTTAGAAATAGCCGACAGCAATACAAGCGAAAAACAAATAGAAAATGTTAAGACGCATTTTAAGTTTGTATTAGCTAACGATTTTTATAAAAACGAATTAACAGCAGAACAAATAGCAGATATGGAAAGCTATTTACCTGATAATTACCAAGATGATTATATAGATTAATATGGAAATAACTGAAGATCAAATTAAAAGAATTAATGAGGTTATAGGAACTATGCCAATAGCTGTATTGCCTCAAGCACAAAAAATTGTAAGTATAATTAACGAAAGTATAAATAAAGAAGATCAAGATGAGATATAATTTTAAATCAAGAGAAAAATTAACAGAAATGTATAATAGTATACCAACACCGCATTCACATGGAATAGTTTTAGATGGTAATAGTATTATAGTAGAATGGGACGGCAATGCTCCTGAGGGTTGGAGTAAATATGAATCTAAAGCGAAAAAGGCAAAGAAAAATGACTAAGATAGGGGAAAATACTAATGTAACCTTAGATTTAAAAACTATTGGTATTATTATTGGCTTTACAATATCTTTAGCAACCACTTATTTTACGCTAAAATCAGATATAGCCTTAGCAAAAGAATTGCCTGAGCCTGAAATACAAAAAATAGAATTTGATTATAAAGATAAATTAGTAAGGAGTACGATAGAAAAAATAGACGCTGATGTGTCTACAGTCAAAGAAGATGTTAATGAGATCAAGGAATCATTAGCAAAGATGGACGAGAGATTATATGAAATTAGTAAACAAAGATGAGATGTGTAATAATTGCGTTATTTCTGACTTTTGTGAGTTTTGCTCAAACTGAGTCAATTAGTATCATACAATATACTGCAAGTTTTGCAGAACAAGTAAATTTAGAAGATTATAAAGATTATAATAGTAAAACCTATTTTGCATCTAAATCTCCTGATAAATTTAAAAATATAAAATATTATCCTACTATCATTTTATATAATGATGGGGAGGAGCAACTAAGAATAGAAAGTGGTATAAGTTTAAAACTACCTGAAAATTGGAAAGAGATATTAGAAGAACATATAGACGAATTATTATCACAGCGTTTTTAAGCTTGATCACCTTTTTTACCTTATCTCAAAACAATGCGCCAAATGATATTCCTTTCCAAAGCTACGATAAGAAGCTAAATCCTGACCATAAATTACATTTTTTAGTTGGAGCTACAGCAAGTGCTATGGCTTATGACTTTACTTATAGAAAAACAGGCAATAAAAACAAAGCATTTTGGAATGGCGTTACAGCTTCTATTGGAGTAGGTATTGTAAAGGAAACTATAGATGCTGCAGTAAGAGATGCTGATCTTAGTAAAAACGATTTATTTTCTGCTTTATTAGGAGGATTAACAGCAGGAATAACTATTAATATATTAAACAAACCAAAAACAAATCACAGAAAATTAGATAAACAAAAAGGGGGATATTATTATGAAAAAAAACATGAAGAAATTAATAATCGTATTATTCGCTCTTATCGTAAGCATAAGCGCAAACAGTCAAGAAAAAAAGGATAATATATTTAAAAAGGTTTTTAAGTATTCAACTATATACGGAGCATACTCACAAACTAACTCGATACAAGCACCACAAACATTTATTGTAACACAGGAAAACAATTTAATAGAAACCACACAGAAACACCCATCTGACATGATGGTTACTTATGGATTAAGAAAGTTAGCTTTTTTTCAATATGAAAATAGAAATAAGTTTTATGACGGTACGGAAAAAAATCAATCTGTAAAATCCAATATAGGCGCTTATAAAGGGTTAGAGTATTTATATGAATATTCAAGAGGTAGACAAGCATCAAGAGAATTTGAAAATCAAGAAGTATTTGTAAGATATTTAGCTAAGTATTGGTTAGTAAAAGGTGAGTATCAAAAAAATGAGTTAATTGATATAGATTATAAAAGCGCAGAGGTTAGATTTAGATTACCTATAGGAAAGAAACTAAGTATAAGTATTGGCTCAATCTACAGAACTTATGAAAAAGCATATGGACATAATCCTATACAAAAATACTTAGAAGATAACGCTTGGTGGGAGTTAGCTTACGAATATCATACTGACCAATTATACGAAATGATAGACCCGTTTACACAAGAAAGTTTGGGTTATGATTATTTGTGGTTTAACCAACAAGGAAACTTAATAGCCGCAAGTGATGCTGACTATCGTAATGGCGTATTTCAAAACGTAGTGAATAGATACAACAAAGAGGAATTAGCAAAGATAGGTAGTTTTGCGGATTTAGCAGTAGTTGCAGGTTTAGATTTTTACCACTATAAGAAAAACTTTTGGTTGCATTTATACGGAAACATACTAACTAAACATCAATTAGTAAGCGGAGATGAAAGATATTCTTACAATAACTTTGTAGATGGGGATTGGATTGACTATTCTGCAGGATCAGTATTTGGCTTTAGAATAGGTAAAAACTTAGGTGTGTTTACAGAGGTAACTTTACAAAGATATTGGGACAGAAACTTAAAAGAAATTAAAGTAGGACTTAATTATAAATTATGAGATATTTTAATTACACAGAATTTGATAGCCCTGATGAGTTAGGATCAGGTAAAAATATGAATTCTGAAATATTAGAGATGTTAGACTTAGCAAGAGAGAAGTTTGACAAACCTATAAAAATAACAAGCGGTTATAGAACAAAAGAGTACAATGAAGATCTAAAAGCAAGAGGCTATAAAGCATCGCCAAACTCTAGCCACCTTAAAGGACTTGCAGTCGATATACACTGTAATAACTCTAAGGATCGATTTGAGCTAGTAGATATTCTTTTAGATGTAGGATTTAACAGAATAGGAATAGCAAATACGTTTATACACGTTGATATTGATCAAGATAAACCATCTCATTTAATTTGGACTTACTAATGGACTTTTCAATTATATTACTTTTACCAAACGGATTAAATTTAGGATTTAATTATTTTCCTTCTGATCAGGAACACAATTACGAAGAACTAAATATATATTTATTAATTATACAACTTAAATGGAGATTTTATTATGAGTAAAAAAAAATTTAGTCAAACAAAAGTCGGGAAATTTTTAATTGAAAAAGGCAGCGGCTTAGCAAATTTAGTAGGCGAAACACTGCCCGATAATGGTGTATTAGGTGTTTTAAAGGGCTTTTTAGATAAAGATGATACTTTGCCTAAAGAAGATAAAGAAACAGCTTTAAAACTTCTTGAAATCGATATGGCTGAAATGGAAGCTATTACAAAACGATGGGAAGCGGACTCTAAATCAACTTGGTTGGCTGCTAATGTAAGACCTTTAACTTTGATATTTTTTAGTGTATCTTATGTTATTGGTTGGTGTCTTGATTATCCTTTAGATTCTATAACGGGTCTTCTTTCGTTAATTGTTGGAGCTTATTTTGGATCGCGCGGGGTTGAAAAAGTTATGGGCAATAATCGTCACAAATAAATTTTTCCTATATATATAAATATATAATAATATATATAATATAATATATAATAATATATATAAATATATAATATATAAAAAAAAATTTTGTAATTTTAAAAATGCCAAGAAAAATATCTCGTAAAGGACTTGTAAAAAAACTTGATAAAGTATTTAGTATTTTTATAAGAACAAGACTTGCTAAAGAAAATCAAGTACAATGTGTAACTTGTGGAGTTAAGAAGCATTATAAAGAAGTAGACGCCGGCCACTTTGTATCTCGCAGACATTATGCGACTCGTTGGAACCCTCAAAATGTGCATGTGCAATGTAAATCCTGTAATGGCTTTCATGCAGGTCAAAATTATCTAATGGGTAAATACATAGACAAGATATACGGAGAAGGAACAGCTGATGAATTAATTGCTTTGTCAAGACAAATCAAAAAATTTACTGATGATGATTTAAAAAATTTAATACAAAAATATTCATAATATATCTTTATATATTTTTTTGTTTTTAAGGGGTTAGCGAAAGTTAGCCTCTTTTTTTTATTAACAATAGTTAAATTTAATTATTTTTTTATATCTTTATAAAATGAGAACAAATTTATCACACCAAACAAAAGACACTTTACTATTAGAATATACTTATAGAGTCGAAGCATTAAAAAAACAAAATAAAGAATTAAAAACAAAATTAAAAAAATATGAAAAAAGAAAAGTTATTAGAACTATATAAAAAATATGGTTTAACACAAGACGATGTATTTAAGCATCAACACTACGTAATTATAACGCGTACAGGAATAGAAAAAATTGAAGCTAAAGAAAACATACATATAACATATAAAAGTATAAAAGCTGAAACAAACTTTGCTGTTATTAAAGCCATAGGCAAATTAGAAGACCGTACAATGGAAACATTTGGCTCCGCTTATAAAGGTATAACATTTAAGGACGGTAATACAAATTCGTGGTATGTTTGCGAAATGGCAGAAAAAAGAGCTTTTAGTAGAATTGTTTTAAAACTTACAGGGTTTTATGCCCTGGGAGTATTTGGCGAAGATGAAAGCGAAGATTTTAAAAAATAATAAAATGGAAATAAAAAATCAAATTTTTGAGTATTATTATACAGTATATTTAAAAGAAGAAAAAATAAAAGAAGCTAAAGAATTACTTGAAAAAAATGGATATAAAGTATTAAATTTGAGAACTTATAATAAATAAATAAAAAATGGAATTTAAAGGAAAAATTAAAAAAGTAGAAGAAAAACAAATTAAAGGAACATTTGAGTTTCGCAAAGTAATTATTGAAACACAAGAATCTGATCCGAAATATAATCAAACAATATGTGTCGATTTTACAGGAAAAAATTGTGGATTATTAGATGCAAACTTTTGTAAAGAAGGAACTTTTGTAAAAGTACAATATAATTTAAGGGGGCGCGAATGGACAAATCCTGAGGGCAAAACACTTTACTTTACAACAATTAATGGTTGGAAAATAGAAGAAGCAGCAGAAGAGATTAAAGTTGAAGACCACTATCCGCAGGTTAATGAAGATGCTTTACCATGGGATTAATATTATAATAGAGGGCTAACCACCCTCTTTTTTTATGCTTATAAACTTTGAAGAACATATCAATAAATTAAATGACTTTAGAAAAGGTAAGGTACAAGAAGCATTAAAAATTGGACATAAAGAATTTGACAGCCATTTTAGGTTTGTGCGCGGTAATATGAATTTTCTTTTAGGCCATAATAATGTCGGTAAAAGCCACTTTACATTTTATTTAATGTTATTATATAGTATAAAGCACGGTATTAAATGGCTTTGTTTTAGCAGCGAAAATGAGCCATATTCACTAATAAAAAAATTATTAGAATTTTTAGAAGGCAAACCGATAAATCAAATTGATAATACTTCATATAAAGAAAGTTTAGATTTTATATATAATCATTTTAAATTTGTTGATTGTAATAGGCAATATACATATAAAGAATTACTCAACTTAGCTGATAATATAAAATCAGCATGGAATTACGACGGATTATTAATTGATCCAATAAATAGTTTGCGTAAAAATATTAAAATGGGTTCGAATGCTTATGAATATTCTTATGAGTGCTTAACTGATATTCGCATTTTTTGTAAAAAATATAACATTTCAACTTGGATATGTTGTCATGCTGTTACCGAAGCATTAAGGCGTAAACACGCTCCTAATCATGATTTTGCGGGACAGCCTATGCCTCCAAGTATAGGAGATGCCGAAGGAGGGGCTGTTAATGGTAATCGCTCTGATGATTTTCTTATTATTCATCGTTACATATATAGTCCTGATGCCTGGATGTTTACAAGAGTATTTTCAGCAAAAGTAAAAATGCAAGAATTAGGTTACAAACCTACAAGCTTTGACTCACCTGTAATGTTTAAATCAGTTATAAATAATGTTGGTTTTGAAATAGGGGGAATAAATTTAATTAAATATAAACAGCAAAAAACAAAACTGCTTTGAATGCATTAGAAAAAATTTGTTTAAAACATAAAACATGGGTTCGCACGGTTATTTCATTTGGTTGTGACCCAGCTATAGCAGAAGATATAGTGCAAGAATCTTATATAAAAATTAATAAACTAATTGAAAAAAAAGGATTAGATA
>JAAHTG010001852.1_pt1 | contig 13225 bp, 14 predicted proteins | sample 6116081 | NCBI WGS metagenome assembly JAAHTG01 (sample SAMN13939989, study PRJNA603662) | sponge metagenome | isolation source: marine sponge | host: Mycale hentscheli | place: New Zealand | collected 2005 | reverse complement strand
ATAGATTCAGAACATGATCTAACACCTCGTGGATGTTGACGGCCTCCATATTTTGTTCGATTGGGGCGTTAAAGCCTTCAAGGTCGTCGACCAAATCCTTAATCCGGTCCACTTCCTTGCATATTAGTTCCGTTAGTTTGATGTCTTTTTCGTCCAGGGCCCGCCCCATCAATTGGGCTGCGCCGCGAATGCCGGATAAAGGGTTTTTAATTTCATGGGCTAGCATGGATGCTAGGCCGCTAACCGAGCGTGCTGCAGCCTCCATTTCGCTTTTCTTTTCCAGAAACGCAGTAATTCTTCGCGGCAGTAACGAGACAACTGTCGACCCGTCTTCTCCGATCGGGTTCGCGTGCAGGTCTACTAGTTCGACATCACCTAACGGCGGCATACAGCGCACATCGTAACTGTTAAGAGGCGAGTTTTCCTGCCGGGCACGCGACACAAGCTCTAAGGCAGCCTCGCCCACACCGCCAAGGCCGGCGAGAGTGCTATTGATGAGACTCTCTCGGCTGCGCCCAAGGATCGCTTCAGCATGGGCATAAACTTCGCGGATTTGATTCTGCTGATCTACCACAACAACTGCTTGTCGCAATCCGGCCAAGATAGATTGTTCTTGCTCGTCGGCTAGGCTTACTTTTCCCGCGACGACCATCAGGCCGCTATTTGCTCACAAAGCGGCAGGTAGAATGCTTTGATTGCAGCTTTTACTTTTTCGGGATCATCCTGCCGATTGACATCATTTCTGAATTCGGCGGAGCCATGCAATCCCTTGGTATACCAACCAATGTGCTTGCGCGCGATGCGCACGGCGGCTTCGACACCATAGTGGTGCAGCATATCTTCATAGTGCTCGATCAACGTAGCCAGTTGAACGTCAAGCGGTGGTGGCGCAGTTTCTTCGCCTGTGCGAAGATACTGGATCGCCTGATTAATGAACCAGGGTTTGCCGTAAGTGCCACGACCAATCATCACGCCGTTTGCGTTGCTGTCGCTAAGTGCTTGCTTTATATCGTCAAAACCATTGATATCACCGTTGACGATTACGGGAAGCGACACAGCTTCTTTGACCAAGCCGACTTTCTTCCAGTCGGCGTGGCCTTTGTAAAACTGGCAGCGGGTACGCCCGTGTACCGCGATCAGCTTGATGCCAGCTTGTTCAGCGATTTTTGCAAGTTCAGGTGCGTTGAAACTCTTATCATCCCAGCCCAACCGCATTTTGAGCGTCACCGGAAGCGAGACGGCATTGACCGTGGCATGGATCAGTTCGCCAGCCTGATCCAGGTCGCGCATTAGACTGGAACCCGCGTGACCGTTAACAACCTTTTTGACCGGACAACCCATGTTGATATCAATGATCGCCGCACCGCGGTCCTCGTTTAGCCGGGCTGCCTGTGCCATTTTTGCGCCTTCGCAGCCTGCTAGTTGAACGGACATGGGGAACTCATCTGCACAGTTGGTCGCCATTTTTTGGCTACGTTCGGTGGCGCGTATCATTGCTTCAGATGCAATCATCTCTCAGACAACTAGCCCCGCACCAAAGCGTTTTACCAACCGGCGAAACGGCATATCAGTAACGCCCGACATGGGGGCGAGAATAACGGGGTCTTTGATTTCAACCGGACCAATGTTAATAGCCATAAGGGAACCTATAAAAACTCAAACTGCCTAATAATTAGGCACTGCTTATGCCAGAAGTAATTTTAAAAATCTATAGTGAGATTCTCGATGGCTGAAACGCCGCAAAATGCAGGAAAAATCGCGGTTATTGTGGTCGCAGCTGGCCGTGGAAGCCGTGCGGGTGGCGGTGCTCCCAAGCAATATCGCGACCTGATGGGAAAGCCGATTATCGTTAGAACGATAGAGGTGTTTCAGGCTGCGTTTGAAAAGAATGTACCAAAAGCATTGATAGTGCCGGTTATTCATAGCGATGATCAGGATATTTACCGCAGATGCGTTGCTGGGTTTAGCGGCATTGCGACACCTGTTATCGGCGGTGCAACCCGACAGCAAAGCGTAAAAAATGCCCTGGAATCTCTGACCGCTGACCGACCTGACATCGTTCTAATACACGATGCGGCGCGGCCATTCGTGACGACAGACCTGATAGCGCGTTGCGTATCAGTAGCCGCAAGCGACCGAGCTGGCGTGATCCCCGCTCTAGCTGTTGTGGACACTTTGGTTCGGCATTCAGACTCTGCTAAGCTTGAAACAGTTTCAAGGGAGGACCTTTATGCTGTTCAAACACCGCAAGTGTTTCGGTATGAGGCAATTCTGGCTGCACATCGTGCCACCGGCCACAATAATTACACCGATGATGCATCTGTGTTCGTTGCTGACGGTGGAGAGGTTACCTTTGTTGAGGGTGCAGAACAGAATTTCAAGATCACAGCAGTAGAAGACTTTCAGAGAGCCGAACGCATGATAACAAATAACTGCACTGACGTTAGAGTGGGCTCGGGGTATGATGTCCATCGCTTTGAACCGGGGCAATCGGTGCGGCTGGGTGGTGTCGACATACCCTTTGGCAAAACGCTTAAAGGTCATTCGGATGCTGATGTGGCGCTACATGCGTTAACCGATGCTATTTTGGCGGCGATCGCCGATGGTGACATTGGTTCGCACTTCCCGCCGTCCGACGAAAAATGGCGCGGTGCTTCAAGCGACAAGTTTTTGTCGTTTGCATGCGAGCGTGTTCGCGGCCGCAGCGGCCTGATAGGTCACCTTGCAATCACCATCATTTGCGAGGCACCTAAAATCGGCCCACACGCCGCCACCATGCGAGCCCGGATTGCAAACATTGCTGGAATTGATGTGTCTCGTGTCAGCGTACAGGCCACTACAACCGAAAAGCTGGGCTTCACTGGCCGCGGCGAAGGCATTGCAGCCCAGGCAACGGCGACGATTAAGTTGCCTGAAGAAATTCAAGACTGATGAAGCAGTCGCTAGAAATATGGCCAGATCGCTTTCGTTCATTTTCGTTCTGGCTGGCCGTTGGGCTTGGCTCCGGATTGCTCAAACCTGCACCCGGCACCTGGGGATCGCTTTTTGCGCTGCTGCTTGGTTATGTGATGATAGTGAATGGTGTTTCTGTTGAAATATTTGTAGCAGCCATTGTTGGCGTTTCGGTGCTCGGTACCGTCACAATTAATCGAATTGAAAAACAATCCGGTGTTCACGACGCACCAGAAATTGTTATCGATGAAGTTGCCGGTATGTCGATTGCCATGTTACCGCTATATCATTTGGGAACCGGTTATATTCCACTACTGCTGGCGTTCGCGCTGTTCAGGGCATTTGATATTGTCAAGCCATGGCCCATTGGGTGGCTGGACAAACAGATCACAGGTGGGTTCGGTGTTATGGTTGATGATATAGTCGCTGGCATTTTCGCAGTTCTTGGGATAGAAATCTTCGCAGCACTTCTATTGCAGTAGGAACAATCTATTGATCGACAAAATTAGAGTATCCAGCACCGCATTGTTTCCGGGGCTGGCCGTTGCGGTTACCTTGGGTTTGGCGGCGAGCTTTCTCGGTGAGCATTACGGTGCGCCAACCATGCTGTTTGCGCTTCTTTTGGGCATGGCCCTTAATTTTCTCTATGAGAATGAGAAAACTGCACCCGGTGTGAATTTTGCTGGTTGCGAAGTTTTACGCCTCGGCGTGGCACTGCTGGGTTTGCGAATTGCGATCGGCGATGTCATGGCGGTTGGCTGGGAAGCCCTTGTGGTGATAGCAGTCGGTATTGGCACAACAATCGGCTTCGGTATATTGCTTGCCCGCGCGTTTGGCCTTAAATCAGTGTTTGGTGGCCTGACAGGTGGTGCGGTTGCTATCTGCGGTGCATCTGCAGCAATGGCTCTGTCTGCTGTGTTGCCCGACGGCAAGGACAAAGAACAAAATACCATTTTTGCTGTGATCGGTGTTACATCCTTGTCTACTCTGGCAATGATTTTTTATCCTATGATCGCTGGTGCGCTTTCATTGGACGACGGGGCCGCCGGCCTATTTCTAGGCGGCACTATCCACGATGTAGCGCAGGTTGTGGGTGCTGGTTACTCCATATCTGAGCAAGCTGGCGACACCTCAACCCTGGTTAAATTGATCCGGGTGGCATTTCTGGTGCCAGTTGTGTTTATTTTCGCGTTGATATTCAGAAGCAAGAATGTTGGTAGTACGCGCAGTAAAATACTGCCGCTGTTCCTGGTGGGATTTGCCTTTTTTGTTTTGCTGAATAGTTACGTGTCCATCCCCGCTGACGTTAAGAACTTTTTCGTAACGGCCTCCCGCTTTATGCTGGTGACTGCAATTGCCGCTATTGGCCTAAAGTCCAATCTGCGCGAATTGGCGAAAGTGGGTTTGAGACCTATTTTATTGATGGTAATGGAAACAGGTTGGATCGCGGTAATCATTCTTGGTTACATAGTGGCCTTTTAGCGGATGAAATGGGTAACAAAACAGAAAAGCTAGCAACTGATGTATTGACTGCGGCGAGAGCTAAAGGATTAAAAATCGCTACGGCAGAGAGCTGTACCGGTGGCCTTATTTCCGGGGCTCTTACTGCTATAGCAGGCTCATCAGATGTGGTTGACCGAGGATTTGTTACATACTCCAACGAGGCTAAGCAGCAGATGTTGGGTGTCAGCCCCATTACGCTTGAGCGATTTGGAGCGGTTTCACAAGCGACAGCAAAAGAAATGGCTTACGGAGCGTTGGCTAATTCTTTGGCTGATCTTACGGTGTCTGTAACCGGAGTGGCTGGCCCTGGCGGTGGAACTGCCGAGAAGCTTGTGGGTACTGTGTGGTTTGGTCTTGCAGCACAGGGGTCGGCACCAATAGCGGAATGTATCCAGTTCGGTGACATGAATCGAAATTCGATCAGAGTTGATAGTGTGCATCATGCGCTAATCTTGCTAAGAAATGCACTGGAAAACCTATAGGTTAGTCTTGTGCTTCTTCGCTGAAGGATTTCGCCCACGCGTCAATCTTGATTTCCAATTGTCGGTGATCGTCCTTGATCTTTCGCTCAAAATGCTCGTCATATTCCTCGCCGCTGTCCTGAAAAGCAGTAATTTTTTTTCTAAAACTACCTAGCTCACGTTGGAGCGAGTCATATTGTGTTGAATAGGGTTCATCATCTTTTTTCTTGGCGATGATATCACTCATTTTTTGCTCAAGAAATTTCTCACGGCCTCTCAGCCCTTCCATCAAATTGTGCAGAAATGTCGACATGATTTGCGTCCTAGAGTTGTTTACATCTCTGGGATCATTACATACTATTGCGTTAGTGTATTTGACCCCCGTCAAACACCGTATAATTCGTGTGCGCGGGTCTCGAAGGCATCTATCATTCGGTCCGTCGCTTCGGTAAACATTTTTCCAATCATTTGTTCCAAAACCCGGTTTTGGAATTCGAAATCAACTTCGAAATTGATCAGGCAGTCGCCTTGCTCTAATTCGGTAAACCGCCAATGGTTATACAATCGCTTCATCGGGCCAGTAATATAGTCTACCTCAACAAGGTCAGGCTCCCGGAGAGCTACTCTAGATGTGAATTTTTCCCGAAACATTTTGAAACCAATAATGACATCTGCGTCAAATCGATCGGCCCGACTGTTATAAACACGCGCCCCAACGCACCATGGCAAAAACTCAGGGTAGCTTCCAACATCTGACACCAAATCGAACATTTGCTGTTTGCTGTAGGGTAGTATTTTCTGTTCGGTCAGATAGGCCAAGAATATTCCTATGTATCGTATTTTGCAGAGGGTCGGGGTTTTACTGCGTTAGCTAAAACGAAGACCACCACAACCGAACAAAGGTAATGGCATTGGTAGAGGCAAATGACAAGAAACCGTATGCAATGGCAGATACAATTGTTCCAATGATGGATCTAAACCAATGCAATTCGAAAAAACTGCGAGCCCCAATAAAAAACAATATAAAAATAAAAGCATTTTTTGGTACTGTAGAGAATTCTTGGAGACCGTATTGTAATAATAAAACTGGGGTAGCGAATAGATAACCCATACCAAATACGTAACTGATAAAACACAATGTTTCTGCATAGTTACGTCGCGCACGCCAATATTGCCATCTTACAACAAGGGCAAAAAACGGAATAACCAAAAAGACGATTAAGTCTACCTGAGATGCGAGTGTTCTGCGAACTTCAGTCACAAATAACTGTGCCTGATCGCTCAACGTGTTTTCGCTGTCCACAATAACCGCGCGGTCCGCGATATCTGCCATGGCGCCAGTAAGTGCGGACAGCGCGATATAGATGGTGAAGGTTGCAAAGAAAAACCGGATTGGGTTCAGGTAACTGGCGCGGGTGCCGTTAATATACTCGAGCGATGCTTTGCCGGGGTTGCGAACTAATTTACGCAGTGTGCTCCAAAGCGTACCATCAGATTCTGTTAGGGCTTCAAACAGCTGTGCAAATAGTGCTGTAGTTGTTAGCCTGCCATCAACATGTTTTTGGCCGCAGGAATGACAATAGCGACCAATAAGGCTTACGTCGCAGTTGCGGCACTGTGTTTGGTCTTGATTGTCGGCGGCGGCGCTGTTTTCCATACAATTGGTGTACTGGCCGAGGTGCCGGCCGGTCAATTTATTTCATAAGGCGCTACAGCGCGTGATCAGCCAGATTTTGCTGCCAGTTTCTTTTCGCGAGCTGCCCTCAGTTTGGCAAAGTCATCGCCTGCATGATAGCTAGACCGGGTTAGCGGGGTTGCTGAAACCAGCAAAAAGCCTTTTCCCTTTGCCATGCGTCCATACGCTTGAAATTCGTCCGGCGTTACAAAGCGTTCCACCTTCGCGTGGCGCGGCGTGGGTTGTAGGTATTGGCCAATGGTCATGAAATCGATGTCGGCCATGCGCATGTCGTCCATAACCTGGCTAACTTCGAGGCGTTCTTCACCGAGCCCCACCATAATGCCTGACTTGGTGAATATGGAGGGATCGATTTGCTTGACCGTGTCAAGTAACCTGAGCGAGTGATAAAAACGCGCGCCCGGTCTGATTTTTGGATATAGGCGCGGCACTGTTTCCAGATTGTGGTTGAACACATCTGGTTTTGCCTCTGCCACTTTTTCTATTGCGCCTGGTTTGTTCCTGAAATCAGGGGTTAGAATTTCGATTGTGGTTGCTGGGCTCATGTCGCGGATGGCTTTGATCACTTGCACGAACTGATTTGCGCCGCCGTCGTCCAGGTCGTCGCGGTCAACTGACGTGATAACAATGTGATTCAGGCCCATCGCCGCGCAAGCCTCGGCGGTGTGGAACGGCTCCATCGGGTCAACCGCCATGGGGCGACCGGTTTTAATGTTACAGAATGCGCAAGCCCGGGTGCAAGTATCGCCCAGTATCATGACGGTTGCATGTTTTTTGGACCAGCATTCGCCGATATTGGGGCAAGCGGCTTCTTCACACACTGTATGCAGGTTCTTGTCGCGCATCAGTTTGCGTGTTGCCTGATATTCGCGGCTGACAGGTGCCTTTACCCGTATCCATTTGGGCTTGCGCTGAAATTGTCCGGTGTTTTCTGGTTTGTTCATGCTTCTAACTAATCTGTATGCGCCACTCGTGAGTTACGAACGGTTGATAATAAGGCGTGCGTTGTTTGTAACAACCCGTTGTTTTTGCGTAGCTGCTTGTACCTGAGTGATTGGCGGCTGTCTATAAGTTGAAATTATTGCTCTTGCTATGCGATGGGCCCGGGAAGTTCACTATTTTTGCAATAGTTTCCATATCCAGCGGCGCTGAAGTTCCCAGGTGTCGTCTGGTTTCTTTTCATAAACGTCGGAATGCTGAATTCCGTTTTCGAAGAAAGTATTTTCATGCTTGAGCGTTTGGATGGTTCCGTCTGCTTTATATTCGACAGCGATTCCAATTTCTGGTTCTCCAAACGGAGTGCGCGTAGCCCGAACTGGCGTTTCATCCACTGAATATGTGCCAGACCGGCTGATTACAACTTGCCGTACCAGCTTGCGAGAGGGATTATAAAAAGCGTACATGGACGCAACTATAATCGAATGGCCATCAACACTAATCGCTGAGATTTCACCAACCAGATGCTGCTTGTTAGGACCGAACTTCCATGTAACGGCGAATTCCTTAGTTGTAGCCCCGGAATTCTGCACGGCTGCTGGATTATAACCAGGATTATCGGTTCGCCATTCGGCACTTCCTCTTAACCAGTGATACATGTGGGTTTCTAGTGCTGACGGGTTGTCAGTTGCTTGTGAAGTTGCAAAAGTTGCGGCTGAAAAAGCGATGTAAATGGCGAGTTTGGTTGCCCATTTTAGTAGTTTCACCTCAGTCTCCCAGCTTTTCGCTGTCTTTAGAAATGAATAACTCTGCCGTAAGCGTCAAGTACACTTTCGTGCATCATTTCACTGAGTGTCGGGTGCGGAAACACTGTATGCATCAATTCCGTTTCGGTGGTTTCCAGCGTGCGAGCAACTACATAGCCCTGGATAAGCTCCGTGACTTCTGCGCCGATCATGTGCGCACCGAGTAGCTCCCCGGTTTTCTTGTCAAATACGGTTTTAACAAAACCCTCTGCCTCGCCCAGTGCAATTGCCTTGCCGTTGCCGATGAAGGGGAACTTGCCGACCCGTACGTCATGTCCGGCGTCTTTCGCCGCCGCCTCGGTCATGCCAACGCTGGCCACTTGTGGTCTGCAGTATGTGCAACCGGGGATGTTGCCTGTGTCCATAGGGTGAACATCGGGTAGGCCTGCCATTTTCTCGACGGCGATGATGCCTTCGTGGCTTGCCTTGTGGGCTAACCAGGGTGGCCCTGCCACATCACCCAATGCCCAAACACCAGGTACTCCAGTCTGGCCGTAACCATCAATGACGATATGGCCGCGGTCCACCTTCACTCCGATGTTCTCAAGGCCAATATTTTCCACATTGCCGGTGATGCCAATAGCTAAAATCACTCGGTCAACGGTGATTTCTTCCTTTTTACCACCTGTTTCAACAACACAGGTGACGTTGGTTTTACCTTTCTTCAGCTCAGTTACCGACGCAGACTTTTTGATCGTCATACCTTGCTTTTTGAAAGATTTCTCTGCGAATGCAGAAACTTCGGCGTCCTCCACCGGTAATATACGATCCATCATCTCAACGACGGTGACATCGCTGCCCAGCTCGTTGAAGAAACTGGCAAATTCAATACCGATAGCCCCGGAGCCAATTACCAAAAGCTTCTTGGGCATGGTGTCGGGGTTCAGCGCGTGACGGTAGCTCCATACAAGCTCGCCGTCTGCTTTCAGGTGCGGCAATTCGCGGGCGCGAGCGCCTGTTGCGATAATGATATTTGTAGCAGTTAGCTCGCTGGAGCCGCTCTTTGCGTCCTTGACCGTGAGTGTATTCGCGGTTTTGAAGGACGCCTCGCCAGCAATATGAGTAACTTTATTTTTTTTGAATAGGCCTTTAATGCCACCGGAAAGTTGGCTGGCCAAGCCCCGGCTTCGTTTCACAATAGCGGCGAAATCATAGTCCACAGAGCCGATTTTAAGGCCATAATCCGCGCCGTTTTTTGCCAGATGGTAAATCTCAGCGGAACGAAGCAGTGCTTTAGTTGGTATGCAGCCCCAATTCAGGCAAATGCCGCCCAGGTTTTCGCGCTCAACACAGGCCACATTCATGCCCAGTTGTGCCGCGCGTATCGCTGCCACATAACCGCCTGGTCCACCGCCAATAACAATCAAATCAAAAGATTTACTCATATCAATTTCCAATTATGTAGGCTTTTGAAAAGCGCTAAATTCGTTCGTGGTTTTCCTGGCGAAGCGGGCTGTCAATACCACCGGTGTGGTCGGTATTACCGTTTTCAATAATCAATACGCTGCAGCCATCCGGCGCGTAGGGTTTATGCTCAACCCCTTTCGGCACAACCAGTATCTCGCCCTGCTCCAGCCATACTTGGCGGTCTCGAAAGTCTATACGAAGTCTTCCTTCAACCACTTGAAAAAACTCGTCTTGTTCATCGTGCTGATGCCAGATGAAATCGCCTTTCAATTTGGCGACATAAACCTGAAAATTATCGATATTGGCAACTATTTTTGGTGTCCAGGTATCGGAAAACGTTTCCAGCTTCTTGGGCAGGTTAATCGGGTCCATGACGCCCTCCTATAAAAGCATTGTGATTGGGTCTTCAATGAAGCCCTTGAACGCCTTCAGAAATTCAGCGCCCACTGCGCCGTCAACAGCCCGATGGTCACAAGAGATTGTGCAACTCATAACCGTGGCGACGGCAAGTACACCCTCTTTAACTATAGGGCGTTGTTCGCCTGCGCCGATTGCCAGTATGGCACCCTGTGGCGGGTTGATAACCGCAGAGAATTCTTTGATACCCATCATACCCAAATTGGAAATCGAGAATGTGCCACCAGCATAATCTTCGGGCATTAGTTTGCCGTCGCGGGCTTTTAATGCCAGCTCTTTGGTGGTTTTGGCGATGTCAGCTAGACCTAATTGATCAGCACCGCGAACAACGGGCGTAACCAAGCCGCCCTCAATGGCAACCGCCATGGAAATATCGGCGCGCTCGTACCAATACATTTTGTCCCCTGCGAACTGCACGTTTGCAGCGGGTACTTTCTTTAGGGCGAGCGCTGAGGCACGGATGATGAAGTCATTGACTGATATTTTGATGCCACTATCAGCGAGTTTTTCGTTTAGCTCCCCGCGTTGTGCCAATAATTTATCCAACTCACAATCTACAGTCAGATAGAAATGCGGCACGGTGGTCTTGGATTCTGTCAGGCGTTTGGCGATGGTTTTGCGCATGTTGGACAGGCGTTCTTCCCGGAACGGGATGTCGCCGTGCGGCGGGTAATAATCGCCAGAAGGCTGTGCGGACGGTTTGCCCGCAGTAGGCGCAGACGCAGCAACCGGTGTAGGCGCTGTGCCACCTGCAAGTGCTGCTTCAATGTCGCGTTTGACAATGCGACCATGTGGGCCCGAGCCGGCGATTCCCGCAATGTCTACTCCCTCATTAGCCGCGATGCGTTTGGCGAGGGGCGAGGCCTTTATCCGGCTACCGTCGTCGGTAACGTCGGATTGCGTTGCCTTTAGCGCTGTCAGCAGGCTTAACATCGTGCTGGGCGTATCACTTTGGGCGATTTTTGACTGAGAAATGGTAGCATCGGGAACTGGAGTAGATGCGTCTTCGGGCGCCACTGGAACGGAAACGGTAGGCACTTTCACATCTGCCGCTTCTTCGCCTTCTTCGGCGAGTATTGCGATTATCTGTCCTACTGGCACGCCATCGGTGCCGGCATCCACCAGAATTTTGGCAACTGTGCCATCATCGATGGATTCTACTTCCATCGTTGCCTTGTCGGTTTCAATTTCAGCAATCACATCACCGGACGTGACTGTATCACCTTCTTTAACCAGCCAAGATGCAAGAGTGCCCTCTTCCATGGTTGGCGACAGGGCGGGCATAAAAATTTCAATAGCCATAAGGTCTATCTTTCACTCATTAATCAACATTAGTCCCGATATTGGTTCAATCTTCACGACAAGAAAAACATAGTTCCAAAAAACAGCAACGCTACTATCACAAATAAAACTTCTTTCGCCGGCTCGCCTCGATAGTTTCCACCGGATACTCGGCGTACGTTAACTTTGGCGGACCTGTGAACAGCTTTCAGCCCTTTGCGGTTAAGATGTCTTCGCCACTTGCGTCTTTTGATTGAAGTCTCCAAGGTTTACTTAGTTGTTCGTTTGGTTGTTTTACACGTTTACTAGATAAGCGAATTTAGATTGTTAGGGGCCACAAAATTGAGAATTAACAGGGCTAAAGAAATTAAAAGAATTAGACCAAATACCCGCTTTTCCCACTTATGAATGTCTCTTGCTCCAGGTCCTCCTGATTGTCGGTAATCCACGCGTACCTTTGCGCTTTGATGAGCTGACCGACGACCCTTTCTGTTCAAAAGTCTTCTAAGTTTGCGTCCTCTAATTGTTGTCTCCTAATCCTTGTAACAAACGGCTTTTGCCGCCTGAACAATTTTGTCTGCATTCACAACCGCGGCTTTTTCCAGGTTATTGGCATAAGGCAGCGGCACATCGACGCTGTTTACGCGTGTTACTGGTGCGTCCAGCCAATCAAAGGCCTGTTCCATTAATTGTGCTGAAATATCACTGGCGACAGAACATTGTGGCCAGCCCTCTTCCGCAACAACGCAGCGGTTGGTTTTCTTTACGCTATCGATGACTGCTTCAATATCCAATGGTCTGATTGTGCGCAGATCAATAACCTCGGCGTTGATGCCCTCGGTGGCCAACATCTCTGCTGCCTTCAAGGCTTCGCCGACAGTTATGGAATATGACACGATGGTCACATCGTTGCCTTCCCGGAATTTGCGGGCTTTTCCAATTGGCACCACATAGTCTTCCACGTCTGGCACGTCGAAGTTTTCGCCGTACATCAGCTCATTCTCGAGAAAGACGACTGGATTGGGGTCACGAATGGCTGCTTTCAATAAGCCTTTGCAATCAGCAGCATCATAAGGCGCAATCACCTTCAGACCGGGCACATTGGCGTACCAAGAAGCGTAGTTTTGGCTGTGTTGTGCGCCCACTCGGCTGGCGGCACCATTAGGGCCACGGAATACGATAGAACATTCCACTAAACCGCCAGACATATAGCGGGTCTTTGCCGCTGAATTGATGATATGATCAATTGCCTGCATGGCAAAATTGAAGGTCATAAACTCAATAACAGGTTTCAGGCCGTCAAACGCTGCACCAACACCGAGCCCGGCAAAACCATGCTCAGTGATAGGTGTGTCGATTACACGGTCAGAACCAAATTCTTCGAGCAACCCTTGAGTAACTTTATAGGCACCTTGGTATTCGGCAACTTCCTCGCCCATGACAAACACATCCGGGTCGCGGCGCATTTCTTCAGCCATGGCGTCACGCAAAGCTTCGCGGACCGTTATTGCGGTCATTGCCGTACCATCTGGTATGTGGGTTTCGGCCTGCGTAGCGACTGACGCAGGAGCCGCGGCAGGTGCAATCGCCGGTGCCGTGGTGGATGGTTCAGCCGGTGCGACTGGAGCCGCAGCAGGCGTAGATACGGTTAAATTGTCCGCGTCTTCACCTTCCTCGGCTAATACGGCGGTTAAGGTGCCAACCGGCCCCTTGGCGGGGGGGGGGGGGGGCGGGGGGGGGGGGGGGGGGGGGGGGGGGGGGGGGGG
>JAAHTG010001850.1_pt1 | contig 13235 bp, 20 predicted proteins | sample 6116081 | NCBI WGS metagenome assembly JAAHTG01 (sample SAMN13939989, study PRJNA603662) | sponge metagenome | isolation source: marine sponge | host: Mycale hentscheli | place: New Zealand | collected 2005 | reverse complement strand
TCCTCCTGTTATTAATATACTTCCTTTCATAGTAATTCTGCGTTTTTGTCTCGTGACGATAATATAGGGTTAGTAATAGGCCAAGGTATATTAATTTTTGGATCATTCCATTTAACTGTAAATTGTTCTTTAACCCCACCGTATAAAGTAGATTGTTTGTAGCTAAATATCCCAAAATCACTCATTACTAAATGACCATTTGCAAAGCCCGGAGGTATTAATATTTGATTTCTATTTTTATCATTTATAGAAAATAAATCCCATTCTAAATAAGTTTGACTATCCAGTCTCATATCAACAACTACCTGTAGTAAAGATCCATAAATACAAGATACTAATTTCCATGTTTTGTTATCACCATGTAATCCTCTTAATGTATGTTTTACTGATGTACTAATATCATCTTGCTTAAATATAATTTTTTCTGAGTTTTTATTTAAATAATCAAAAACTTTATAGTTTTCTATGTTCCAAGTTTCTATATATTCACCTCTATAATCATAAAATATATCTGGTTGAATAATTGCTACTTCTTTTAATTTTTTACTAAATTTATACTTCATAATTTGGATTTATTTATTTTAGCAGTTCCTTTCATCTGAACTACTTGGGTCGCACATTTATTTGCAAATTTAATTGCATTCTCTACGTTGTTTTCGGTTATATAAGCGTATACTAATCCAGCTAAAAATGTATCACCAGCTCCGCTAGTATCTCTAACATCAACTTTATCTACAGGATATAAAATATCTTTATACTCAGCACCTTTTGAACCCCTAGTTATAATCATTTTTTCTCCCCACCATTCTTCCATATGTTTAGAACTAAATTCATATTCTACATCATTTATTTTAATAAATTTTAGATCTATTGTAAATTCACCTATTGGTTTTTTAGTATCTAAAAATGTTACAGGATGAGATTTAGATATATATTGAATTGTATGTTCATCAATATAACCTTTACAATAATCACTTATTATAATAGCATCATACTCTTCCCATTGAATTTTTTCTAATGTTTTTTCTGCAATAGGAAATACATCTTCTTCACCTTCATCAATCCTAATAAACATATGATTTGTTCTTTCATCAACATATCTTGTTTTTTTAATTTGATTTGCATTTGAAATTAAATCTACTTCTGCCCCTAAAGCTCTTAAATTATCAGCTACATTACCAGCCATACCCTCAGTTGAAACATATGATTTTGGGTTTAAAACTGGTACGGGTGCATCTGGGCAAAATCTATTAGTTGTACAGTAAATGTACTCATCAATACAACTATCTCCTATTATTAATACTTTTACCATGATACCTCCCAATCTTTAAATTCAGCTGCGATACAATCAATTTTGTAATCTTTTCTTCCTCCACTATTTTCTAGTATTTTATTTTTAGCAGTATTTCTTATACCATTTAAACCGTGTGTTAATCCTAAATTACCATCACCAGTTCCAGCTCTATATTTAGTTTCATTATGCCAGATATGTAAATTCATTTGACTTAATACAATTATAGCCCTTATATCCTTACCTGTTAACCTAATATTTTGTGTGGATAATATCTCCTCTATATCATGAGTTATGTCAGCAATTTCTTTAGCATATTCTTTTTTATGTTCAGTAATGAATACTTCTTTTAATTGTACAATAGATAACCTATCGACTAATTCACTTAAAGTAGGTAAATATTTTCTCATATTATAAGTTATTTTTTTCTATTAATAGATCTAAAAATGTTTCTAATCTATTAAAGAAGAATCCATTTTCGAGTGCTAATATATAATTTTCTTCTACAGCCTCCAATCTATTTTTATAATCTTCTTCAGTTAAATTGTTTAAAATTTCAATTAAATCTTCTTCATTTTCAAATGTAATTATACCTTTTTTATTAAAATAATCTCCTATATTAGGAGCACCCCAGTATATAGGAATTGTTTTAGTTGCAAAGCAATCTACTATCTTATCTGTATAATAATTTAGATTTCTAGAATTTTCTACAGCTACATGGAACATAGAATTCCTGTTCCAAATTTCTTTTTTGCCTTCTCCCTCAATTGGTGAACCATCTAAAGTAATTACTTCACATCCTGGGTCTCTATAACCAGGTCTATTTCCTGTTTTATGGTTAAAATCACTTAACACCTTCCAAAATTTAGTAGGTATTTTTACTTTATTTTCTATATGTAGTATTTTTTGTCTTAATTTATGTCCTTCAATTAATTCTAATACACCACTTAAAAATGTTACTTCAAATTTTCTTTTTGTATGAAGATAAAATGAATTTATATAATCTTTACTTAAATTAGTTTCACCATGAATAAATAACCTTGCATTAGAACAGTTATTAATTACATCTTGACCCCAAGTTAAAATTAAATTATAATTATTTTTAACATTTTGTATGTAATCGTGGTGACCAAATAATTGATTTGGTTCATTTAATATAATTATATTTATTGGATTTTCTTCTAATTCTTTCCAATTATCTTTAGTAAAATAATCATTAAATATTGTAATTGGAATGTCTTTATACTTTTTTTGACTTAAAATAAACTTTTCATATCTTTCAATAGGTAAGTAGTTACTATAAACTTTCATAATAATTATTTTGCTTTACTTGTCTTTCAATATCTTTAGGATGATATAATGCAAAATGTTCTTCTTCGTTTAAATCAGCATATACACTATATCCTTCTAAAACTTCATGCACTTTATTTACCCATTTAATTTTTGGATGATTTTTATAAACTCTCCACTGAAAATCAGGCCAATTAACCCAACCTTTATCATTTACTCTCCATCCCCATTTTCTAATATATTCTTCAGTTAAACCATGTACTTTGTTAACTCTAGGAACTCTAATTACTTCATTTTCTGGGTGGCTTAATATTATTTCTGGTAGCCAATCTATTAAACCTTCATGTGGTATTTCATCTGCATCTATTTGAAATATCCAATCACCACTACACATGCTAGTTAATTTATTCTTCCAATTTGCAAAATGACCATCAAATTCACCTGGTAGCCAAGAGAATTCTCCATTAATAGATTTGGCTCTTAAAAATTGTTCTATCCCCTCATGACCATTATTAATATCATATAATATAACAATATCATCTTCGGGTCTTTTTGATTTCAGTAAAAAATTTACTAATTTTTGAATTTCTACAAATTCATTACAAACTGTAATTGCATAACTTATTTTCATATTTATTTTTTTTCACCAAATACTCCTATATAATCTAAAGCTTCAACAAAATCATTATGAGCAAATCTTTTTTCAGTAGTCATATCCATTCTCCACTCATAAAATTCTCCTTTCTTATTAGGTATTGGATATTTTTCTTTATCTTCATCTGATATTTTAACAGCTTTTACAGCTGCCCACTCATAATTATCTTGTGAAGGAGTTTCATTTACCATACCATGATCTTTAGCAGCTGATGCAAATACCATTCCTTGTTGAGGTAAATTAACCGTTTGGGGCATCCAAATCATCCCTTCTTCATCTTCACCAAGTAAAGCTTTATATAATTCAGGAAGAATTTCCATTTGTTCCTCAAAAAATTTCTCTCCTTTTTTCATTATAGATGAAGTTTGAAATCCACAACCATAGCAAGAATATAATTTAATTCCATTAATTTCTTGATGATAACAAGCATCGCCTCCACATCTATTACATTTTACTAATTTATCTGTTTCTACCATTTTATACTTTTTTTAATTTTTTGGGCATTTCAATTTTACCTATATTTAAATCCATTTTTTTAGGTAATTTTGTTAAATTTTTATCAAAAATGCTTTTTATTTGGTTTTTCATCACATTAAATGAAAAATTCTTTCTAGAAGAAAATCCTTGTTTTTTTGCATTTTCTAACCAATCATCATACACTTCAAATACATTATTAAGAGAATATCCTATATCTTTTAACTCAGGTCTAAACCATTCAGCTTCTGGCAAAATCATATTTTTAACTACTGCTGAAGGGTGTACTCTATCTAATTTACCCTCTATAAAACTGCAGTATTCCTTCTTTAAAAAATCAATATGACCTGACCAATTTGTTGCTATAATTGGTTTGTTAATTGAGCTAAATTCTAATAATGGTCTTCCAAAACCTTCACCCTTTGTTAAACTAACCATTGCTTTTACTTTTGGATGATTATATAATTCATTCATTTCTGGGTCAGTAAAACTACCATGTAATAGATATATTTTAGGTAAAATCTTAGCATCTTGGATATTATCTCTTATAATTTTTATTCTTCTAAGAATTTCTGATTTATCACTAAGGCTACCATTTACAATACAGCATTTTAAAATTAAAGCTGGAGGGTATTTTTTATTTTTAAATAGTTCGTAAAAAGCTTTGATTGTTAATCCTATATTTTTTCTATCTTCACCTAATTCACCTTGCATCCAATGACCTACTGATAGGTAGGCAAAGTCCTCAGGTATTGAATTTATATGGTTATATAATTCTTTATTTTTAAATTTTTTAATAGGTTTATAAACATCTAAATTTAGACCTTCAATTAATACTTCAATAGGTTTTTTTAGTTCTACTATGTCATTTTCATTTCCATCTTTATAAAATGTTGAAGTTTGAAAAACATTTTTTGAATGATTAGATGATGTTAGAATTAAATCCATCCTATTACATCCTTCAACCCAACTCCCATCAACTATAGTAGTTTCCATACCAGCTGTTAAACCTATGTTATATTTTCCTACGGGTTGAAACTCATTAGGTACCGTTATTTGACACCAGTAATCAGGTTTTGCCATTAGTTGAGGGATTGTATATTTATTTAGAAATTTCCATTCCTCATTATTGTTTATAAAACCTTCAGCACAATTCCCCCATCTTTGAGGTAATATTTGTATTTCATATTCGTCTAGTTCTATTAATGCTTTTACAAAATCCCTGGATCTTGCTCCATAACCACTATAAGTATCTATTGGACAACTTACTACAAATGTATTCTTCATATTAATATATTAATTTATGATTTAAAACTTTTTCACTAGCATCTGTATCACTAGAAAAAGAAAATCTAGATTTGGGTTTAAAGTTTTTTAAAGTTTCTTCAAATCCTTCAGCTATTCTATTTGCCATAACTTCTGATGTAAAACCAGCTTCTTTACTTAAAGCCCACTTTCTTCCTTTATCACCTATTTGCTTTCTTTTTTTATCCCCCATTTTATATAATTTCATTATTTGATCTGCTGCATCTTCAAATGAACACCTATCATCATAAATGTATGGTGTTTTAGGAGAACCTACTAATGATAAATTAGTTGGGTAAACAGGTAAAGCCCATTCACCACATTTAGTATATGTTTTTCTATGATTCGAAGGAACATTAGGATTTGGAGTATACCAACTTCCATTTTCATCAACAAACCTCATTTGATCTTGCATACCACCTGTTACATTTGCTATAAATGGAGTACCTGTTAGTAATGCTTCTGTTAATGATAACCCCCAACCTTCAGCTGAAGATAATAATATTACTCCATCAGCATTATTATACATTAAATTCATTTGTTCTGTTGAAAGTTTATTAGTAGACATTATAATGTTATGATTATCTTCTGGGAATAAAAATCTAATTACTGAAGGTAAATCTGTACCATTTTGGTCAATTGGTTGAGTATGCATTACCATTTGACATTGGTCTCGTTCTTTAGGACTTAATTTATCTAAAAACAACTTCCAAGCTAGTATAGTATCAGGAATACATTTTCTTCTAATATTTCTAGAGTTAAATAATAATGTAAATTTAATATTATTATTTCTATTACATTGGTTTGCAAATTCTTTTAACTCAGAATTATCAGATTTTAAAGGTCGAAAAACTTTATGATTTAACCCATGAGGGATATATTTTATTACTTTATCTTTTGCTTTATTACCTAAAACCATTTCATTAATATTTTTAGTTTGTTTAGAAATACCAAATAAAGCATCACATGAATCATAAAATTCCTCATTATACATAGGAGCTGGTAAGTCATCCCAAATATTTAAATATGTAATTGGAATTTTAGTTCTAATTTCATCTTCAATATTAAATAACCATTCAAAATAACGAGGATCAGTAATTAAAAGAATAACATCTGGTTTTTCTCTTTCAATTATCATTCTCACTAATTTTGCATCCCCATAACCATCACAAGGATATAATAAAACAGATGAATCTTTTATCCCCATTCTTTCATTTACAGATTCACTTAAGTCTTGAATTTTTCCAGTTTCTGGATGTTTAATAGCTCCTGCTAATTGAACCCAATTATATCTATGAGCTGTATGTTCTACTGTTTCTCTTCCTATTTGAGCTACCCCTGAGTGGACTCTAATATCATCTGTTAGAAGTAGAATTTTTTTTCTATCTTCTTTTTTAATGTAACCTTCTTTCATTTAATAAACTTTTTTATTTTTCTAGATTGATTTGTGAGTTAATTTTTTTTCTAAAATCTTCATCTGTTAGGTATAAAAATAATGACCTATCTGCTAATTTTTGAAAACTAAATTTTCGTTTTACACATTCAATTTTAAAATCATCAAATAAATCACTTTTTACCTTTACACTAGTTAATGTCATTTCTTTTTGTGCCATAATCTTTATTTTTTATGTTATATTTGTCTATACATATATGCAGATTAAAGAGATTTACCAATTGCATTGCATAATTCTTTTTTATCTTTATATGGGCAAAATGTACAATTCCATTTACTCGGATTTGCCTCAAATGTAGTATCCTTATATGTCCCATCCAAGTTAAAGGCTCTAGTTATAAATTCATCTAAATTTTTAGCAGCCTTATTAACTTTGTTTCTTCCGGATGCCGGTTCAAATGTTTGTATCCTTTTTTGTGGAAATTCACCATCAAGATATACTTTTCTTCGCACTATAAAAAATTCAATGTCTATATTTTCAATTGGAATATTATACTGTTTACTGAAAAAATATTTATATAAAACTAATTGAAATTGTTTAGATTCGTCTTTTTTAGTATACTTATTCCAACCTTTTGTTGATGTTTTTATATCGATTATTTTAAATGTATTTGTAGGTTCATGGTACATTACGATATCTAAATAACCCATGTATTTAACGCGGTTAACACGCATATTAGGCGCAATAACTATAGGTATTTCACAACCTACTAAATACCATCCTTTTTTATTAAAATGAGCACCCTTTTTCTTTTTAAAATTTTGAAGAATTGCTTTACCATCTTCAAAAAATTCTCTTAATTCCTCAGGAGAGGAATAATGTATACCTTTGTTTTTTTTATAATCTTCAGCATAACATCTTCTTAAAGTTTCTTCAAATAATTCCTCTATATCAATTCTATCTGCTTCAGCACCACTAGTTTCATACATTACATCTAAATAATGCTGTAAAACTTCATGTAAAGCCGTTCCAAAAGTCATATGTACACTTTGTTCACTAATCTTATGACCATCTCTATATTGAAGAGCCCATTTTTTAGGACATTGAGTAAACATTGATAGTTGAGAATAAGAAATATTCTTTTCAACTGCAAAGTTTAAGGGTGTTGGAGGATTTTCTCTTATTTCCCTTACTATAATTGGTAGTTTTTTCTTCCCCAAAATTATTTTTTCCATTTGTTACGTCCTACTAACATACCAATTATCCCATAATTAGCAATATCAATAAACGTATCTTCCATTCCTTCACCTTTAACAAAACTTCTACCATTAGTAAGTAAATTTCTTAATCTTGATATTTTATCAGTTAGTCTAATTGCAAGACCTGTTAATGAAAATTTTTTATCATTTTCATTAGTTAAATCCCCACCTAACGAAATATTTTGTAACCCATAATCCATATGTTTAGCAGCAAACATTCTGTACATTTCATCTTGAATTTCTTTAAATTCCTGAGATAATTCAGGGTATTCCTTTTCAAAATGATTAACTGTATGATCTGATTCTGCTTGATAAGATTTAAAATCTTCAATACTATTTTTGGCATTCATAATTTCTCTGTCACTCATTTCTTCATATTTTTTTATGATATCGCTCATATCAATGATTTAGGAATAAAATATTTATTTAATGCTTCTAATTTATCATCAGCATCTACTAATCTAGTAAGAGCTTCATCTGCATTTTTATAAAAATCATCTGTGGAATGATCACCAATACCTGCTGGATGTTCTGATAATAAATTTAGGGTTAATAGTGCTTTGGATTTATCAGCTTCAGCTGCATCTTGTAACATTTTAAATAATTCTGGTTTCATATATTTTTTATTAATTTCTTAACTTCTTTTTTTTCTAGTCCTATAGAATTAAGTATATTAGTTATACCTTCTTTTCCTAAAACGGGAATATACGAATTTACTTCATTAATTCCTAATTCAAAGTAATGAGCTATAATTTTAGATAGCTCTTTAATGTCTTTTTTGTTTTGGTTTTTTATATACTTGTTCCATATTTTTTTCTTAGGGAGATTTTCTTTATAAAAATTATAAATCCCTTTTTTATCAGTTGGGTGAAATCTTTGTGCTATATTAACTATATCAATGTAGCTCATATTCATAGATAAAAACCTATGAACCATATAAGAATTCCAATCATCCCAATCCTCTTGCGAAAATTGAGATGATTGTGTTTTCTTAACAGTAATTTCTTCTAACCAATTAAATACAGTCATTCTTGTATTCTTCTTTTAAATCTGGATGTAGTGTAAGTTCTACTATTTTACCTGTTTTAGGTTCATAAAATACAGGAATAGGCATTATAGCATCTTCATTTCCTCCAGATATAAATTTAGAAACTTTTCTAAGAATATATCCTTGTTGAAAAAGTTTATTTCCATTTTCATCTTCAAATCCAGTAGTACTTTTTAAATCGATTTGGGGTTGTTGTAATTGTTCACTCATTTTATTTATTTTTGATTATTAATTTATGTTTAAAGTTTTTGTTTGTTGGTTTAAAATAATATTTACCACCTGCTAATTGATTAGAAGGTATTTTTTTTAATTTTGTTTCATGTTCTTCTATTGTATATTTTTTATAAAAAACACTAGGTGAATAACTAAAAGTTGAAAATTTCCCCCCAGGATTTAATATCTTATCAAGATTATATAAAAGATCACCTTGATTATCAGCCCATGTATCAAAATATATTCCATCAAATTTAGGTAAATCATTTATTACATTTCTCCAGTCATTAAAAATACAATTAACATTTGGCTTTTTATCCCATTTATCTTGTTTCATCTTTGCAATTACTTGAGGATGTGCTTCTATAATCCAATGTTCTTTAATATTATTAAGTTGAATGTAATTATCAATTAAACCCATTCCAAACCCAATATTAAGAATTTTACCACCATCTCTACAAATTAAATTAGCAGCATCTTTCATTATTTCATCTTCCCACTCCATCATTACTCGATTCCCAAAAGGATCTTCAATATTCTTATCATTGAAAGTTAAATCAAGTTCTAAAAATTCTTTATTTGTATAGTTTATCATAATTTGATAAGTTGATTTATTAAAGCCATACAATTTATTTCTTTATCGATTCTAAAATTAGATTGGTATGTGTATTCATTAATATAATATGCTACCATTCCTTCTTTACCTAAAGCAAATATATGAGCATGATCATAAAGATATCTATATAATTCTTCAAAATCTTGAACATTAGCATCTGCAATTATTTGTCTAATAGAATTAAATTTTGGGTTATCATTAGTTAATTCTTTTAATACCTTTCTCATATAGCTTGATGATACTAATGTAGTTTTATCTACCATAATAGTATCCCCATCTACACTAGAAACTTGTAATGTATTAAGTACTTTACGAATATCTGGATAATGTTGGTTTATAACTAACTTTAAATCATCAGCTCCCATTCCTAATTTCTCATTTTTAAGAATATCCATAACATGATAAACTATATCTTGCTTTGAAGGTGGGATAACTTTTAAAGTTTGACATCTAGATTGTAATGGATCAATTACACGTTCAATATAATTGCAAGTCATTATAAATCTAGTAGTACGTGAAAAGGTTTCAATTATATTTCTTAATGAGGCTTGTGCTTGAATTGTAAGGAAATCTGCTTCATCTAAAATAATAACTTTAAGTGGTTTAAATGATGCTGTGCTTGCAAAACCTGATACTTTATCTCTAATAGTTTCAATACCACGTTCATCGGAAGCATTAATATATAAATAATCACAATCTAAATTTTTAACAATTAATTTTGCTAATGTTGTCTTACCAGTACCTGCAGGACCATAAAATATTAGATTCTGGATGTCATTTTGGTCTAAGTATTGTGAAATTGATTTTTTTATGTTTTCGTTTCCAACATAATTACTTAATGTATTGGGTCTATACTTTTCAACCCAAAGTGAATGTTCTTTACTCATAACTTTTATTTTATATAATATACAAAAACTTTTTTAAAAAACCTAACTTAAATACCTTGCTTAAACTCACCATATAAAGAGTACATTTTTTCCTCTTGTGGTTTGATTTCTTCTTCAGTTGTTTGAACAGCATATAATTTACTGTTTACTGGATCTAATCTGTATTCTCCTTTAAATCCAGTTTTATTTAAATAAGCTTCCAAAACATCAGTTAAAGTAGGGTAAACTATTCTTTTAGGATCATCAACAAGTTCCCACCTATCTCCAGGTGGGACTCTTGTTGCTATTAGTTCATTACGTTCTTTTATTACAGTTTCCATTTTACATTCCCATCATTTGTGATGGGTCCATTTGTGGTTGGTTATTATTATCTTCTTTAGGTTCATTTACTACTATACATTCTGTTAGTAATACGGTTCCTGCTACTGCTGCCGCATTTTCCAATGCAACTCTAGTTACTTTTGTAGGATCAATAATACCTGATTCTTTCATATTAACAACTTCATCAGTTTTAATATTATATCCAGCCCAAGTATCATTACCACTATCAACTAATTTATACTTACCTAACATTTGAGCTTGTACTGAGTCATGTCCCGCATTTATAAGTATTTGTTCAAATGGTTTACCACATGCTTTATAAACAATACCTGCTCCAATATTACAATTATTAATAGATTGTCTTGCATATAATAACGCTGTTCCCCCTCCAGGTACTATACCTTCTTCAATAGCAGCTTTAGTAGCATTTAATGCATCATCAACTCTATCTTTCTTTTCATTCATTTCAGTTTCTGTAAATCCTCCTACATGAATGATTGATATACCCCCACACAATCTAGCTAGTCTATTTTGTAATTGTTCTCTTTCAAAATCACTTTCAGCATTATCAATTTGGTTAGTTAAATTATCAACTCTATTGTTAACAGCTTCTTCATCTCCTTTCCCATCAATAATAGTGGTTTTATCTTTAGTAATAGTTACTGTTCGAGCTTCTCCAAACCAACTTTGTTGAAATTTATCCCATTTGTGTCCTTTTTCTTTAGAAAAAACAGTTCCACCTGTTAATGTAGCTATATCTTCTAAAATTAGTTTTCTTCTATCACCAAAATCTGGGGCCTTTACAGCACAAGTTTTAATAGTACCCCTTCCTTTATTTACTATTAAAGTAGCTAATGCCTCATTATCAATATCTTCGGCAATAATTAATAGAGATTTATTTTGGGATGCTACACTTTCTAAAATTGGAAGTAATGCTTTAACTGTTGTTAGTTTTTCATCAACAATTAAAATAGAAACATCTTCTAAAATAGAAGTCATAGTATTATTGTTAGTAACAAAATAATGAGATTTGTAACCTCTTTCAAACTGCATACCTTCAACTGTTTCAAGATAAGTATCTCCAGATTTACTTTCTTCAATATGTACTACACCCTCATGTCCTACTTTTTGAATAGCTGTAGCTATAAGTTTTCCAACTTCAGGATCATTATTTGCTGATATTGTAGCAACTTGTTCTAATTGTCCTTCTTCTGATATATCTTCTGATACTTTGTCTTTTAAACTTTCGGTAACGTCTTTTACTGCTTTATCAATTCCTCTTTTAATTTCAACAGCATTAGCCCCATTTGCTAAATGTTGTAATCCTTCTTTAATCATTTCTCTAGCTAAAAGAGTTGAAGTAGTTGTTCCATCTCCAGCTTTATCTGCTGTTTTAATTGATGCTTCTTTTACTAATTTTTTTCTCCCTTCAGGGCCAAATTCTATAACTTTACTCATTGGTTTTATTTTCTAATTGATTAAATTCTTCTTCACTAATTAAATGATTTTCATCTAATGGTTCTGTTTCTGCTAATGCTTCTTCAACATTGACTTCTCTTTTTACTCTAGCTAAAACTTGATTTTCAGGTCCAATATAATATTCTTCTCCTTCATGTTCTAGTTTTGTAAAACCTTGTGTAGGTAGTACTACTATATCCCCAATTTCAATTACACTTGGAATAAAATGCCCCATATGTGTATTTGAACCAGGACCTACTGCAACTACAGTACCATGTTCATTTTTATCTTTACCAATATCTGGTACTACTATTGATCCATATGTTTCTTCCTCTACTTCTAGAGGTTTAACAATAACTGCGTTAAATAATGCTTCTAAATTCATAATCCTTTATAATTTTGTAATTTTTTTAATTCAACCATTAATTCATCCCATCTTTCAATGTATTCTTTTATACTATTATACTGTTCCCTCTCATTATTTAATTTTAGTTTAGCAACACATTGAAGAGCCGATCCAAAATTAGAAAAATGTGCTTGTGGCTTTTCATAATCTTTGCCTTCACTTCCTTCTTCTAAATATTTTTCTTGAGGGGTTACAATTTCATATACTGTATAACAGTATGTGTCTTTTCCTATATAATAGGGATCCATTTTTGGGTCTTTGATTTTTGTAGTCATATAACTTTTTTTATTTCCGTTAATATACGAAATTATTTTAAATAAACCAACCTAAGGGCGCGTTTTGGTTAGTTTATTTTTATAACTTTTGGTGCTGCTTCTTTTGCAAAAGGTACTGTAACTATTAGTAACCCATCATTAAAATTAGCACTTGCTTTGTTTGGTGTAAATTTTGTTCCTAATTTATAAGCTAAATTAAAAGAACGTTTAGCTATCCCTCTGTGAATATAATTCCTTTCAGGCTCTGGTGTTTTATCCTTATCATATGAAAAAGTGATCATGTCTCCCTCTAACTTAACTTCAATGGCTTCTTTAGGAATGCCAGTACAAGCTAACTCAAAAG
>JAAHTG010000975.1_pt1 | contig 13239 bp, 19 predicted proteins | sample 6116081 | NCBI WGS metagenome assembly JAAHTG01 (sample SAMN13939989, study PRJNA603662) | sponge metagenome | isolation source: marine sponge | host: Mycale hentscheli | place: New Zealand | collected 2005 | reverse complement strand
CTCCTTTTTCACCTTGTATACCTTGTGGTCCCGCAACAGTAGAATCTGCACCAGTAGCACCAGTATCACCTTGTTCACCTTTATCACCTTTAGTACCAGAAGAACCCGATGTACCAGCTTGACCAGCAGCACCTTGTATACCAGTATCACCTTTTTCACCAGCAATACCTTGAGTACCTTGCGGTCCTTGCGCACCTTGAATACCTTGTTCTCCTTGATCTCCTTTTGCTCCTACTTGACCAGCAGCTCCATCAGCTCCATTAGCACCAGTAGCACCAGTAAGACCTTGAATACCTTGTTGACCTTGAGCACCTTGATCTCCTTTTTCACCAGCAACACCTTGTGGTCCTTGAACTGTAGAATCTGCACCATCATTACCAGTATCACCTTTAGCACCAGGATTACCTTGAATACCCTGTGGTCCTTGTGGTCCTTCTACAGTAGAATCTGCACCAGCAGCTCCGTCAGCACCATCATTACCAGGATTACCTTTTGCACCCATTTGGCCTTGAATACCTTGTTGGCCTTGAAGACCCTGAGCTCCAGTATCACCTCTATCTCCTTTTTCGCCACCGTCACCTCTGTCACCTTTTTCACCTTGAATACCTTGAGCTCCAGTAGCACCATCGGCACCATCAGCTCCAGCATTACCTTGAATACCTTGAGCTCCGTCAGCTCCATCAGCTCCAGCAGGACCAGTTTCACCTTGAAGTCCTTCTGGACCTCGTGGGCCTGGAACAGTACTATCATTTCCATCAACACCATCAGCACCAGGAACACCTTGTTGACCTTGTAAGCCTTGCAGACCTTGTGAACCAGTATCACCAACATCACCTTTATCTCCTTGATCTCCTTTTGACCCTTGAGCTCCAGTTGAACCTATTTGTCCTTGTAGACCCATTGGACCTTGTTGGCCTTGAGCTCCTTGAGCACCATCGGCTCCAGCATCTCCTCTATCTCCTTTTTCACCTCTTTGACCTTCAGCACCTTGCGCCCCATCTGCTCCATCAACACCATCAGCACCTCTTTCACCTTGAGCTCCTTGAGCACCATCATTACCATCAGCTCCATCAGCTCCATCAGCTCCGTCAAGACCTTTAGCTCCATCAGCTCCATTAGCACCATCTTTACCATCAGCACCATCAGCACCAGCAGCACCAACTAAAGTAGCTAACCACTCTGTTTTATTAAGAGGATTGCTTTCTCCATTTGCGTATACTCTATATGCAGAATCACCATCTTCACCTTTAGGACCTACAGGACCTATAGCCCCATCAGGACCGGCAATACCTTGCTCTCCTCTTTCACCTTGTATACCTTGAGCACCATCGGCTCCAGATGAACCTGAAGTACCTGAACTACCAGATGAACTGTCAGCTTCAGCATATTGTATTACTATTTCATTAGTACCTGTTTCCTTAGTAGCAGATAAACCACCACTCATGGTTATCTTTCTAACATCATTATAGTCTGTACCATTAACATTTACAATAACATTAGAAGGTGCAGAGATATTATATGTCTCATAGAATAAACCAAAATCATCTCCTGCTTGGAATTTGTATACTTCACCAGGTATATTTGAATTTGAATCAAATGCTACATGTAATTCAATTACATCATCATCCTCTTCTGAGTTTGGATTGTTAGGATCTAGATCCGTAACGTTTACCCAATTCCAAGATGTGATTGTGTATACAGCATATTCACTATTGTTTCTTGTATTAGTAAAGAATATATTAGTTGAGTTTCCGTCAACTGTAATTCTTTTTTCTAGTAAGTTTTCTAAGTATTCATTTCTAAATCCTTTATCATCTTTAACAGCTATTTTAACTTTACTAACTTGAGAAGGAATTTCTGAATTAAAGAATAAACCACCTGCAGCTGGATTGCCAGTATTATAGTTTGAGCCTAAGTCTTTTACATTGTAAACTGTACTTGGCATACCGTATCTAGAAGCGACAGTATCTCCAATCTCTTGTCCTGGATTGTAAACGTTACCATACTTTAAAAGTGGTAATACTACTGGGCTAATACCCTCAGTAATTGTTACTCTAATCCAAGCTTCACCATTGATGTTATTATCATCTAAAGTTAAAGCTAAAGTTTCTGCTCCATTTAACGAAAGGCTAATAGCGTTTCTCTGTTCAGAGTTACTTCCACCGTAAGTTAATTGTGAGTCTGATTTAGATTCAGTTTTAAATACTGATAAATCGTTATTTAAATACTCTACTTTTACATCAGTAATAGCTCCGATGTCTATCGAATTACCGACGTAATCTTTATGTAAAGTAATAGTTGCTGCACTTTGTTGTCCTCTAATAATATTGCTATACTGAGGCAGTACTGCGATTAATTGTTGTTTGTTTACACTTGGCATAATTATGGTATAATTTTTTATTGCTTGTATTATATATCAACGTTAAAACGCATAGTCTCTATGTAACATATTAAATATTACACTATTCACTACGGTTATTGCGTGGCCAGGCACATTGGTATGTGTTTTTAAATTAGCTTTGATCAGAATACGATCAGATTTAGCTTCAGATAACTCTTCTAATGTTTTAAAATATTCAGTTTCGTCATATTCTTTTGTAGCAATATGTTCCATTTTGAAATCTTTCCAAGATAATTTAAAATTTTTAGAAGGTTTATTAAAAAAATACACATGTAATTTATTATCAGGAGTAGAAATAAAAACAAATCCGCCTGAAAGAAAATGTTTTTTACTACCAATATATGATGTTGAAAGCCCATCTTCAATAGATCTCCATTCTTCTCTGCATCGCGTATGAAGTGCTTCGAACTTATCAATACCATCTTCGTACATAGCGTCAACTATATCATTAGTATCTAATTCCTCTTCAGTTGTAAAAACTAATTCTAAGTTTTCCATTGGGAATCCCATAAATTCAACGCTCGGCACTAAATCAGTTTGTTTAATAGCATCATATCTATAAAGATAATCTAATGTATCATCAATCTCCCATAAGGCAGCCATCAGATTTTTATCTATTAATAAATCTAATTCCTTTACTCTCTGTAAGAACTTATATGTCTTGTACTCTAAGTCAAGAGGTCCGTCCTCAATCCATTTTGGTGTATGTAGCTTATTCATGTATTATTTATTAATATTTCACAAGCATACTTTCCGGATTTACGACATAAATATTTTTTCGTAATTTTTGATTAATTTAAATGCAACACCTTCTGCTGTATTTAAAGTATATCTTACTCTGCTGTATTTAGGAATATCTAATATAGATGGAGAGGACCATTTACTGGGTTTATGCAAAATATAAAATTTTGATCTACCTCTATAGTCTAACTTTTGAAGAATTATTATCTTCTTAGTGTATTTTGGGTTTAACGCTTCTTTATCAGCTCTAGTCACTTGAACCTGATTTAAGAACTTTATTAGCTTCATTCTTTAGCTCAGAGTGTGTGTATGCTGTTGTTAATCCCCATTGTAGAATAAACCAGCTCATCTCTTGTTCAGCTAGCTTCTTACTCATTTTTAACTTCTTGCGTAGTATTTCTATACCAGCCTTTTGAAAATTAACCTCATCATCCCTGGTGGTCTTATACCTCATATACCACTCTGGATCACCCACCACATCATCATAAGTTTTTCCATGTGGTACTAATTGTAGATTTACTAATTCTACGAAAACCTCTCTTGTTGTGTCTCTTTTACTCATTATGTTTTTGGTTTAATAATTTCGTCTATTATTCCATATTTCTTTGCCTCTTCAGCATTTAACCAGAAATCTCTTGTTGCGTCCTTCTTTACTTTATCTGCAGTCTTACCACAATATGAACCTAGAAGTACAAATAATTCATCGTTAATTTTTTGCCATTCAGCCCAATCAACTTCTGCGTCTTGAATATTTCCACTGAATCCACCTGACGATTGATGGAGCATTGTAGTAGAGTGTCTTAATGAAGACCTCTTACCTTTCGTTCCAGCGCCTAAAAGAACCGATCCCATAGATGCTGCCATTCCTGTGTTAATAGTTTTAATATCATTTGGAATGTATTCCATTACATCAACCATTGATAGCCCAGATTTAACAGAACCTCCAGGTGAATCAATATGCATTGTAATGTCTTCGTTACTAGTAGAAGATAAGAACATTAATTGTGCTTGTACAATTGTAGACATATTGTCATTAACTGGACCTGCAACCCATAATAATCTATCGACCATTAATCTTGAGAATATATCCATTTGTGTCATTCTCATTTCTCTCTCTTCTAAAATATATGGAGTAAGAGAGTTCTCCTTTGTGTAAAGATCTAAAGTGTTTGAACTTATATTATGTTCAGACTTTGCATATCTTTCAAATTCTTTATCTTTGGGGAAGTAATTCATATTTGTTTTCTAAGTTGTTTGATGAGGTCGCATGTTTCGAACTCTTCAATTTTTTCAAAATATTTATTTGCCTTAATTAAACTTTTTCTGTAACCTTCAGGTGGAAGTGTCATTTCATACTCCATTCCTTCATCATCTACTAGGATAGCTAAAAGACCTTCATTCTGCTTACCTTCTACTTTATCTAAAACATACTCTACAATTCTTCTAAAAAATATATCGTACTTAGACATTAATAGCATATCGAAATCAGATTCTAATGTTTTTGGATCTATGTGTATTTTAGGAATCTTATTCTCCATTAGTTACAAAGTATTTATCAAGAATATCTTTGTAATCTTGTTTAGAGGTTATAGAGTCATCATCTACACTAGCATCAATCTCATTTACAAACGTTTGAGCTAGATTTGAAAGAGTTACATTTTTACCATCGTATTCTAAGAATGGTTGCTTTAACATAAATGTAGCTTCTTTAGTAGCATCAATATCTTCTGCTTTAATTTGATCTGCTAAATCAAAATGTCTTTCATAATAATGTAGGTTATCAGCAAAGTGATAGTACATACCTAGTTCTAATTCTGGATAAGTTTCTTTTAGTTTTAAATAAACCGATTGTTGTAAGAATGCAAAGAATGGTGCATCAAATGTAAGACCATAAAATATATCATTAGATCTCATTTGAACCTTCATGTGTAAAATGTTGTGTCTAATAAAGAAGTTAGCGTACATTGTACATACAAAATCTTTATTACCTTCAAACTGAAATTTAGGTGAATTAAAAAACATAATAGCTTGTCGGCTATTTTTATCTTGTTCTAATGAATCAATAACCCAACCGAATTGTTGTTTATTAAAAACTAAAGATCCGTAGTTAGAATTAATTTCATTAGTATCTGGGTTAGTAATTCTAGACCAGAAGTTAGAGAAGTTACCAATATAATCTACATCTCGATCTTGTTTTAGATACCATGCCATTTCACCTGCAAGATATTTCCAATTAAAAGTTCTTTGTGGGAAATCTGCAATCGGTTGTTTTGGGTTGATTACAAAATTAGATAATATTGCTTCTTTAACTTTTAAGTCTCTTGGTTGAGAGACATCACCATCGGTTTCGATGTGTTGAATAATGTTCTTAAATGTATTTGAAAAACTCATGTTTTGATTTTTAATAACTATAGTAGTTATATGATTAATCGCAAAAAGGTTTACTTAATGATAAGCTTATTAGCTGTTTTATCTTTTGATACTGTATACGTCTTGCCTTCTTTTAAATAGCCATCTAAGATTGAGTCTGCTACTGCATCTTCAACATACTTTTGAATAGCTCTTTTAATAGGCCTTGCACCATACGCAGGATCGTAACCTTCTTTTGCTAAAAACTCTTTTGTAGTTTTATTAAATTTAAATGTATACCCTTGGCGTTCCATTCTTTTGATAAACTTATTAAGTTCGATATTTACAATTGTAATTACATCGTCATTTTGTAGTTGATCGAATACAATAATATCATCTAATCTATTTAGGAATTCTGGGCTAAATTTATTCTTTAACTCTTTCTTAATAATACCATCCATTTTAGATTGTTCTTCTAACATTGATGATGAGGTAGAGAATCCGATACCAGTTCCAAAGTCTGCAAGCTTTCTTGCACCAACATTAGATGTTAATACTATGATAGTATTAGTGAAGTCTACCACCCTACCACTTGAATCTGTTAATCTACCTTCGTCTAAAACTTGAAGTAAAGTATTAAAAATATCTGGATGTGCCTTTTCAACCTCATCAAATAAAACTACTGAATAAGGTTTACGTCTTACTGCTTCAGTTAATTGTCCACCATCTTCATGACCTACATATCCTGGAGGAGATCCAATCAATCTAGATACATTAAACTTTTCTTGGTATTCTGACATGTCAATTCTAATCATTGCATCAGTATCACCAAACATATATTCTGCTAGTGCTTTTACAGTTTCTGTTTTACCAACTCCAGTTGGACCTAAAAACATAAATGAACCTGTTGGCTGTTTTGAAGTTGCAACTCCAGTTCTAGATCTTTTAATTACTTTAGCAAGAGCCTCAACCGCTTTGTCCTGACCGATAATTGACTCCTTAATATAATTTGCCATATTCTTTATCATCTTCATGTCATCGGCGCCTAAACGCGTGACAGGAATACCTGTTTGCATAGATACAGTTTCGGCAATATCATCAATAGTAACCTGTCTTTTCTTAGTCTTAAGTGTAGATTCCCATTTAGTAATCTCTTGTTGTACTTTAGTTTCTAGGCTAATTTGTTCATCTCTTTTAGTTGCAGCAATTTCATAATCTTGTTTTTCTACTGCCGCCTTCTTTTCTTCTTTTGCATTTTCAGCTTCAAGTTCTAACTTCTTTATAGCTGCCGGAACTTTAACTTCTAGTAAGTGCGTACGCGCTCCTGCTTCATCTAGCAAGTCAATAGCTTTATCCGGCAATTCTCTTGATTTGATATATCTTTCCGATAATCTTACACAGGCTTCTAGTGCTTCTGCTGAATATTCTACCGAGTGGTGTTCTTCATACTTATCTTTAATTCTTGTTAGAATCTCAATAGATTCCTCAACGCTAGGCGCCTCTATAAAAACTTCTTGAAATCTTCTAGTTAAGGCTCCATCTTCTTCGATATTCTCTCTATATTCATCAAGTGTAGTTGCACCAATACATTGTACAGAACCTCTGGCTAATGCTGGCTTTAAAATATTTGAAGCATCAAGTGCTCCACTAACTCCACCTGCACCAACGATCGTATGGATCTCATCAATAAAGACGATTACATCAGTTGATAGTTTAAGCTCTTCAACAATGTTCTTCATTCTCTCTTCAAATTCACCACGATACTTTGTACCAGCAACGATGGTTGTCATATTTAAAGAAATTACTCTTTTGTTAAGTAGAACTCTAGCAACTTTTTTACTAACAATCCTCTGAGCAATAGCTTCCACAATTGCAGTTTTACCAACTCCAGGATCTCCTAGTATAATTGGATTATTCTTTTTACGTCTTGCAAGGATCTGGCAAATTCTATAGATCTCACGATCTCTTCCGATAATAGGATCAAGCTTTCCTTCGCTTGCTGCTTTAGTTAAGTCTTCACCAAACTCATCTAAGAATGGAGTGGCTTTTCTTTTCTTTCCAAAGTTCTTTCCTTTTTCGCTATCGTATCCGTCTGCTATGGGCATATTCTTAATGTTTTATTAATACAATTATTATATGTAGTTTTGTCTCTTTGTTTACACATTATTAGTTTGCAATATTATCTGCTGCATAAACTCCTGGAAGTAGATCTGGTTTATATCTAGCCTTAAATCCAAAACCAGTTACATAACCTACTGCAGCCTTTACTAATTTATTTGATTTTTTAGTTGGATCAATATTGTAATCTAAATCTATAGTATCTATCTCGATACCGTGTTCTCGAAGGTATAATGCAACCTCAACTGATTTTTCACATTCTTTCCAAAGTCTAGTCCACATATCTTTAATCTGTGGCATTACTTCTTTTTGGTAAATAACATGACATCCTGTAGAAGATACATGGAACACGAGTGTCGTGGCATACGTGGTCTTGCCATTTCTAGTTTGAGAATCACAACCCATATACATTTTAACATTATGGTATTTGTGATCTTTTAAATATTGTTTAACGTATGGTGCTAATTCAAACTTTGGTGGGCCTGTTAGTTTTTTGAATTTCATTAAGTTATGTTTAGTAGTCGTAATCGTCGTCTATGTAGTCTGGTGTAGCCTTAGGCACTGAAATAGAATCCCATTCATTATTATCATGATCTACATCTGGCTGGTCTTTTGGATCTGGCATTAGTTTGATAATGGTGCTTTAATTGTTGGATGTGATTGATAACCTAAAAGAACAAAATCATTTAGATCAATTTCGTCCATATTACCTTTCATTGCCGCTCTAAAATTATAGTTAGAAATAAGTTTCATATCTGGTAATGGATATGCTTCTCTTTTAGTTTGTTCGATCGCTTGCTCCACATGGTTCTTATACAAATGAACATCACCTAAATTACCAATTAATTGATCTGGGATTAAGTCACATTCTTTTGCTAACATCAATAACAACATACCATAGCTTGCAATGTTAAATGGTAGACCTAAGAAAGTATCTACTGATCTTTGGTTCCACATTAATGAAAGATACTTACCACCTCTTACGTAACATTGAAATCCATAATGGCAAGGCGGTAAAGTCATTTGATCTAATTCACTAACATTCCAAGCAGAGACCATGTGTCTTCTACTATCTGGATTTTCTTTCAAGCCTTTAATTAGGTTTTTAATCTGATCGTTACCATTCCAGTCTCTCCATTGCTTTCCGTATACTGGTCCTAGTTCTCCCCAATCGCTTTCAGCTTCATTCTTAATAATATCTATAAAGACATCCATCTCTGCAATGTCGCCTCCCTTTTCCCATTGATGTTTTACTGAATCCTTATTTAGGTATTCTCGGTATGCGTCACCATTCCAAATATTACATCCATTCTCAATTAGCCATTTAATATTTGTATCACCACTTAAAAACCACAGTAATTCTTTGGTCATAGTTTTCCATGCCATTTTCTTTGTGGTTAGTAGAGGAAAGCCATCTTTCATATCATGGCGTATTTGTCTACCAAAAACTGAATAGGTTCCAGTTCCAGTTCGATCTTCTTTTGCTACACCTTTATGTAAGATGTCATTCAATAGATCCTGATATTGTTTGTCTAAATTATTCATGTTAACAGATTGCGCATTCTTCAGAAGGCATTAGGTAAATCATTAGTGCTGCAAAAAGAATTGCAATAATAGTAACGATTATTCTGACAGGTTTAGATTGTTTATCTTTCCATGTCTTTATTTTCATACCCCATTTATGAGATAGGTTTCCAGCCCAATCGTACATTCTACCTACCCAATCAAATGGTGGCGCCTTAAGTAAAGTTGCCATGGCTATAATTAACCCAGTTGTAGTTTCACCCATAAAGAGTAATAACACAGATGCAGCTAAAAAGTAATATCCGATATATTGTTTTAAATGTGTTTTCATTCGTACTTTCTTTCTTTAACAAAATCAATCCATTCAGGTAATCGATCTTTAGGATTAAGTCCTAAGAGTTCGTTTGTATTATTATTTATCACTGTACTTTGTACTCGCTCTCCTTTTCGCTCTGGAATAAATTTAAATTCACCAAACATTCTAGCAACTTCAATAATAGTTCTACTAGTGCCAGATCTTAAATACCATTCTAAATTTGGTGTTTTGTATTTAGTGGATTTAATTACACCTTCAATAATATCGTCAACATGAGTAAAGTCTCTACTCTGATCTCCTGGTGTAACTACAGTACATGGTTCTCCTGCTAAATATTGTCTTTCAAATATACCGACTACAGTTGCGTAATCTCCATGTGTAATTTGACCAGGTCCATATACGTTAAAGAAATAATTAATTTGATATTCTAAGCCAAACCAATCTCCATAATTTTTGATTAGTTCTACCATCTTAGCTTTCATCCAAGAATAGGGTGCTAGGTTTTCATCTGCACCATCATTACCAAATTTACTAGAAGATGCTGAGTAAATTAGTTTTGCATTCCACTCTCTACATAATTCTAGAATTCTAGGAGTTCCACCCATGATCGAATCTGTAGCTAATTGAATATCTTCAAAAGATTGTACGACTCTACTATATTCACCAAAATGAAATACTGTATCAAATGTATATTTTCGTAAAGAGTGGTGTGAATTCATAGTATCGCCTCTCATATATGTCACACCTGGAATATGGTTACGTATTGAACCTGTTAAGTAATTATCTAAAGACACTATTAAGGCATCTGGATAATCTTGTTTTAATCTTTTAATTAGATTTGTTCCAACAAAGCCGGCTCCACCGGTAACTAAAATTTTATTCATTACATTAAGGGTCCAGCACTACCGGAATGGATAGCAGCTTTTATTCTTTGCTCTTCCAACCAAGTTAGATATTTCCAGATTTTTTTAAGTCTCTTCATAGTTATTATATTTTGAAATACAAAAAAGTTTATACCGATACATATTATTTATATGAAAACCATAATATACTGGTATGACGATCAATTTGAAATGATTTATTTTGATAACGGACACCAGTCCCTCGTAGCGAACGGTGGTTACTTCTTTTGGAAGATAGACGGGAAGTCTGTCTTTTTTCATGAAGACATGGTTGACCTACAAAATAAAACTGGATATATATTTAAACAGAAAGAATAACCACACAAATGAGCTGGATTAGACATGACTTCGAGAGAAGTATGAACAAAAGATTAAATGAGAACAAAGAGCCTAAGGTAGATAACTCAGGCTATGTTCGTATGCTTAATTGGTTTAAGAAGAATACAGATCTTTTAGAACCACATAATTCTGGTACAGTATCTCCAGATTCTGGCGTTAAACACGCTGATAAAACTAAAGCTCTACAAAAGGCTGGTTTAGATACTTCATTCCCTTATGGTTATTGTTATCCTATTTCACAGTTTGTATTTTATAGTCTTGGTGGTTATGATTCTGAATATGATCTAAGATTAATCAAGGAAATCAAATTTGAATTCAAAGGTAAACGTGGTCAAACAACACACTGGTTTGTACAACATAAAACTTCTGGTAAAATTATTGATTTAACTATTGAGCAGTTTGATAGAATACCTAACTTTAAAATTGAAGACCTATTTAAAGATTCAAGAAGAGCGAACTTAGGTTTCCCTTATTATAGAACTAAAGGTTCTGGTAAAGTTGAATTCGATCATACTCCTCCTTGTCTACAAACTCTTAAGCTATATGACAGATATAGAGAAGATGTTGGTCAAATTAAAGGCCTAGAGAAATACTGGTCTGCAATGAACTATGCATCTGAAAGAAGAAAGGGAGATGAGAATAAACCTCTTACTGAAATGTATGATTCTAGAGAAATGTCTTCTTTAGATGAAATCGTTAGAAGATACTGGAGATAATTACTTTCCGCTAGCAGATCTGCTAGTACATCTATAACATAAAACTCTTTCTACCTCATCCGGTACATTTACAACTTCTGTACATGGCCCATCAAGTGGAGCATATTTAGCATATTTAGAAGTTTCTAAATCGTGGTTCTGACATTTTAAGTTTTTGTATTGTGCTGATGTCCTCCTTTTTGTAGACTTTTTTGCTCTTGCCATAATTAATTTACTTTAATATATTTCTTTCTATTTTGAATATACATTTGTCCAACTCTTTCTAGGTATATCTCTTGACCCATTGTGTTGTACTTTTTATTGTCATTCAATTTATCTATTGTTAGCTCTTCAATTAAAGTAGTGCCAACTGTATTGCTGTCATTTATAGATACCCAATCATTTCCATTATGGAATATAGAATCGCATGTATAACAGTATTCTATAATCTGATTAAATTGAGGTACATAATAAAATTCTGTAGATATACAAACGCTAAGCGTGTCTTGCATATTAACGGAAGGGAAATAATCTGTCATACCCGTACCTGGATAACAGATCTGATTATCACATACTGACCAAATAACTGCAACAGAATCTACCGGTGACATTGTTGCCCCTGTAGTATCTAAAGTTATCGATAGACCAGTAACTGGATATTGTGTCCAACCTAATGAATCACATGCTACTAATTGATTTTGTGCACAACACTCCTTAGGTGTTGCACATGCTGCTAATGTTATTAACAGTACTGCTAGGATTTTCTTCATCTTCTTCTTCATTTTTAATTAATATTTAATTTATAGACAATGATCGTTTAGCGGAATGTCATTATTATTTTTATAGTCAGCTACTAGTTTAGTTTCATTTGCAGCTGCAACTAATTTAGTACCATCCTTATAGACGACGTAAATTTTACCATCATCCCAATGGACTGTCTTTATATTTTCTATCGGGAGTTCGTTCATTATTGTTTACTTTCTTTGACCTGTTTTAATATTTGACAGTGTATAAACAATTCTGTTTTTTCAAATGCCTCAATGGCCCAATCTATTTCTTCTGGAGTTCCTAAATTTGCCCAATCTTTAAACTCTTCTATTGAATCAAAACAATGAATAAAATTATTAGGATTAATTAACCGCTCGTACGCAAATATCATGCTATCAATATTCTGTGCCATTATCTTTTGTTTATCTCGTTAATTTTTTCTGGCGTTAAAGCCTTTAAGAATTCTATGTATAATTCGATACAGGTTTCAACATCGTCCTTATGCGCCATTTCCACAGTGGAATGCATATACTTAAGTGGCATACCTAAAATTGCAGTAGGAGTATTCTCTAGAAAGAATGCAACTGTATCATTGCCATAGCTACCGACATGATGTTGTAGTGGAATTTCTTTATCTGCCGCTACTTCTTTTAGCATATTTAAAATACCTCTATGATTTTGACTAGCATATTCTAGTGAAGGACCTTTGCCACCTTCAACTGGGCCATGTTTTGCTAAATCCATCTTAGGAGTTGCGGTATTGTGACAAACATCTGTAACCAAGGCTAGATCTGCTTGTAAATGTTTAGCTATTTTCTTAGCTCCAAAGAGTCCAACTTCTTCTTGTACTGAATTTACTACATATAAGTCATAAGGTAAGCCAATTGAGCGGTCGTGGATGCGTCTTGCTACTTCGGCAATAATATATCCGCCAATTTTATTATCGAGCGCTCTACCTACATAGTAATCGCCCATCTCTTTTAGCTGGTCATCAAAGGTAATTAGACATCCAATCTCAATTCCTTGTTCATTCGCGGCTTCCAAGCTATCAAATCCGCAATCCACCCATAATTCATGATCGGCATA
>JAAHTG010001697.1_pt2 | contig 13277 bp, 10 predicted proteins | sample 6116081 | NCBI WGS metagenome assembly JAAHTG01 (sample SAMN13939989, study PRJNA603662) | sponge metagenome | isolation source: marine sponge | host: Mycale hentscheli | place: New Zealand | collected 2005 | reverse complement strand
TTATATTATATATGTATAATTGATAATTAAGTTATAATAAATAAAATTTATATGGATCAAACACCGAATACTACACCCCAAGCTGCACCTCAAGCTGTAACTCAACCTACACCTGAAGCAGCTCCTAAATTTAAATTTCCAACAGAAACTGTGGATTTACCTTCAAAAGGAATAGTTTATCCTTCAACCTCTCCATTTTCATCAGGAAAAGTAGAAATGAAATATATGACTGCTAGGGAAGAAGATATAATTACAAATCAAGCTTATATTCAAAAAGGTCAAGTTATAGACAAATTGTTAGAAGCACTTGTAGTAACACCTGGAGCTAATATTGAAGATTTAATTGTAGGTGATAAAAATGCAATTTTAGTAGCATCTCGTGTATTAGGATACGGCTCAGTTTATAAATTTGAATATATGGGGGAAGAACATGAAGTTGATTTAGCTACTTTAGAAAATAAACCTTTTGATCAATCTTTATTTACTAAAGGTGTAAATAAATTTACTTTCCAAACACCTTTTGGAGACAATTTAATTGAATTTCAATTAATGACAGACACAATTGAAAAAAAAGTAAATGCTGAATTAAAGGGTTTAAGAAAATTAAATAAAGCTGTAAACCCTGAAATGTCTACAAGAATGAAACATATGATTTTATCAGTAGATGGAAATTCAGATAAAAAAGACATCAGAGAATTTGTAGATAATTTCTTTCTAGCAAGAGATGCAAAAGCCCTTCGAGACTACATTGTCGAAATTCAACCCGACGTCGATTTTTCCTTCGAACGGGAAAAAGCAAATGGTGATATAGAAGAAATTGACATTCCAATAGGTGCCAACTTTTTTTTCCCTGACGCCTAAACAAGCAGGAGAATATAGACAAACTTTATTTAATCAAATCCATGAAATAGTTTTTCATGGTAAAGGTGGTTATGATTGGCATACTATATATGAAATGCCTATATGGTTAAGAAACTTTACATTTAAGAAAATTTCTGATTTTTATGAAGAGCAAAATAAGTCTCAAAGTGGAACTTCTACTAATGATTTAGAAAAGGGAAGAGAAATTTTAAAACAAGCTCAAAGAAACGATCCTGCTAATGCTCAAAAGGATAAATATATAGAAAAATTTCCTAAGGCTTCTCAAAAAACTAAAATCCCAGATTTTGTAACAACTAAAGCTACAAAAGCATAATTTGTCAATATTTATAATAAAATACTTGTAAATGGCAAGAGCTGACGAAATAAAAAAACTTAATAGAGAATTAGCTGAATTAGAAAAAAAATATGCATCTTTAAATAGGATATCTCCATTTAAAGGAAAAGATGCTAAAGAAGTAGCTAAACAATATGGCTCTATTGCTAAGGCTACTAAAGAAGTAGAAACTTCTATGGCAGGTATTAGAGCTGACATCTTAGAAATGGAGTCAGGATTAGATGGTTTAAAATCTATATTTGCTGATATTGGTAAAGAGTTAGGGGATATGAATAATCCCATAAAAGAAGCTACAAAATCATTTAAAAAGTTAAGAAATTTTGCAGAAGATCTATCTGACATACAATATGATTTAGCTTCTTCTTCTTTAAAACAAACAAAATCTTTAAAAGTAAAAGTAAATTTAGAATTTAATAGGTTACAAAGGCAAACAGAATCTTTAAAAACTCAAATAGCATCAGGAAAATTATCAGGTAAAGAATTAAGTGATGCTCAGGAGTTACTTGCTTTTTCAGAAGATAAACAAAAAAGTTTAGAAAAACAAGTAGGATATCAAGGGGATTTTAATAAAGCGCTAAATGTAACAATTAAACGTCAAAAAAGAATTTCTAATGCTACAGGATTAACTGGAAAAGCTATAAAAGGATTAGCTGGTTTTGCAGAAAAAATAGGTTTTGGAGATATGAGTGATGACCTTGATGTAATAACAGCTCAAATGAAAGATCAAGCTGTAGCCTTAACAGATAATGGTAAAAAAGCAGCAGGACTATCAGGACAATTTAAAATAATGGGTACAGGATTAAAAGGGTTAGGTAAATCTTTATTATCTGCATTAACTGATCCTCTTATTATTGTGGGTTTAATAGTAAAAGCCGTTAAAGAATTATTTTCTATCTTTGGATCAACTTTAAAAAAAGTTAATGATGTAGGGCAAGCTTTTGGGGTAGCAGGAGCAAATGCCAAATATCTTAAAGAACAAATTCATGCAGCTGGAGACGCATCTAAAAATGTTTTTTACTTTACTGAAGAATTATTAGGAGCTCAAAAAGAATTAAATGATGTAGCTGGGGTAACTTTAAAATTTAATGAAGCTAATGCAAAAGCTTTTCAAGATTTAACTTTATACGCTGGTTATAGTGCAGAACAAATAAAGGCATTAACAAAATTATCTTACGAAGCAGGAGTTCCTTTAATGGATATGGAAAAAGCTGTAGTAGGTTCATTGAATGCAGCTAATGAATCAACAGGAATTTACTTAGACCAAAATGCTATATTTAATCAATTACAAGGTGCGAGTGCAAATGTAAGATTTAATATTAAAGGAGGAACTGAAGGTTTAGTTAAAGCAGCACACACAGCAGCTAGATTAGGAACTACAATGGATGAAATAGCTGCAGCTTCAAAATCTCACTTAGATTTTGAATCTTCAATATCTAAGGAAATTGAAGCAGAAATGTTTCTTCAAAAAGATTTAAATTTAGACAAATTAAGGCACGCAGCAGCAACAGGAGACACAGCTACTCAAGCAGCAGAACAATTAAGACTTATTACAGAGAATAAATCTGCACTTGAAGGTAATGTATTTGCCCAAGAGGCATTTGCTGGTATGTTAGGAATATCTCAAGAAAAACTAACTGAAATGATGTTAGGTGAGAAGAAATTAAAAAATATTAAAGAAGATCAATTAAAAATTGATAAAGATACAGGTCAAGAAATGTCTGATCAGGGTAAAAAAGCAGTTGAATTTGATAGATCTCTTCAATCAGCTGTAAAACAATTAAAAGCAGCTTTAGAACCTATAGCTAATAAATTAGGTCCTTTAATATTAAGTTTAGTTAAAAAAATTGGCCCTATAATAGAAAGTACCATTGATTTTTTAAAATCAGGAGCTGGTAAAATGTTATTAGGATTAGGTGCTGGATTTTTAGCTATTAAAGGTACTGTAGGTTTAGTAAAAGGTGTTAAAAATCTTTTTACAAAAGGTTTTGGAAGTATTATGAAAAGAGGTTCAAATCCTCTTAACCCTATGTGGGTAGAAGATGCTACTGGAAGTGGTGGTGGTGGAGGAGGCTATGGTGGCGGCGGTGGCGGCGGCGGAAATAGCAGAACTAATAAATCAAAAGGAGTTAAGTTTGATAAAAAGACTAATAGATATAGAAACTCAAAAGGTCAATTTGTAAAAAAACCAAAAGGATTTAAACCTCCTAAAACCAAATTTAAAATGAAAGGTAGAGGCTTAATGGGTCTACTAGCTTTAGGAGGAGGAATGTTATTAGCAAATAATTTATTTGGGGGTGAAGATAGTGAAGGTGTAGATGAATATGGAAACCCAATTGAAGGTGGGGGAATGGATAATTCTTCTATGATGGCAGGTGCAGGAATTTCTGCTATGGATATGGGGTTAATGGGTACAGAAGCAGGAGCAGATGCATTAACGGGAAATATGGGTAATAAATCTCCAAAATCAAAACCAAAACCTAAACCAAAACCAAAACCAAAAGCAAGTGGAGGGTTTTTTAGTGGGTTAATGGACAAAGCTAAAAGTGCTTACTCTGGAGCAAAATCAATGGCTAGTAATGCTTATCAAGGAGCAAAAGGAATGGCTAGTAGTGCTTATAATTCTGCTAGTAATGTTTATCAAGGGGCAAGAGGAATGGCTGATAACGCTTATCAAGGAGTAAAAGGAGCAGTAGTTAATAGTAGTGCTTATAAAGGAGTTAAAAGTGGAGTAAACGCTATAGCCGATTTTTCGGGACAAGCTAAAAAATGGTTAGGATCAAAAATACCTACCATTTTCCCAAAAATATTAGGAACTATTAAAAAACCATTAAAAGGTATATTATCAAAAATTCCACTAGTTGGAAGTATATTAGAATTATTATTTACAGGAATGGATGTAAATTCTATAGCAAAGTCTAAAGATATGAGTCCACAAGAAATGTATGCTGCTATGGGATCATCTGTAATATCTGGAGGTTTAGGATTAACCATGGGTTCATTAGCTGCAGCAGGAGTTTCTTCTTTACAAGCTGTAGGTATACCTGGTTGGTTACTTTCAGGAGCTGCTTATATGGGTGGAGATTGGTTAGGTAGAACATTAGGAGGTGCAATATCAGATTATGTAGGAGGTCCTACAATAGGTAAAAGTATTTTTGATCTATTTTATGCTGATAAAGGTAGTGCAAAAGGTGACGATCCTGTTATGATGGCAAGTGGAGGTATGGTAACTTCAGCAACATCAGCTATTGTAGGAGAAGCAGGACCTGAAGCAGTTATACCTTTAACTGAATTTTATGCTAAATTTGATGAATTAATAAAAGCAGTAAATACTCAAGGAACTGTTTACTTAGATGGAGTTAAAGTAGGTCATGTATTAGCCTTGCAATCTTCTAAACTGGGTTAATATTTATAACAAAACCAAATAAAATTAAAAATTATGGCAAATTCATTATTAAACAAATTTGATTCAAATGGTTCACCTTTAGGCGTACCTGTATCTCCAGCTGATGGAACTATAAATGATGATATTAGTGTTCAAGGGCAATCGTTATTGCATAACCAATACTCAAATATTGGGGATCCAAATATAACTTCACCAGCATATAACAATATGGGTGCAGCAGCTATGGGATATACAAATCCAAACCCATCAGCATTAGGTCAAAGAACACAATTGTATCAAGAACCATCAACAAGATATAAAAACAACGCACCAGAAGGAAGGTCATTCTAAATATTAGCACATGCCTTTAATAACTTCTACTACAGCTCTCAACAAACTGAAGTGGGGTAACGATAGATTTAATTCTGGTATGACGGATGGTAGTAACCAACCCTATATTAGACGTGACATCCCAGGGGTTAATGTTGATGATCCAAATCCTACACTATTTAATGATGGTGAAGATCTTCCTGCAAAAACAGGAATTGATTTTTTACTTAGAAATGGATTTAGAGCACCTGCGGATGCTTTACGAGACGTTAGTAGATTATTTAAAATGTTTACTGATTTAAAAACTCCTAATGGTCTTTTATTTACAGCAGCTCAAAATATATTATCTCGTACTGCAGTAAAAACAGAAGCATCTTTTGGAATAGGTTATGCAGGTGTTAAACCTCCAAATTTTATAACAGGTGAAGGAGGAGGGGCATTAAATGAAGGTATTTATACTCCTTTAAGCACTTTAGCTCAAGCTGCAGTTGGTTTTACAGGCACACATTTAAATTTAATGGGATTAGACCCTACTTCACCTATGTCAGGAGTTATAGATGGTGGGTTATTTCCTGGAGCTGGATTAACACGTTATATAGATGTTATTAAAGCTAAAAATGCACCTGCCACATTTGCTGAAAAAGAAGTGACAGAAACATTAAAAATAAAAAATCCTTTATATGATATTTTTAGTGCAGAACCTTTAATATTAGGAAGTGAAGGACAAAATAATCCAATAGAACCTGAATTTATAGAAAAAGAAATAACAAAAATAGTACCTACTGATGAAAGTGATTTTGATAATAGGTTAACTAATCTTTTAAGTAGTAAGATAAATATAGGAACAAATGATGTTAACATTATATCATACACAGGAGGACCAGGTTCAATATTAGGTATAGGAAGCACAAATATTAGATTTGCGGATCAAAGAACAGGTATAAATAATTCTGTATTTACTTCAGATCCTGCTTATTTTAAAGGAGGATCTAGTGCTACAAAAGATAAATTTAATAGAAGTCCAGAAACAAAAGATTATATAAGTAAGTTAGGAGCATCTATATGGGCTCAAAATACTTTTAGAGATGAAGAAGATAGAGAATCTATAATTGATTATAACACAAATGAACAAATTGAAGCTGAAAATACAAAACAATCAACAATAAGAAATGCCGAGTTAGTAAAAGCAGGATTTTTCAGTGATTCTAATTTTACACCTAACAATTATAATGTATTCTTAAGACCAAATACTCCCCCATCACAAAAATTTAAAACTAATATATTTGCTAATGGAGTATCAAATTCATTTATTACTGCATTCCCTTCTTTAGAAGATGAAGTTATGGTTCAACTTAATTTTAATTCAGATGGAGCTATTCAAGGGTGGGACAATAATGTGTATCAAGATGATTTAGTTAGTATTGGATGGGATGCTGATGGTAAACAATGGGCTAATAATACTTGGACATTTACTCAAGCTCAAATAGAAGCACAAGAAATATATAGAACAAATCCTAAAGTACAAGATTTTAGAAAAGCTATAATTGATCTTAATGGTTTAGAAGGGTCAAGTGTATTATCACTAGCTCCTAATTATGTTAATAAAGCAGCAAACGGGAGAGTAAATAGAGGAGACCCAGGAAAAAGTAACACTGTTAATGGTATTAAAGATGTATTTAATTATGGAATACCAGCTACCCAAACAGCAGCTTTAGATAAATTAACAGCTTTACCTATGTATGAAAGTACAGGACCAAATGGTAAATTTGCAATTAATGATTTTTGTAAATTTAGAATAGCTGCTATAAACAACGAACCAGATGCAAATGGTAGAGCTGTTTATATGCATTTTAGAGCATTTATAGATTCATTTAATGATAGCTATAATGCAGGATGGGATCCAGTTAAATACTCAGGAAGAGGAGAAAGTTTATATAATTACACAGGATTTGAAAGAAGTATTAATTTATCATTTACTTGTTTTGCTCAGTCAAAAGCAGAACTTATCCCAATGTATAAAAAATTAAATTATTTAGCATCTACTTTAGCCCCAGATTACACATCTGCAGGGTTTATGAGAGGAAATATAGTAAGGTTAACTATGGGTGGTTACCTATATGAACAACCAGGATTTATTACTTCTTTAACTTATGATATACCCCAAGAATCGCCATGGGAAATATCTATTGATGCTGAAGGTGGGGGAGATGGAAGTGTAAAAGAACTACCACATATGATTAAAGTAAGTAGTTTTCAATTTACCCCAATTCATACATTCTTACCACAAAAACCAAATGTAGCAAATGATCCAAATGAAAGATATATAGCATTATCTAATGCTTTTAATTCAAGAGGAAATTATGCAGATGAATATCCTTTATTAAAAGCAGATGGAGATGGAGACAATAATTCATCTAATGATATATCAGGTGCAGGGGGAGCTCCAACAGTTTAAAGATTATGAATAGATATAACAACATACAACAAATAAGAAATACAAATGAGTTTGTAGGAACAATAGGAGATTTGTATTATCGTACAGTATATTATCCTGAAATAGATCCCCAAGAATCAGATATTTACGTAGAAACTGAATTTGGGGATAGGTTAGATTTATTAGCTAATCAATTTTATGGAGATGTTACCTTGTATTGGATTATAGCTATTGCAAACCCTAATGCTATGGGTTTTAGTGCTTTATTTCCTCCTATAGGTTCTCAGTTAAGAATACCTGTAAATATAAGTGGAATAATAGATAGTTATAATCAATTAAATGAGTTATAAAAATGAACAGATTAGGAACGCCTTTTGTCCCATGGGTTAAAGAACAAATTAATATTAGACAAGCTTCTTTAGGTAAAAGTACAGATTTACCTACCCAAGATTTACTTTACCAAAATTCTAAAACACCTTGGTTAAGGTTAGCTAGTACAGTTGATATACAAAAAGTAGAAGAAAATGATGGGGCTTATCAATCATTATTAAATCTTGGATTCGATAAAAATCAAATTGAAGGACCTAACATAGCAAAAAACTTTATATTGCAAGGTGGAACAATGGCTTTAGATGATGAAACCGGAAAAGTAAATATAGGATTAAATACTACTAATCAAACATTTAATGGGGCTTATGGATGGGGAGGTTTAGACCAAAGAGGATATGCACCAATGCCTGGAATAACAGGAGCTTCAGTACAATACCAAGGAAATGGAGCTATTTCTAAAACTACTATTAATATGAAATGTTATACTAGGAACCAATTAGCATTAATGGATATGCTTTATATGAGACCTGGTTATAATCTTCTTTTAGAATTTGGTTGGAGTCAATATTTAGATAATGATGGGATTTTAACAACTACTGATAATTTTTTATCACCAGCTTTAAGTTTTTTATTTTCACCTAGAGCTATAAATAGTGAACAACCAAACCATTTTGATGTATTAGATTTAATTCAAAAAGAAAGACGTACTAAAGATGGAAATTATGAAGGAGTATTTGGTAAAATAATTAATTTTAATTGGAGTTTTAATCCAGATGGAAGTTATGATTGTTCTACAGTTTTAAGTGGGATGGGGGATATGATGGAATCTCTTAAAGTTAATATAAAATTAGATACTCAAAAAGATAATGATCAAGAACCTTCATCAATCTCTACAGAGGTAGGTGAAACAGAAGTACCTCCTTTAATAGCTAATAAATCTAAAACAACATTAAATAAACAATTATTTGGGTTGTATGAAAAAGTTAATAGTCCAAATGATAAAGATCAATATTGGGATGTAGATATTCCTTCTTTTCCTTTTGCTGATGTTAAAATATCGAAAGATGGAGAACAAATTACTGAATTTAAAAGTGAAGATCTTAAAATTAAAAACGGAATGTTATCCCTTCAAAATATAACTACAGATCAAAAAACAAATGCATCCCCTCAAGTATATATTACATTTGGTAGTTTATTAGCTTTTATACAAAAGTACATTCTTATGTTTGATTCTAATGGTACCCCTTTATTTTCATTTGATGTTGACTTTAAAAATACAGCAAAAGATGAAAACTATATGGTAAGTATCCCAGGACAATTTTCATCAGATCCATTAGTATGTTTAGTACCATACACAGGATTAACAAAAGGAGTTGCTGATGATGTAACAATTTACGAAACAGATATAAATAAAACATTAAGTAAAACAGCAGCAAATTATTTTAAATCCTCTAAAGATTGTTATTTATCAAGATTATGTAATATTTACTTAAATATAAATAATATAGCAAATATTTTAGATAACTCTCCAAGAAATGATGATGGGGGATTATCGGTTTTATCATTTTTAAATAATATAATAGAATCATTTACAAAATCATTAGGAGGAATAAATATAATTTCTCTTAAAATTGATGAACAAACACAAAAAATAAAATTTATAGAAGGATCTCCTCAAAGGTTTGAACAACAACCTACTAAAGAATCTTATGCCAGAATTAATACTTTTGGGGTTAAACCAGACACAGAAGGCAGTTTTGTAAGAAATATCACTATGGGGGGTGAAATTGGATCTAACTTTGCATCTATGATAGCAATAGGAGCTCAAGCTAGTGGAAATAAAATTTCTTCTAATTCAACAGGTTTTTCTGTTTATAATAGAGGGTTAATAGATAGAGTTATACCTTCAAAAAATAATGCAACTTATGTAGCATCTAATGTTGATGAAGCAAATAAAGAAACTATTAAAACCATATCAGATATTTGGAATAAACAAATAAATGCAGCAGGTGAAAGTGGAAAATCTCTTTATTACAGCATATATGTAGATAGATTATTTATTAATGAGGACATAGTTTGTTTAAAAGATCTTAATACTAATTTTATGTCTATGATAAGTGGAAAATTAGTTGAGATGAAACAACTACAATCTCCAATTTTCTTACCTTTTAATTTAAGTTTTGATATAGATGGATTATCCGGTATGAGAATGTTTGAAAGATTTTTAATTGATGATAAGGTATTACCCCCATCATATGGAGAAGGAAGGGTTGATTTATTAGTAAAAGCTTTAAATCATTCAATTTCTCCCTCATCTTGGATTACAACAATAGACACCCAAGCAGCACCTGCAAGAAAATTAGATCCTGTAGCAAGACCTGCTCCTTTAATTTCAACAACAACTACTCAAACTGGAGCAGGAGGAGGCAACGATGTAGCACCTCCCCCAGGACAACAACCTCCAGAAGATGAATTATTAAGATTAAGAGTAACTAGAATAATGGATGATGGTACTCAAACTTTAGGAATAATGGATATTTTAGATACAGATGAAACAACTGTTTTATATTCTCTAGCAACATCAGAATTGCCTTGGAAAGGTAATAAAAATAGTGTTAGTTGTATCCCAACAGATAATTATAGGGCAAAATCTCATGTTAGTGGTAAACATGGTCAGTGTTTTTGGTTAATAGGTAATGAACAAGGGGGATATTCATTTAATAGATTGTTTGGTAATGGATATACTAGAACAGCTGTTTTAATTCACAAATTTCCAAAAGCCCCAGGATGGGCTTTAGGTTGTATAGGACCTGGTCTTAGATTTAATGATCAAGCTAATCAAAAAGGAAGGCAAAAAGGAACAGGACAAAAATATTTAGAACCAGCATTATCCCAATCACTTCAAGCTATGTCTAAATTAGTAAATTCATTATATGATGTAGGATCTTTTAAAATGGAAGTAGTAAATCAAGGAGGAGTACCATCTTCTCAATTACCTAAATCATTTGATGCTGTAAAAAGTATAGCTACTAGTAAAAATTTATTACCTAATCCTTATAATAAATAATGTATATACCTAAAAATAGAATAAAAACAAATCTATACACCTCAGGTGGTGAGTATATGATTAAAAAAACTAATAAAGAATATATTGGGTTTTATCATACATTATATACTGGAAAAGCATATACAGGTAAAACTCAAAATGATAAACCTATACAAGAATTAATAGTACTTAAAAATATTGAAGAAGAAATTTTTAAATTAACTGCAGAGGATCAAATATTTCAACAATATGCAGAAAATTGGGATGAGGAAGTAATTCCTGGCCAATTTCAAAACATGACAGATATTAGAATTTACAACAATATAACAGAAACTGACATATCCAAAACAGCATTAACCCCTCAACAATCCTATCCTAACCCAACAGAAGAAGATTATAGTCTAGGAGTTTTTACAAGATATTTTGCTGTTAAAACCAATCAAGATATTTACTTAGAATTAGATGAAAAAACATATAAAAAGCTAATAAAAAAAGATTCAAATTGGAATTGGCCATTATATGAATGTTTTTCAATACAATGGACTTTAGTTGGTCAAGCTGTTCGAGTAGCACAAATTAATAAAAATCAAATTTTAATAGCTGAGCAAAGATTAAAAAGATTAGGATTTGATGTGTTTTTAAGAAAAAATTATTTAAAATTTTATAGATAAGTTGGGATTGTAATGTTTTCTTCATATATTGACCCAAAATAATAGTTATGTTTTGGTTAGTTGAAGATAGTACTCAATTAGAAAATTTTAAAAATCTCTGTAAAGGAGATGTCTTTATGGAAATTATTCCGTATGATGATAGAGAACACCCTACCCAAAATAAAATATGTGCTATTTATATTCGACCGTTAAATTCGACAAAAGGTTACATGCTCACCATATCCCATAGTGAAACATTAAACATCGATTTATACGCGGTAAAACAAGCAATAACCAATATAAATAATATATATGTGCGTGATAAAAAAGAATTTTTACATTATTTAATTTTAAAAAACCTCTTTGACATTACATTAGATTCTCCTATGTATATACGGGAATTAACAAAAACACATTATTATTTTCACAACCAATACCCCTCTAAAAAAGACATAAATAGAATAATACCTATAGTCAAACATTATGAGTATTGTGAAAATGTATTTAATGATTTAAAAAATAAAATAAATGAACCAATCAATGAATTTTACAACACAAAAGCCACAGTGGTTTTCAACGCCATGGAGCGAAGTGGAATACGAATTAATAGAGAAAAATTTGAATCGCACTTTCACCCTATCGATAGAGACATCATCTATACGCAATACAACTTTAAAACAACAACAACAAGACCATCAAATAAATTCGGAGGAGTAAATTATGCAGCACTTAATAAAGATAATGGATGTAGGGAGAGCTTTATTCCACACAATGATAAGTTTATTGAGTTGGATATTAGTGCTTATCATCCTACTCTTTTGGGGCTTTTGGTGGGGTATAGTTTTGGTAATGAAGATATACACAAATCTTTTGCAAAAATGTATGGTGTTGATTACAAAAAAGCTAAAGAATTAACATTTAAACAACTATACGGAGGAGTATTTGAGCAGTTTAAAGGCCTGGAATTTTTTAAAAAAGTTCAAGTATATGTGGATGAAATGTGGGAAAGATTTAACCAAGAGGGTTACATTGAATGTCCTGTTTCAAATTATAGATACGAAAAGGATAAGTTAGATGAAATGAAACCTCAAAAACTATTAAACTACGTACTCCAAAACTTGGAGACGGCAATGAATATTCGTATATTATGGGAGATATTTAAGTCACTAAAAGGGTATGAAACTAAGTTAATTTTATATACTTATGATAGCTTTTTATTTGACTTTAAAAACGGAGAAGAGGAATTAATAACAAAAATAAAAGCTATTTTTAATGAAAATAGACTTCAAATAAAAGAAAGTTATGGAAGCAACTACAATTTTAAATAAATCAGTTAATATGTATACTGTAGACGATTTTAAGGAATTCTCTACATTAAATATAGGTGATTTGAATAATAAACTATTTTGTACATTTACTACGTTAGATGAATTAAATCCATTAATAAAGGATTTAACTTCTACATACAATATTATGTATAACAAAATATTTGTGTTGCATGTTAAAAGCAACGACGAATATGTTTGTACCTATAATATTGACCAGGCTAACCTTTCATCTCTTCCTGAAAATACAATTCTTGTCCATAGAAAAAAAGAATCAAATACATTATATACTATAAATGCTTTAAATGAGTTAATAAAAAGACTTAATGGTGGAGTAGTAGACACTAAATTTCCAATTACTTGGGAGCATTATAGAAATACAATTTTACTTACTCAAAGAGACGAACTTAAAGAATTAAAAACAAAGATTTATAAAATTCTTGAAGTATAGTTAGGCAAATTGAATATTAGTTCGTATATTCATTATATTAATAAACGTTATAAAACAAAAAAAGTTATCTATTATGGATTTAAATGCAATTAAAAATCGCTTGGAACAAATGA
>JAAHTG010001845.1_pt1 | contig 13291 bp, 28 predicted proteins | sample 6116081 | NCBI WGS metagenome assembly JAAHTG01 (sample SAMN13939989, study PRJNA603662) | sponge metagenome | isolation source: marine sponge | host: Mycale hentscheli | place: New Zealand | collected 2005 | reverse complement strand
CGACGGGTGCGATGACTCGGTATGGGCAGTGCGGTCCGCGCTACAAGAAGGTATTTTACCTGGTGGTGGATTAGCTTTATGGTGATTAGCTCCAGAACTTCCTAATGGAGATAAGGTTGTTGATGATGAAATTGTTGCTGACGGTATCCTTCACGCTTCTCTTAGAGCACCGCTAAAACAAATCATGACAAATGCAGGGCTTGATGCTGAGAGTATAATGAGCGTTGAAGATCTTATTGATGATACCAATGGGTTTGATGTGAAGAATGAAAAGTATGGTAATATGTATAAGATGGGAGTAATAGACCCACTTAAGGTAACTAAGAACGCATTAATCAATGCTACAAGTGTTGCTACCACTATATTATCTACTAACGCTATTATAACACACGCACGAGCATAATGGATTTTGAATTAAGTATAGGAACGTATCCAGGTATTGTTTTAGGATTTAGAACTTATCCTGGAGTTGATAAAGATGGTAAAGATCTAAACTCACACGTATTATATCTTCCATTTATAAGTATAGCTATTCAATTTAATAATACAGAAGATGAAACCAATAGGTAAATATATTATAGTAGAGACTATAGAAGAAACTCTCAAGACAGAGTCAGGACTTTTACTTTCACAAGAAGATGCGTCTAACTTTAGATACAAGAAAGGTAAAGTGATAAAGGCAGGTACTGATGTAAGTGTGATCGCAGATGGTGATGTTATATATTATGACAAGTCATCAGGACATACTTTGTTTGTTAATGAAAAACCATTTACGGTTATCATTGAGAGAGATGTCGTTGTTGTTGTATAAACTCGTTGAGTTCCTCAATCATCAAACGATATTGCTTCTCCATATAGGAGGCATCATCTCGAAATAGAGGATTAATGCTCGGAGATACACCTATCTCCTCGCCATTTAATTTTCTGTACAGAGTCTTAATAAGAGATTGTCCTTTATAGGATAATCGATATAGGGTAGCTTGTCTACCCTTTCTTTTTCTCCAGATCACAATCCACTCTTCTTTGACTAATCTATCAAAGCGTTTGGTGTCCCAAGACATTACTCTTTCAAACTCTTCAAATTTTTTTTTACTGAATATATCTTCACTGTATAAGAAGAACATCATTTCGATGTCAGGAGTAGAGATGTTATATTTTACTTTAGCCCAGTATCTTATAACCCTCCAGTATTTCATGAAGTCTTGTTTAGGCATTTAATTTAATTCGTATATTTGTAGGATCAAATATATAAAAAAATAAATATTTTTAAAAATGGCAACACCAAAAAACAAAGAGGACAAAAAACTCGATAGATTAAAAAAGAAAGAAGCTCGTATCACAGCAAGAGGCCAAAGAATAACCGGACGTGCTGAAGAGAAAATAGAAAAGTTTAGAAAGAAACAAGCGAAAAAACTTGACAAAGCTTCGGATAAAAGTCCAGAGAAAAGAAGTAAAGTTTATAAGAAGCGTGTTGAAAAAGTAGCTGCTAAAAAAGCAAAAGTAGCAAAGAGAGTAACTAAACGATTAAAGCCTGTTCAAAAGAAGGCTGCTAAAGTAGATTCTAAAATTCAAAAAACTTATATGAAGAAAATGGGAAGAAACTTAGGGTTCCCATTAGCAGAGTCTAAATTTGACTAAATAAATAATTATGAAAAAAACGTCCTCTCAGAAGTTCTCTCAAAAGAGAGGAGCTTCTATCAGACATAGCAACCGTAGTGTTGCCGCAGGAGTTGCTAAAAGAAGAGCCTCTATCAAGAAGCAGAAAGCTGATCGTAAAGCTAAAGAGCGAGAAGAAAAAGCGGCTAAAGCAGCCGCTAAACTCAAAGAGCGTGTTGATAAAAGAGAAAAGAAGTCTGTAGAAAAAACCAAAAAGAGAGAGACTAAGAAGATTGAGAAGACGCAGGCTAAAGCTAAAAAGGCTTCTACTAAAGTAAAAGAAGCTAAGAATGAAAAGCAAAAAGCAAGAGCTACACAACAAAGATCTAAAGCAAGAGATAAAGCTAAAGCTCAATACGATAAGAGTACAGCTAAGGTAGCTGACAAAAAAGCTAAGAGAGCTTCAAGATCTGAAAAAGCTAAATCAACTGTTGATAAAGCGCAGGCTTTAGTAAACAGAAAGATAGAGCAAACCAGAGCTGGCAAGTATAGAAGGTCTCGTCCAGACAGCTGGTCAAAAAGACACAGTGGAAAGTTTACGGGAAAAGGTTATGGAAAATCATAGCAAATATTATTACGATTATACAAGAAACATGAGTGTAGAGCAAGAGAAAGAGTTTAACAAAAAAAATCACTGTGGAAGGCCCACATGTGAATTAGAAACATGCATTTGCTGTAAGGGTATGGAAAAATGTCCTAATGAAGTTTGTGAGTGTGAAGATTACGCAGGTCCATCTCTTGAAGCTTGGACAGAAAGCCTCCATAGAAATAAGATAGGATTAGATATTCTTATAGAAGAATTAGAGTCTTGTGAAAAAGAAGGTTGTGAAAACGATTCTAACTCTTGTAGTGACTGTTAAATATGGCTCGTAAGAAAACAGGCAGAAAGAAAGGAAATAAAATTTGCCCATCAGGTATAGCTTGGGCCAAGAGAACTTTTGATAAGTACCCTTCAGCTTATGCTAATCTTGCAGCATCAAAGTATTGTAAAGATCCTAACTACGCAAAGAAATCAAAGAAGTAATGGGTGAACTTAAAAAATGGTTAGACGAAAAGTGGGTGCGTATAGGTACTGATGGATCCATATTAGGTGAATGCGGAACAAGCAAAAACAAGAAGAATCCAGATAGATGTTTACCATTAAATAAGGCTAAAAGTTTATCTAAAGCTGAGAGAGCTGCTACTGCAAAGCGTAAAAAAAAGTACGGAAGAAAAGGAAAGCAGTTTGTAAGTAACACTAAAAAAGCAAAGGTTAGTTTTAAAAATAAAGCATAATGGCAATACCAGCGGGCACAAAATTTCATGGAGTAGCCACAGGAGTGGATACCGTCAATAAGGGTTCGGCAAATGCTAACGCCAACCGAGATGCTTATACGATAGAGGCTCTTGCTTCTGCAATTAATATTCTTATTGAGAACAATGAGGTAGTACGCCTTGTACCTCTTTTTGTTAATGCCACACCGGGAGGTAGTGCAACACTTACCGAGGATGTAAACATAGTTGACTTTGATTGGGTCGGTGGTCCGGGAACGTTTGTGTATACGCTACCAAGCGCAACGGTTATACCTTACAGAAAGATTCGGTTTGTAAATAATAGTAGTATAGACGCAAGCAATCAGATTGCGATAACTGCTCCCGTAGGAGAGACTATAGATGGCGCATCAAGCTACACGATTAACAAGTCGTTTAATGGGTGTGCAGTTTGGTCAGATGGTGTACAGTGGATTGTGATACAAGCTAAATCGACATAATTATGGCAAGGGTCAATAAAAAGAATATGAAATGCAATGTTGTTCGCTCCAGCACCAGACCTGGTAAGAAGCGAATGGTAAAAGCTTGTGAGGGTGGTCGAGAAAAGATTATACACTTTGGAGCTAAAGGTTACGGTCACAACTATTCTTCGGCTGCACGTAAATCTTTCAAGGCAAGACATAAATGCGGTACAGCTAAATCAAAACTAACAGCAAGATATTGGGCCTGTAAAAATCTTTGGGCCGGAAAGGGTGGATCAACAAAATCCAGCCCTAAAAGTAAAAGAGGAAAATATTAGTATATTTGTAAAAAATTAAAGATATGCCAACAGTAAAGTATAAATGTGGAAACACAGGAAAAATGAAAAGTAAAACTTTCCCTTATAATGCAGTTGGGAAAGCACAAGCTGCTGAGTTTGCAAAAACAATGGGTGGCACAAAAAAGAATAATCCAGGCTATGGCATGGAAAAAAGAATGACATCAAACTATTAATTATGAAAAAGCAAGGATACAACGCAAGATTAGATGAGTCTTTAGGCAATAAGCACAAAGGCAAACACTCACAATCTATGAAAGATCGTAGAGACGAGTCAAAGGCAATGTCTAAAAAAATGTATGGACACGCTTATGGCGGAGACCACTCTATGGAGTATGAAAGAGTTAACAATGTGAAAAAACACATTGGAGCGGCTATTAGAAAGTAATGGCAAAAATGCGTACTAAAAAGAAGGGAGACTTTCCGTCTATCAAAAAGTCGAATGAAGGAAAGTTTACTTCATGGGTCAAAAGAAACATGAAGGGCATGTCTACATGTGATGCCGCTTCTAAGGTAATGAAGGATACAGAAAAGTATTCTAAAAATGTAGTAGAGATGGCCAACTACGCTAACAATTTTGGCTGCAAAAGAAAATAAATGAAAAGAACGAGACTAAGCGAATTGAAATCAAGAGGTCTGGGTGACAGTATAGAAAAGTTCACCAAGGCAACAGGTATTAAAAAAGTTGTTGATACTGTTGCTAAAGCTACTAACACTGATTGTGGTTGTGGTAAAAGAAGAGACGCATTGAATAGAATATTCCCTTACGATAAATAAAAAACTATGGCGTATCAAAGATTACAGGTCAGTAGATCATTAGCGGTTATACCAAGTACAACTGTACTTATTCCAGACCCAGCAACAGAAATGTTTTCTGGAGTTGCTGACTTTTCGGTAGCTGGAACACTAACTGATGTAGGAACAACATTTACTACTTTAGGTATCCAAGTAGGAAAGGCAATTGTATATAATACTACAGCGGGTATTGCTTATTACGTAGATGGTGTTACAGATAATTTAAACTTATCTTTATCTCCATCTTCTGCTGGAGGTGCTACTGACGCTTACGTTATATATGCTAACGCTACTCAAGCGTGTACTCTTTACAGTGGAACAGCTCAAGACATAACAGTATTTATGTCTGCTGACACAGGTAACATGCACGCTCCAACAACTACACAAAAATTTGTAGCAGTACCAGCTGGATCATTTATGCCAACATTGGTTACAGGTGTTTCTACAGCGGACAGTCCAACTAACTTAGTAGCTCTCTGGTAATATGCCTACAGGAATTGGATCAGGTATAGCGGGTCAAGTATTTACTGAGCCACGGGGAGTAGCGGCAGCAATATGCCCTACAACATACTCATGTTCTTATGATGGTGTTACAGAATCTCAATTAGCTTCAGGTGATATTAATTTTGGGACTTCTTCTTGGAGTGTTTCTTTTTGGTTCAAAACACCAGATACTACAGGAGGCGGTGTTAATCAAAGGATCATAGGTTCGTATACAGGACCTACTTCTTGGGCTATATATTTCCAGGGTACCGGGGTTGCTGTTGGTAGGCTTCAATGGGTGAGCACCGGTACAGGTAATTGGTTTGATAATTTTCAAACATTTACCCCGGCAAATAACACATGGTACCACGTTGTTTATTCAGTAGATAGATCTGGAAATGCTACATGGTACTACAACGGAGCCAATCCTAATGCTTTTGATATATCTTCAAACACTATAAGCTTTGATGGGCTTGGTGAGCTATGGATTGGTAGAAATCCATCAGGCCAATATTTTGAAGGAAATCTAACTGAAGTCTCTATATGGAACAAGGCTCTTACAGCCGGGGAAGTTTTAGAGCTTTACAATAATATGGCTGGCGATGAGAAGTGTTTAGGAGATCTTAGCATGGGTGCTAACTTAACTAACTGGTGGAGAATGTTTAATCCTTCAGGGACTTATGTTGATCCTATGCCAAACTCAGCTTCTGGAGGAACAATAACACTTACTAACAATAACATGGATGCTACTAATGTGTCCACAGACGTACCTTAATATATGGCTTTAGTATATGTAATAGCGCCAGATTCCGCCCTGAGAACTTTAGATTTTTCTTGGGTAAAAGAAGACTCTTGGGATACTTGTAGATGGAGTAATAATAGACGAGAGGCTTATATACATTGGACTTCCGGAAAAGAAAATCCACTCCTTACAAGATGGTTAAGAGATAATAGATTAGAGAGAAATATAACAACAAAAACGCAGGCTAATACTAATACCAGGAGTACATCTAAGTCTTCTTGGGATTTACAACCCTCTCCGCCACCAAGACCTTAATATTATGAGCAACGGAAACAATAAGACAAATAAAACTCACAGAGACCTTTTGAAGAACTCAAAAAGAAATAGCTCTGGATTAAATTATAACACACAACCTTCGGTATCAGATTCTTCAAATAGAGGAGGCAATATCAATAAAGATGTTGTAAATCTACAGAACAAGAAGAAAAAGCCATCAATACCTAAACCAAAACAAACAAAACAAGGGGGCTCAGGTGTTTTGTATGATCCAGTTAAAAAAAGAGTAGATGCAGCAAAGCAAGCTAATCCTTTAGTGAGGTTGTTTTCAGGTATAAAACCTATGAATACTTAATAAAAAATTTTGTTACCTTTGTGTTCATGAAATGGACACAGACAACAACATGGGTAGGAAGGATCGTTTGGATCTCAAATAACACCTAAAAATGCAACAAGAAGTGAAAGACACAGTAGCAGTAGTAGGAGCTAACGCAGGAGCGTTTGGCATTACATTAGCCAACATCAATGAAGTTTTAACATTTATCTCTCTTACTTTAGCAATAGCATATACCGCTGTTAAGCTTTACAGAATGTATAAAAAATAAAATTTGGAATTAGAAGTATTAAGATTTAGTTCAGAAGCAGACTCCACACACGGTCTGCTTTTTGAGTTATCAGATGTAGGTAGAAGATTCTTATGTTATACTTTAGAAGACGAGGCTCGTGTTTTAAAGGTAAGAGGAGAAACAAGAATACCTGCTGGAACGTACAAAATAGAACTAAGAAAAGAAGGAGGATTTCATGAAAGATATACTAAAAAATATCCTGGCATACACCGTGGTATGCTTCATATTACTGACGTCCCTGGCTTTGAGTATATTCTTATTCACACTGGGAACACTGACGAACATACTTCTGGATGCCTCATCGTGGGCGATGTCCAGGAAAACAACCAAATATTCAGAGATGGGTTTGTTGGAAAAAGTGTTAATGCGTATAAAAGGATTTATCCTGCTATTGCAAAAGCCATAGCTAACGGAGAAGAAGTAACAATTAAATATACTGATTATGATAAATAAATTATTAGGAGGACTTTTTGGTAAGGTTGTTGATAACGCTGAAGGTATACTTGACGAAGTAATTACAACCGATGAAGAAAGAGAAAAGGTTAAGTTAGAATTAAAAAAAATAATACTTGAAGCAGAGCGTGAAGCTTTTGCTAAAGAAGTAGAAGATAGAAAAGACGCACGATCTTTATATAAAGACGATGCTTTTATTCAAAAAATATTAGCTGGTCTTTTCACTTTAGCTTACTTTGCTTTGACTTATATTATGTTTCAGTATTTTGTTCTACACACTGTGGTTTTAACAGAATATGAGATAGGCTTTATATCTACAACCTTTGGAGCTATGTCAGCTAAAGTAAACACTATTATTGACTTTTTCTTCGGGGGGAGTAGTAAACAACAAGACTAAATAAATTTACTATCTTTGCAGTATTAACTTAAATTTACTAAAATGAAAAAAATCAAAGACGAAGAACTAAAAAGATTACAGGATCTTCACGCAGAGTTTAACCAGGTTAAGTCTCAGATTGGAGATGCTGAATTACAAAAACAAAACCTTATACTAAAGGTTCATGAGCTAAAAGATGAGTTCACGAAATTAGAAAAGGGTTTGATGGAAACATACGGACACGATGCTGTCATAAATTTAGAGACAGGAGAAGTAAAGAAAAAAGAAAATGGCGAAAATAAGTAACACCACTGTTTATCCAAACGTAATACCTGCTGCTGATGACTTTGTTATCTTAACAGATGTTAATGATAATGATAAAACTAAAACAGCTAAGGTTAGCGACTTTCAGTCTTACTTTGGTACATCCAGCTTGGAGGTTACTATAACTTCAGCACAGCTTTTAACATCTTTTACTCAACCTGTTGTTCTTCTTACATGTGGAGCTAATGAATTTATAACTGTTCTTAGTATTACCCAAAAATACAACTTTAGCACCACCCCTTATGTTTTTGCTGGTGGTAGCAAGATGATTATAAGTAACAACGGATCTGCTGCTGTATCAAACGTGCAATATGATCTTACCAGTATTAATGGGGTTGCGGCAAATCTGGCTAATACCCTGGTAGGCCCAGTTAAGACTACATATCCTTTACCAGGGGGAGCTAACAGCTTGACTTTTCAAAGCACTGTAGCAAATCCTACTGGTGGAGACGGAACATTAAAATTATCAATCCTTTATAGAAAGGTAACAATATAAAGAAAGATGGCTAAAATTGAAAACACTACAGTATACCCTACGGTCACCCCAGCAGCGGATGACTTACTGATCGCAACTGATGTTAGCAACGAAAATAAAACGGTAACATTTTTAGTAAGCGATATAATTGGTGGAACTGGTGTTCTTCAAGGATTACAATCTGTTTTAGATACAGGTAATACAGCTACTGAAAATATAAACCTTACTGGTAATATTACAGTAATAGGTACGGTATATCCAACCACTATTACAGCCTCTGGATCTGTGGGTGCAGCTGGACAGATATTATCTTCTACAGGAACAGGTCTTCAATGGATTAACTCTCCGTCTGTAACTTGTTGTAATTTACAAGATGTGATGACAGCAGGTGCATCCACTAATATCACTATGGTTACCACAGCTGTTATCACTATGCAGGGTGCTGGTCAAACATTAGCTTTGTCTAATAATACGGATATGACTCTTGCGGCAAGCTGTTCTATTACAACAGAGGATGATATTAATTTAGGAGCCGCTTCTATATTAAACTTTGGAACTACTTCTGTAATTAATGATTATTCTGGTAGTGTGGGTACGATAGGACAAGTTCTTACTGTGAATGCTGCGGGAACAGGTGTGGAGTGGAGTACACTTCCGGCTCAATCAACACCAACACTACAACAAGTTTTAACTGCTGGTAATACAGCAACAGGTGTAGGTATTGACTTTCTCGGAACGTCTGTTACTACATTTGCAGCTAACTGCTCTATTGTTTCTAATGGAGGAAATACATGGAACGGAACAAATACTTTTACAGCAAGCGGAACAACGTCTTCAACAGCTGGTATTGTACTTAGCGGTTCTTTATATGACGGAGCCGGAACAGGAACAGTTGGACAAGTTTTAACATCTACTGCTACCGGAGTTTCTTGGCAAGCAGCATCAACAGGTTCTCAGAACCTACAACAAGTTTTAACTGTAGGTAATAGTGCTACTATAGATATTATTACTACAGGGACAATGGATGCAACAACAATCACAGATGGCGCTTCTTCAGTTGGCGCAGCTGGTCAGGTTCTTACCTCAACAGGTACAGGATTACAATGGACTACCTTGGCTACTGGTGGTGTAACATCTGTTTCACAAGCGGCTCCATCTGCATCAACAGGTTCTCCACAGACAATTGCACCTACTACAGGAGCGGTTGTTGTTACACCTCATACTTATGCTGGTGGTGCTAATGTTGGTTACGTTCCAGCTGGCGGTACAGCTACAACTGTTCTTGCCGGTGATGGTACATGGACTTCTAACGGTCCAATGCATATGGTTACTAAAGAGGTTGGAGGAGTTAGACTGAATGGTGTTGCAAATGCTTATTACACTCGTGAAGGTGTTAGTGGGAGCAAACCCGCATGGACTATAGGAACTACTAATAGTCTTGGTACATCTTCTCCTAACGCATTAGGAGCAGCTATGACACAAGAGAACCATATTGCAGGATTATTTTTTATAAACCCTGGAGTGGGAAGTTCTGGTGTTACTACAGATGATATGGAATTTATGGCTATAAGCGTTTCTTTTAGTTCGACTTTAAGCGCTTTTACAGCTGGAGTAACATTTACATTTGAGCTTTGGAAAACAGCTGAGTGCGTTAAAGGAACTTATGCAAGAGCTTGGTATGGAAGTGGCGTAGTAAATACTGCTGGTGATATTGTTTGTCAAGATTTAACATCCGTAGGTGGAGGTACTGAAAAGTTAGAGCCAGCAACAGCTTACTTTCTGACTGTTAATGCAGATCAAGCAACTACTGTCGATAATTTCCAAGCTAACATCGCTGCTGCTATAAGATATACTCAATAAATTAAAATCAAATGAAATGGACATTAGAAAAATATCAATTGGCGCAGATTATAAGTCTGGCGCTATGCATTACATTGTTGGGCAACCTATCTTAGGAAACACCCACATCATACACCTTATACAAGAACACGAGGAAGGATATAAAATCTGGATTCAAAAAGAAGACGAAATATATCTCTGGAAAGAGTTTCGTAAAACATTACCTATATCTTTAGAATTTAATATTAATTTTTAATGAAGTCACCATTTAGCTTTATCGTAAAAGCATACAATGAGAGACGATATGATAATATTAAAAAGATAGGCGATATAGATTTTATCACCAGCGTTTCTAAAGAAGATCATACCGTTTCCAATCGCTTTGCTACAGTAGTTGAAACACCGCTACGTTACACAGGTCCTATACAAAAAGGAGACACCTTATTGGTTCATCATAATGTTTTTAAATATTATAATGACATGAAGGGAAGAGAAAGAAGTGGTAAAAGTTTTTTTAAAGACGATTTATTTTTTATTGAACCTGATCAGTTTTTTTTGTATAAACAAAATGGCAAGTGGAATGCTCACGGAAAATATTGTTTCGTGAAGCCTACTCCAGCAAAAGATTCTTATATATTTAAAAGAGGAGAAGAGCCTTTGGTTGGATTCGTAAAATACATCAATCAAGAATTGTTAGACTTAGGTGTAAAGGAAGGTGATGAGATTTGCTTTCAGCCAGACAGCGAATATGAGTTTGTGGTTGATGGAGAAAAGGTGTACAGAATGTTTACTGAAAATATAACAATGATATTATGATATATTTTTTAGACAACTTTGTAGATAAAGATTTATTTATTATAGCTCAAAACTATCTTAATGATGGAGCTTTTGTAAAGCACATTTCTGGAGGAAAAGATTTTTATGTAAAAGAATCACCGAAAGAGTTTGACACTTATGTATTAAATAAGATGTCTGAGATTGAAGGCAAAAAGCTTCGCAGTATATTGAGTTTTTTTAGAGAGTCCACAGATGAGTTGGATGTTACTTGGAGAATCCACTCAGACCTAAACATAGCTGGAGAGAAGCCTGATCGTGCTTTGGTATTATATATGTCACCCAGAGAAAGAGAAGACCTTCATGGCACAGCTTTGTGGGAACATAATAGGTATGGCACGGAGATTCCTAAAAACATATCTGACGAGGATTATGATAAAATGATAAATGTTGATGCTGAGAACCTGGATATGTGGAGATTGAGTTCTGTGGTTGGGTACGAGCAAAATAGAATTATATCTTATCCTTCAAGTTATTTCCATAGTAAGTATCCAAACAAGTCTTGGAAAGAAGGTCGTAGAGTTTATGTAATGTTTTATAAGTATGAATAATAAAGAGATAAGAGAAGAGATAATACGGGCTGGAGAAAAAGCGGTAAAGCAATTAATTAAAGTAGCTAAGGAGGATATTATAAAGTATGAAGCCGAAGATCCTTTAGCTGCAGACAGATTAAAGAATGCAGCAGCTACAAAAAAACTTTGTATTATGGATGCATTTGAAATATTAAAACGTATAGAAGAAGAAAAAACCTTGTTAGAAGGAGGAACATTAGAAGTTAAAAGTAATAAACCAAAGGGATTTGCTGAGTCAAGATCAAAATAATTTATACAGGAAGTTAAATAAGTTTATTCCTAAGTCTGTTCTGGTAAATAAAAACAGGGCTAAGAGTTGGCTGTATGGATATAATCCCAAGTATGACGTTGTAGTTATTTCACGAAGTGGAGAGATTCAGGACGTAATAGAAATAAATGGATTAAAAATAGCTTTACCAAAACCTCCACAAGAAGTACATTCGGGATCTAAAAATAAAGCAGACCAATACTGGGAGCCTTTTGAATATAGTAAAGAACTTTCAAGAATTAAATCTATATTCCAGTGGCACGAAACTCCAGATCAATTCAAATCTAAATGGGTTGATTATATAGAGCAAGAATTTGATAGAAGAGAATATGGCTTCTGGTTTATGAATAATGGAGAGCCTACTTATATAACAGGAACCCATTACATGTATTTACAATGGACTAAAATTGATGTGGGGCATCCTGACTTCAGAGAGGCAAATAGAATTTTTTACATATTCTGGGAAGCCTGCAAGGCAGACAAAAGAAGTTTCGGAATGTGTTATCTTAAGATTAGACGTTCTGGGTTTTCATTTATGAGTTCGAGCGAGGGTGTTAATATGGCTACAATAACCAAAGATGCGAGAGTAGGTATATTGTCTAAAACAGGTTCGGATGCAAAAAAAATGTTTACCGACAAAGTTGTTCCCATATCTAATAACTACCCATTTTTCTTCAAGCCCATACAAGATGGTATGGATAAGCCAAAGACAGAATTAGCATATCGTGTTCCTGCTTCTAAGATTACAAAAAAAAATATGTATCAAATAGAAGAAACGGAGTTAGAAGGTCTTGATACAACTATTGACTGGAAGAACACGGGGGACAACAGTTATGATGGTGAAAAGTTAAAGCTGCTATTACACGATGAAAGTGGTAAGTGGGATAAACCGGATAACATATTAAATAACTGGAGGGTAACAAAAACTTGTTTACGATTAGGTAGAAAAATTATAGGTAAGTGTATGATGGGCTCTACGTCAAATGCCTTAGACAAGGGAGGTAATAATTTTAAGTCTTTATACATGGATTCTGATCCAACTAAAAGAAATTCTAACGGACAAACTAAAAGTGGATTATATAATTTATTTATTCCAATGGAGTGGAACATGGAGGGGTTTATAGATAAATATGGAGCTCCTGTTCTGAGAACACTAAGTGAGCCAGTAATAGGAATAGATGATGAATACATAGATATGGGTGCTATTGATTATTGGGAGAATGAGGTTGAATCTTTGTCTCAAGATCCTGACGCTTTAAATGAATATTACAGGCAGTTCCCAAGATCTGAATCGCATGCGTTTAGAGACGAGAGTAAGCAGTCTATATTTAACTTAACAAAAATATATCAGCAAATTGATTATAATGATTCTTTAATTACGGATCATCATCTAACCAGAGGTTCTTTTCATTGGAAAGCTGGAATAAAAGATTCTAAGGTAATCTGGACGCCAGATAGAAGTGGTAGGTTTTTAGTTAGTTGGACACCTCCTCCAGGGTTACAA